>RBWB01583507.1_pt1 | contig 11835 bp, 19 predicted proteins | sample 2014201 | NCBI WGS metagenome assembly RBWB01 (sample SAMN10133834, study PRJNA383868) | Human oral metagenome, whole genome shotgun sequencing project. | isolation source: supragingival plaque isolated from 88 juvenile twins | host: Homo sapiens | place: Australia
AAACACGCAATACGCCTCGTCGATGAGAGCATAGCGAAGGAGCAGGCACGAGCAAGGATAATATAAATCACGCTACAACACAACGAACTATGACACAAGAAGAACTGAAATCGATGGAGCGCTTCGCTGCCATCTTAAGTTCGCGCCTGGAAGCGGTAACGGACAAGTGCGAAGATATAGACGACCGCATCAAAGACCTTGACGAGGAGCCTGTAAAGTATATATGCAGGGTTATCGACAAAATACAAGAGGTGTATAACGAGCTGGACGACAAGCTCACCGACCTAAGCGAGGCGGTGGAGGAGTTCACGAAGGAAATACGCAGGATAAAGAAGGAGGAACAACTATGACACGAGAAGAAATAGCTAAGAGCTTAAAGCCCCTTGAGTGGGATATATGGGAAGGCAACAAGTATCGCTTTGCTCAGCCAACAGAAGCCCACGAGGCAATGATAATGACCAAGGATGACGGACGTCTGCTTGTCAGTGTAAAAAAGCATGGACGCATGGAGTCGGAGGCTGGCACGGAGGCTTATACGATGCAGGAGGCAATGGACTTCGTACGTGAGTGGCAGATAAATCGCTTCTGCTCCTACTTCAAAATTAACGACTAACAACATAAGCAATGAAACGCATAATCCTAAAGGAACTAACTCTTGTAAATTGGAGAGGCTCATTGGCTACGCCCACGGAGTTTGACCCTGTATGCACCACGATAGCTGGGGCGAATGGACTTGGAAAAAGCCGTCACTTTGATGCCTTTACGTGGCTTCTCTTTGGCAAGGATAGCCAAGACCGAAAGGACTACAACATCAAGTCCATAAGAGAGGGAGATACGACAGGGCGCTCCATCTGTGGCGTGAGAGGTACATTTGAGGTTGACGGGGAGATTGTAGAGCTGAAGCGAAACTTTAAGGAAGAGTGGGTGAAGCCGCGAGGGGCAACGGAAGAGGTCTTCAAGGGTAATAAGACAGAGTGCTTTTGGAACGACACACCCGTCAGCGTCACGGAGTATGCAAAGCGCGTCCAGGACATCATTGATGACACCTTGTTTAAGATGCTCACCAATCCTGCCTACTTCCTTTCAATGCCATGGAAAGACCAGCGTGAACAGCTCTTTCAGATGGCTGGGGCTGTTGAGGATAGCGAGGTTGCCACGTGGAAGCCCGAATTTGCCGATTTCCTTGACAGGCTGGCGGGCAAGCCAATGGCGGACTTTAAGCGGGAGCTTGCAGTGCGCAAGCGTCTTATAAAGTCTCAGCTTGACGAGGTGCAACCACGCATTGACCAAACGTATAAGCTGATGCCCGAAAAGCAGGACTTTGCTGCTCTTGAAGCTGAAATGAAGAGCATTGATGATGCACTTGTCCAGGTGGACGGCGTGTTGACAAGCGTTGCCGAGCGCTCGCGAAAGCAGTACGAAGAGGTGCAGGCTCGCCAGGATGAGATAAACGACTTAAAGGATAAGCGTCAGAAGGTCATCTTTGACGCAAAGAGCAAGGCAAACGAGGATGCCTACAAGGCAAATGAGGAGCTTACTGATTTGCGTGAGAAAGAGCAAAAGGCAAAACGCGAGAAACAGGGCTACAAGGCAGACATTGAGTCGGCGACCAAGGAGATTGCACGCCTTGAATCTCGCAAAAAGGGGTTGACGAAGAAGGCAGATGAGCTTCGCGAGGAGTGGTACAAAGTCAATGCAAGTGCCTACAACGGGGAGACAACTTGCTCTTGTTGCGGGCAGGAGCTCCCCGCGGAAATGCAGGCGTCGGCAAAGGATCACTTTGACAAGCTTAAGGCAGATGCCCTGGCGAAGATAACGGAGCAAGGGAAAAGCATCAAGGAGGATGTTGCACGTCTTGACTCACAAATTGAGGAGGTGCAGGAGGATGAACGCAATGCCAACGAGGGCATTGCGCGTCTATCTTCGGAGCTTGAAGAGCTGAAAGCGCGCCTTGCGGAGGTGTCCGAGGTTAAGCCTGAAGAAATTAAGCCCGAAGACATCCAGGAGTACAACGACCTCACAGAGCAAATCACAGCCCTTGAAGCAACGATTGATGACGGCATTGAAAGTGAAGACACAACTATCTATCAGGAGAAGAAGATAATGCTGACCACCAAGCGCGACGAGATTAAGGATAAGCTGACCGACCGCAAGCGAATTGAAGATCTTGAAAATAGCATCAAGAAGCTTAAAGAGGATGGGCGAGACCTTGCACACCAGCTCGCAGAAGCCGAGCGCGAGGAGTACACGATGCAGCAGTTCACGAAAGCCAAGATTGACGAGTGTGAGAAGCGAATCAACAACCTCTTCACGATGGTCACGTTCCAGCTCTTTGACTACACGATAGAGGATGCCAAAAAGGAGAACCCCATTGAGTGCTGCATACCCCTAATCAATGGCGTTCCGGTTGGTACGACGAATACCGCTGCCAAGGTCAATGCAGGGCTTGACATCATCAACGCGCTATGCAGATTCTACGGCGTGACCGCGCCAATCTTCATAGACAACCGCGAGAGTATCACCGAAATCATCCCAACGGATAGCCAAATAATCAACCTAAAGGTAACAGACGACAAGCTTCTTGTCGTCACGAAAGGAAAGTAACGTATAACGACTACGAAAATGAAGTACACAATGACCATTCAGACCGCGCAGACGGTGCTGACATCTATTCAGAGCGCCATCAGCAACGCCATCCAGGCAGTTGCAGGGTGGTTCAAGGAGCGCCGAGAAGCCAAGGAAAAGGCGGAGACCGCAAGCCTGGTGCGTGAATCGGCAGAGCGCATCCAACTGCAAGAGTTCAGAGGTAAAATCCATATCTCCATTGATGGCATCCCTCTTATGCCCGTTGATTCGCTCCGAAAGGACGCTATCCCCGCGCTGGAAGAGGTGCGCATGACCTATCGCAACTACGCAAATCAACTCAACTAAACAGATACAGATATGAATGAATTAGTGAAAGCCCCCCACGCAATGGGAGCTATCAACGTGGCGCAGGCACAGCCCCAGGTGGTCAATTTCTTTGACCCCGCGCAGTTTGAAATCATGCAGCGCGTGTGCAAGCTCTTCGCGTCTTCTGAGCTTGTCCCCGACATGTACAAGGCGAGCGAAAAGAACCCAATCGACAAGGCTGTTGCCAACTGCATGATAGCTATTGAGGTGGCAAATCGCATCGGCGCAAGCCCACTGATGGTGATGCAAAACATGGTGCCTATTTATGGTAAGCCATCTTGGTCAGCGACCTTTCTAATCGGCACGGTAAATGGGTGCGGGCGCTTCGCACCACTAAAGTACCGCTTCACAGAGAAGGGCATGTTGGGTATGGTTGAGTACACCGACTATGAGTACCAAGGAGGACGCAAGACGGCAGTCAAGAAGCAGTTTGACGGAAAGAAGATAATGGACATCGAGTGCGTTGCCTACACTACCGCCAACGGGTCAGACCAGGTGCTTGAGAGTGCGCCGGTGTCAATTCGCCTCGCCATTCAAGAAGGATGGTACACCAAGGCTGGCAGTAAGTGGCAGACCATGGCAAAGCAAATGTTGATGTACCGCGCTGCATCTTGGTGGACGCGTACATACGCACCGGAGCTTTCCCTTGGGATGAAGACCATCGACGAACAGCAGGACATTTACACGGATTACGAAGAAGTCAAGGATGTCAAGGAGCAGGTGGCAGCCGAAAAGGAAGCGAATGCCAATCAGACGACCATCCAAATAGACCTTGGAGACGAAGCGCCTGCAACCGTTGATGCACAGACGGGTGAAATCATCGGGGAAGAGCCAAAAGCCACCCCAGCAGCCACCCCAACAGACACCCCAACCGGTAATCTTCCAGGTTTCTAATCATGGCACAAGTAATCGACAACGCAAAGGGCTTCAAGGTCATTGAAATGAGCTTGCCCGAATCAGTCAAGGCGTTTGGTGGCGTTGGGGTCTGTGATTCATGCAATCGCGCAGCCTACACAGCGTACTATATCGCAGTACTCAACGAGGCGTTTTGCCCTTATTGCTACGAGGAGTGGCAAAAGTACGCAACGCGCTATGAGGAGGATGCCGCGATTGAGCAACACAACTTTGATGTTGCGAAAAACATGCTACGCATAAGATGAAGTTAACGATACTCGGGAGCAGCTCGGCGGGCAACTGCTATCTGCTTGACAATGGTAAGGAGAGCTTGCTTGTAGAATGTGGATTGAGCTACAAGAGCATCACAAAAGTTCGGGACTTTGACGCTCGCCGTGTGAAAGGGTGTATAATCTCACACGAACACGGCGACCACGTCAAGGGTGGTGTAAAGGTGCTTGAAGCCTGCATTCCTTGCTACATGTCAGCAGGCACAGCAAAAGCCCTGGGGCTGGAGAATAATCACCTTGTGACGACCGTTCAGCCGATGAAGCCCTACCGCCTTGGTGGCTTTACGGTGCAGGGCTTTGACGTGCAGCACGACGCCGCCGAGCCTCTCGGGTATCTAATTCACCACAAGGAGATAGGCACAACGCTCTTCGCGACTGATACATACTACCTCAAATACAAGTTTGCAGGGCTGTCAAACATCCTGATTGAGTGCAATTACCGGCATGACATCTTGGAGGACAATGTTGCAGCAGGCGTGGTGTCCAAAGCCCAATACAACCGCACAATCAAGAGCCACATGAGCCTTGAAACGTGCAAGGAGGTCTTGCTTGCAAACGACCTGTCGGCGGTAAACAACATCGTGCTTATACACCTTTCACCGACCAACAGCCACGCAAGCGACTTTCAACAGAGCATTAAGGAGCTGACCGGAAAGAACGTGGTAATCGCAGAAGCAGGATTGACCATGGACTTTGACAAGTCACCCTTTTAACATTCAGTGTATCACTATAAAAGACAACTATCATGAATTGGTATCAAGTAAAAGCGCGCCTGGAGCGCGTCGCAGAAAACGGAGCAATCAAGGCAGATTCAGAAGTATTCCTTGTAAAGGCTAATTCGTTCGCCACCGCAGAGCGCGTCACAATGGGAGAGGTCGTGCAATACGCCGCGGGTGGCGTGGATGTGGTCGCCATGGCACGAAAGAACTACAAGGAGGTGTTCGCCTCAAACGAGGTGGATGCAGACAAGTGGTTTAAGTGCAAGCTGAACTTCCTGACAATCGATGAGAAGAGTGGCAAGGAGAAGAAGACCGCACACCTCTTCTTGGTCAAAGCGGTGTCCGCGCTCACGGCACACCAGGCGGTGGATGCCTTTATGGATACATCGCTATCTGACTATGTCATTGAGCAGGTGGAGGATACCAAGATTATTGATGTCATAGAGTGCGCGGGGTAGCGCCAACGGCGATGAAAGATACATACTACTTTCAGCATGACTACAACGCGCGCAATGACCCGAAGCTGCAAGATGTGCTATTGGAACATGGCGTTGCAGGTGTCGGCATCTTTTGGTGCATCATAGAGCAACTCTACGAGCAGGGCGGCAAGCTGCCACACAAGGCATGCAAAAGCATTGCATTTGCATTGCACGTGGACTGCAAGTTGGTTGAGAGCGTGGTCAAGGATTTTGACCTCTTCAAGCTGGATGCCCGCCACTTTTGGTCAAAGTCTGTGATTGCCCGCATTGATAGACGCAAGGAGATTTCCGCCCGGAGGAAGACCGCCGCCGCATCAAGGTGGAAGCCGCGCCAGCAAGAGGAGCAAGTGCAAAGCAAAGGCGATGCAATTGCATTGCAAGAGCTATCCAAAGATAAGGAAAGGAAAGGAAAGGAAACAAAAGGAAAGGAAATAGAAGAAGAGGAGGGTGCAAAGACCGCTAAGCGGTTTTGCCCACCCACCTTGGAAGAGGTGAAAGCCTATTGTGCCGAAAAGGAGTACAACATCGACGCTGAGCGCTTCATCGACTTCTATGCCTCCAAGGGCTGGTTTGTCGGGAAGAACAAAATGAAGGATTGGCAAGCAGCAGTGCGCAATTGGCACAAGGGGAGCAAGGCAGATGGCGGTGCGCGCACCACGACCAACAACATAAATGACGAATGGCGATGAACGGCACGCAGACAAGCATAGCGAGCATACTTAACTACATCAAGGAGCGTGGCGGCTTCGGGGGCTTTTGCAGATACAGATACAACTACGACATTGACCATGCTTTGCAGGTCGTGGAGGCTATCGGCAAGTCTCGCAATCCAAAGTTCGTCATTGACGATGAGAACAAGTTTGCTTACACCAACTTCATCAAGTGGTGCCACGGAGACGAGACGATGAGAGCGCTTAACCCCCTTACGGGTCAGGAGCAGGCGGGCGACCTCAACCGTGGCATCTACATAGCGGGAAACACAGGGTCGGGAAAGTCCTGGTGCTTGGAAGTGATGCTTGCCTACTCGCAGGCTATGGGCTTTTCCATTAGCTTTGACGATGGCGCAAAGGAGGTAGATAGACCGCTGTATTGGGCTATCACAAGAGCCGACGAGGTGTGCCAGGAGTATGTTGCAAACGGAGAGATACAGAGGTACAAGCAGCGTGCAATGATAGGCATTCAAGACCTCGGGCAAGAGCCGAAAGAGGTGCTACACATGGGCAACCGTCTTAATGTCCTGCAACAGCTGTTAGAGTACCGCGGAGACCGCACCGACCAACTCACTCTAATCACATCAAACCTCAGAATTTCAAGTGACACCCTTAAACGAGACTACGGCGACAGAGTGCAGTCGCGACTTGTTGAAATGTGCAACTACTTTGAGATTAAGGGGAGAGACCGCCGTAAGGGCATCTAAAAAAAACGAAGAGCAATGAAAGTGTATATCAGTGGTCAGATTAGCGGGATTGAGTATGAAGAAGCCCGCGCGCGCTTTGACAAGGCAGAGGACTTCCTGAAAGGTCTTGGGGTTGATACGGTCAATCCAATGGACAACGGTCTTCCTGAAGAGTCAACATGGATTCAGCACCTGTGCAAAGACTTGGAGCTTCTGCATGATTGTAGCCACATCTATATGATTGATGGCTGGCAGTTAAGTCGCGGCGCGTGCGTAGAATACGACTTTGCAATTCGCACAGGGAAGACGGTGCTGTTTGAATCGTCGATTGTTCGTGACAGAGGTATTACGCTTCGGGTGGAGAGTGCTATCCACGAAGTCACAGGGCTAAGACTTGCCGATTACAGCGCCAGCGGAAGGCGTAGGGATGGCTTTTTTGCGCGCATGATGTTCGCGCATCATTGCTGGCTGGAGAATATGACGCGGTCAGACATCGGTAGATTCATAAACAGAGAGCGAACTTCGGTGACGCGCGTCCTTAACGACTACGATAAGGAGTTCAAATACAACGCTTTCTTCCGCAGTATGGCGAAGAGGGTAGACCGGATATTAAGCAGATAGCGTGGATGAGAAATAACTACTACTTTTGATATAAATATATCACTATAAAACAAAACGAGTATGAACAAGACTAAGATGCTGGAGTGGATAGGCACGCGCCACGTTGGCGTATCGTCAAGAACTATGTGGGTCGCCTTGATGGGCGTTGCACGCGGCGTGAATGATTATAACGGTGGCTTTGACGTGCCGTATGATTTGGATGACTTTTCAAGGTGCTATGACCTTGTGGAGTATGGGGAGGTCACGAAAGAGGAGCTTCAAAAGGTAGTTGAAGCATTCCCGTACTACAAGCCAATCATTGACCGATGGGATGAGCTTGTTGAAGCTTATCTAAGTCCAGGAGGCAAGGGTGTGTACCGAATCCTTGACAGCGTGTATGGTGAGGTTATGAGGCTTAAAGGATACGTCAATTTGGGAGGTGGCTGCTACAGCAAACAATTATAACAACCAGCTACAGATTATGCTTTATAGCCTTTCAGAGATGACGCCAAGCCTTCTCGATATCGCAGGAGGTGGCATTTTGTACGGCATTCTTTCCGACCTTGACTACCTCGATGAGGTTTGTTCGAGAAAGTCGTCAAGCACCTTCCCTGTATACACGAGACTTGGGCTTAGACAGATGGCTGTGATGGCGTTTTGCAAGATGCACAAAGGTAAGCCAAAGCTTAGGGGATGCAACAAGCTTGTGCTGAAAAGGCTCTCCGCGAAAGAACGGGTGTCATACGCAGAGAGCATCGGGGTGGGTGTGGAACAGATTGTTTACGCCTCCGATTATGACGAGCCTTCCACGTCAGTGTACCTTATCACCCCTGTTGAAGGGTTTGTTAGACCTGGTGGCAAAAGGCTTTCCGATGCGCTTCCACTGGCAGGAACTACGCACCTCAGCAACGTCACCTACTACGCATACAAAATTAAATAGCAATAACTATGGAGCTCAACGACATCAAAGACTACATACAGAGCAATGTCACGTTGCACTTCGTGAAGTACGACCGCACAGATGGGTGGTTTACACAGACAGAGATAGGCTACTATGAAGTAGAGTACTCTGGCGGGACATACTCAATTATGACACCCGAAGAAGACTACTTCATGGGGTGTTACAGCGACCTTGCAAGCGCAATGGACGCCTGCATAGAATACCACAGAAACGCCCTTATCAAGGCGATAGAAGACGGAAGTAAGAAATGACACGCGAAGAAGTAAAAGCCCAGCTGGCTAAACGCCCGCTGAAGTGGGAGGATAAGCCCATGCCAAACATGAGGGGCATATACCGAAGAGCCAGCTGTTCGTTTGGGAGTATAAAGATTGAGTATAACATAGAGGAGAATGATGTTGTGTACCCATCGTCAAGGCTCTCAATGAGGGTGTATTGGCGTGGGCTGGAGCAGAGCGAGAGAATCCAAGATTGGCGTGACGCGCTGCCATCCATGCAGGAGAGACAAGCGGTGGCGTCGGCTGATTTGCTGGACAGGGTGTGCGATATACTCGGCATTAAAGATTGACACCACATGGAAGACTTCGTTTTAGACCAGCTCCACAGGGAAGAGCAGATACAAGACATCTGCATTTGGGTGATTATCATCGGCATTGCCTTTTTGGTGGGCGCGGTGATAAGCCTGTGCAGTAAAAGATAAAGCAAAAGCCCATTTGCTTAACATATCAAGAGAATAGGTTAAAGAAAAACGCAAATACTTAACACGTATGACAAGAAACGAACTATCATTTAGAGCGCACCAAAACGCCGTGAATAAGGGCTTTTGGAACGTGAGAAGAAGCACGGAGCATTATGTGATGCTCATTCAGACAGAGATTTGTGAGCTGGTGCAAGCTGACCGCAAGGGCAAGACCCTCAGCAAGGCAAATGAGCTGCTCTACAATGACATCATCAACCCTAAAACACCCACCAGGGGTGCAGCCGACAAGTGGGAAGAGACGTATGAAATGGACCTTGAGGGAACAGTGCCTACGGAGCTTGCCGATGTTGTCATTCGCCTTGCCGACCTCGCTGGCTCGCTGGGTGTAGACTTCAACAAGCTCAATCCCTGCAACTACATTCGCGACTTCTCCAAATTTGAGGTCACGGAGAACGCTCTTGGGCTTGTCAAGGGGCTTGTTCGCAACGACATCTGCATTGAGCGTCGCATCCTCTTCGCAATGGACTACTGCTTTGGATGGGCAAAGGCAATGGGCATAGACCTGTGGTTTTACATTGAGGAGAAGATGAAGTACAACGAATTGCGCCCTGCTCTCCACAACAGACGCTACTAACCATGTCAAGGGAAAGAGTGCCGGCAACCGCGCGTGAAGAGGTATTGAGCGCCTTTATCAATGATGGCTTACCTATCATGACGGCGGTCAAAGCGGTTGCCGGCGATTACCCCGCGTTCACGGAAGAGCAGATATACAAAGCCGTGGCGCACACGAAGGAGTACAAAGCCCACCTTGCAAAGCTTGGAGGGAAGAATGTAATCCCCAATGATGCCGTCGACAGGGTGTTTGAAATAATACAGCAGGAGTGTGTGGGGATGTCCGCCGCAATACGTATGTACATCAAAGAGTGCGGTGGGGACATGAACGAGGATTCTATACGAAGCAAGATAAAGCGAGATAAGGGGGTTGGAGACGCCGCACGTAGTGCCGCCAAAATCAACGCTGAATCGCTACGAGCAAAGATGAAGCGCGATGCCCGCTATGAGTTAATCAAGAATAGAGGCATAGAGCCAAAGACAAACGGCTTCAACAACACGGACTATCGCGAGTTTTGGGATATGTCGGAGTGGATTCGCCGCGGTCATGTCAAGGCGGACGAAGCGAAGAAATGAGCTATTATGTGGACTTTAAACGATAAAAAGAAATGTTAAAAGCAGAGTTAATCGGCAATCTCGGGAATGATGCCGAAATCAAGGAGTTTGGCGGTAAGAAGTATGTGGCACTTAGTGTTGCCACCACGGAGTACGCCAAGGATGACCAGGGCAACCGCGCCGATGTCACTACATGGGTCAATGTCCTGTGGTATGGCGATGGCGGAGGGCTGTTTGCCTACCTAAAAAAGGGCGCTAAGGTCTTTGTGCGTGGCAACCTCCGTGCCAAGCTATACGCCGACAAGCAGGGAGTGCAGCAGGTGTCAATCAATGTGAGTGCATCGGAGGTGCAGTTGTGCGGAAGCAAGGCAGACGCAAGCCCACAGCAACCAGCACCAGCAACTCCAGCAACACCACAAGAGAGCAGTGAACTGCCATTCTAAGCTATGAGTAATATAACAGCTATACACGGGGATAGCGAGGAGGAAATTCGCAAGATCCCAAGCGGGAGTATCGACATCATATGTATGGATCCTCCCTACCTATACTTGGTGGGCCAGCGTCTGGAGCGCCCCTTTGACGAGCAGGCATTCTTCACCGAGTGCAAGCGAGTGCTAACCAAGGATGGTATGATTATCATGTTTGGTCGTGGCGAGAGCTTCTACCGATGGAACACGATACTCTCTAGTCTCGGGCTTAAATTCAAGGAGGAGATAGTCTGGAATAAGATATACACGTCGTCCCCATTGCTCAATATCTCCCGCGTACATGAAACGATTTCAATATTTTCTAAGGGGGGGAGCGTTCGGAAGGTAAAGGTGCCCTACCTAGAGATGAAGGGACACGACTTAGATGCGATAGCCACGGACATCAATCGCTTGTGTGCTGTATTTGGCAACCCAAAGTCTATGGAAGCCGTAGCAATGTATATAAAGTCTAAGAGACTTGACTATGGGAAGGTTCGAGAGATCGGTCCAACAGTGTCGTCTCCAATAAAGGCTGTAGATGTATGTGCCGCTTGTGTTCGATTTATGGAGGAGGGGATGGTAGAAAAAACGATCATCAGCCTAGCTAGAGACCACTACAAGACCATACACCCGACGCAAAAGCCCGTACGCCTCCTAGAGCGCTTGTTAAACCTCTGTAATCCAAAGGGCAAGGATCACGTGCTTGTAGCTGATTTCTTCGCAGGCTCTTTCTCGTGTGCTGAGGCTTGTCACAACCTTGGGCTAGACTTCATCGGGGTAGAGATCGACGAAGAGTATTACAACGCTGGAATGGGAAGGATCAAGAAATTCCAAGAAAGAGACTCTGAGGAGCTTCCGCTCTTTGCAAACGATAGTAACTAACCAAAAATACAACGACTATGACATACATACTTTACAACGCAGACACGCTCAATCACTACGCCAAGGACTGCCACAAGTCGGCGATGACCTCCCGTTTTAAGGATGAAGAAGTATGATGTAATCGTAGCAATAGATCCGGATGTAGAACATTCGGGCGTTGCTATTTTATACCCATCCACCAAGGAGCTTGACGCAACAAGGCTGGCATTCCCGCTCGCCGTGGACTACATACGCCAGCAGAAGGAGCTTTGTGACGCATCGGGGAGGTCGCTTATCGTTGTCGTTGAAGCTGCTTGGATGATAAAGGGCAATTGGCATATAACCAAGACAG
>RBWB01583513.1_pt1 | contig 11822 bp, 8 predicted proteins | sample 2014201 | NCBI WGS metagenome assembly RBWB01 (sample SAMN10133834, study PRJNA383868) | Human oral metagenome, whole genome shotgun sequencing project. | isolation source: supragingival plaque isolated from 88 juvenile twins | host: Homo sapiens | place: Australia
CTAAAATTGCTAAAACTAATTCTTTTTTATTTAATGTATAATATCTTGGAACACCAAGTTCTTTAGCCAAAGCTGTAAGTTCTTTAGTATTCATACTTTTATACATTTCATCAAATTTTACGTTACTCATTTTTTTCCTTTCTCCATGTATCACATGGAAATTCATTCTAACATCAATATAAATCGTTGATTTTAATTAAATATTATCTTTAAAGTACATCAAGAACCTGAATAAATAACTCACACTAAATGTTATTTTCAAGTTCTTGTTATTTAATATTAAATTTTTTAACAACAATTTATCTCTTACTAAGCACTACCACTGCAGATAAGATAAATGCAGCTCCGATTATATCTATTAGACCAAATGTTGTTCCTAATAATAAGAATGAAAAGACTATTGCTGCTATCGGCTCAAAACATCCGATTATACTCCCTGTAACAGCTCCAATCAATCTTACTCCTTCTAAATATAGTGAAAATGACATTATTGTTCCTACAATAACAACCCCCGTTATGCATAAAAAGTCCATAAGAGAAAAGTTTGAAGGTATATAGTTGCTACCTGTACCAAAATATACTACAGATCCTGCAATTAAAAGCCCCCAGGTCATTATCGGTATAACTCCATATTTCTTTGTTAAATTTACTGATGAAATATTATAACTAGCTAGTCCAAAAGCAGAAAATATTCCCCAAAATAACCCTAAAGTGGAAATATTTAATTTACTAAAGTCTAAATGCGTAGCCATAAGAACAGTCCCAAATAATGAGGATACTATTGCAACGACTTCACGAGGCATCGGCCATCTTCGACTTATAATACAATAATAACTCATAATCATTACTGGTCCAGTAAACTGAATAACAGTTGCCATACCTGCATTAGTATACTTAATCGCTAAAAAAAATGTACCTTGACAAATAAGTAACCCTAAAAATGAAAAATTTAATAATCTTAAAATATCTTTTTTATCCGAAAATACATTCATCAAGCTTTTCTTATCTTTTAAGAATAAAATAATTACTAGAACTATACCTGAATAAAATAGTCTATTGGAAATTACCCAAGTTGAATCTATTTTAGAAATATTAAGTAAATACTCACCTAATACTCCAGATAATCCCCAACATGTAGCTCCTAACAGAGTAAGAATGGCACCTTTTTTCATAGTACTTTTTTCCATAACTACACTCTCCTAATGATCAAATAACTTCAGACTTGAACTTACAATTTTGTTAGATTTCTCTAATACTTCATTATAATTCTCATCTTTGGATAATAAGATACTAGTAAATAATGTAATCATATTATTTTGAGCTACCATCATGTTTCCACAAGTATAAAACTTAGCATCGAGTTTATTGGTAACATAACCGAATGGTGAATACCAGAAACCATAACCAACATTATAATTTTCATCAAAAAATTTCTTCGCAACACTTTCAGGATATCCTTTTATTATCGGCATCGGATATAGAAGGCTAAGTGATTTAATTGCCTTTTGAGAATCTTCTACTTTTGCATTTAAAACTGAAAACACATCTAGTTTTTTCCCCATCAAAGTCTTATCGTCATATACTCTAAATTCACTTTCAAATTGAGATTCAAAATTCTCTTTATATTCATGAATAATTTCTTCTTCATCAAACATAATTGAGTAATCATTATTAAATAAATTTTCTTTTTTTAAGTAAAGATGTGCTTTTAAATCTTTATCTGTATAATCTAATGAAATTAATGGATTTGTCGTGATGAATAAACTCTTTTTTGATTCAAATGCTATAAAATATCTATTTCTACTCAACAGGTATTTAGTTATTGCTCCTAGTGAAGTATTATTTTCTAATAATATTAAATTTTTTCTTGATAGTACTATACGTTTAAGTTCTTCTTTTTCAATTTGAAGAAGAGCTTTTCTAATGTTTTCTTGCCAAAGTTCCGGATAAATCTCTCTAACTACCGATATTTTAGGATCGTTAGAAATCTCATTATCATCATCAAGCTTGCTTAAAAATGAGATTCTCTCCGTCCATAATTCCGAAAACTCTTTTTCTTCCTTCATATTAAAGAACAATGTTATAAAAACTTCTTCACCTTTAAAAACAGCAAGTATTCCAGGAACTACAAATGATGTATCACTAAAATCTACCCATTCCTGACTGTTCTTGTTATTTCCATCTGAAATACCACCATAGATTCCAAAATACTCATCATCGTGTTCATCAATTTCTAAAACTGTTACCTGCGCTTTTAATTCCTCAAACCCAGATAAAATACTACTGTTATCAAAACTAGTTAGAAAATCATTAGAATCAAGTAACCATGTTGCTTCATAACCTATACCGATTATAGATGTTTTAGTATCTGGTGTTCTTATAATAAATCTTTCACCTTTTTTTGGCGAAAACAGACTGATAAACTGATCTTCACTAAATGTTTTCTTTAGTTTGAATTTTACAACAAGCTTATCATCAAGAACCGTATCACTAAAATCATAATCTATAATTCTCTGATAATCATTCATACTTATTACCTATCCTTTTTTTTCTCCTCATTTTGAAGTCTTTCTTCACGTTCTTTAATTTCTAATTTTTTTTGTCTTTGTTTTATTAATCTATTTACCTCTTCTTCTGACTTATAACTTGCTTCTTTATCAGTAAAAATAAATAAATTTTTGTGATTATTCAAAATTGATAGTATCGTTTTATTTTCTGATTCCTCATTTTCAAATAATTCTGCTATGTATTTTCTCTTGTCATTACCTAAAACTACAACAAATAAATTTCTAGCAGACATTAAGTTTTCATATCCAATGCTTATTAATTTATTACCTTTGATTTCCATACCTGCTTGTTGTAATTGAGATTTTTCTTCTTCTGAAAATTCAACAATATGAAGGTTTTTATTTACCTCATCAGCAAAACGGTAATCAAGTATTCCCCCATCAGATCCTAAGAAAACTACCGCAACATCTATTGGATTTTCTTCTAATACTTCTTTATAACTATTTAAATCTTCTTCACATTCATTACTATTTAGTGCTTGTGGATAATAAATGTTTTTAGCTTCTAAATCTAACTTTTTAAATAGCTCATGTCTTGCATATCTATATAACCCAAATTTCTCTTCAATATCAATATCAGCAAATTCACGTTGACCTAATAATATAACATGTTTATAGCGATATTTCCCAGTTTGATTATCATCTATCATTCTATTCGTAAATTGTGTATTAATAATATTTTCAGGCAAGCAAATAACTGCACCATCCTCAAGATTTTTTTCAAACTCATCATACATTCTATTTAGAACTGCTGTTTCACTGTTACAAACTATATATTTCATGTTTTCACCTCCATATAGTAATTATTCAAATTACTTTCTATTATATCATATTTATTCCTTACTAACAACGTCATAGATTTTACTCAACTTCTATCAGTTTAGAGAGTACATAAGAATAAACATATGTTTTAATATTTTTTAATTGATAATATTCCGCTACCGCTTCTTTATATATTCTTAGTTGCTCCTTGTGTCTTTCACGTAAAATATCTTCCCCAGTTTTACTAGTCACATAGTCAGTCTTATAATCAACGATAATAGCTTCATCATCAGATATTTTAATAAATAAATCGACTACCCCTTGAAGTATTACATCTATTTCACTATCACTTTCACTGTATAGTTCTTTGGCTTTTTTCGCAGTGGTAAATGCTATTTCAGTTTGACAAAATTGACAATTATTAATAATATCCATTAATTCATTATTAATAAAGTTACCTATTCTTTCTATATCATCTTTATTATTTATATTATTAAACTCTTCTTCTGTTAATATTCTACTCTCTTTAATATTTTTAAATAAATCATCTGTTTTCTTTAAATTATTTAGATAAGCTTCCACATCATTAATTTCGACACCTGATTTAATATCATTAACTATTTTTTCAAAAAGTTTATGAACAATATTACCCCTAAGTATTGCTTTACTTGTAGATGTCGAACTTTTCAATGTATTTAACTCTAGATAACCTCTTTTTTCTTTTTTGAAGTTTATATTATTAGCACCATTAATTTTTTTCAAGGCACTGTATGAGGTTTTCGTTGGAAACACCTTATGTTTAATCTTATCTTCTTCAATTTCTTCGGTAGTATGTTGTTTTAATTCAAACTTTTCATAAAAATCCGCTAAGTCAAAGTCTAGACTAGCTTCTTGTTCTTGAATCGATGGAACAACTTCATGAGCTTCAAATTTTGCATCACGCTCATTTTCAAAACTAAACCCTTCTTCATAATCACTCAGTAAGTTATTTAATATAGTTTCAAAGTTTTCATCTTCTAATATAGCTTGAGAGAGAGACTTATCCTTTGCCTTCTCATTATTTAATTCTATTCCACTTGGACTTACAAGATACAATGTATTTTTAGCTCGAGTTAGTGCCACATATAGGTTACGAATTTCTTCTTCTCTTTCTCGTAGTTTTATCAAAATACTATTTAACTTATATAATTCGTTTAATTCTGTTAGTCTAGAATTGTTTAGACCGAAACTTTGAGCTATAGTCTCAGCATTAAGACTTAACCCAAAAGTCTCTGTGAATAACCCTTCTCCAGTATAACCTCTTTTACTAAATGAAGTATCAAGATCAGCGACAAATACTTCTTTATACTCTAATCCTTTAGAAATATGAATTGTTGATAAGGTAACACTATCATTTGGTGTTCTTTTCTTAGTTTCAAATACCTCTTCATTTTTTATATTTTTCAACTGCCTAATTAAACCAGATAGTTTATTATCAATTTTCTGATATTCATTTACAACATCTACAAAATTCTCGAAATAATCAATTTCTTCGTCATTTACACCTATTGTAACTAAATAATTTTTAAAATCAGTATCTAGAGATATACATTCTATTAAAGTCGGTAAAGAGTTATTCAAACTAAAATTCAACCATTTTTTTAATAGATTTGTAGTCTGACTATCTTTTTTATTTTCACTATTTGTTAACTTCTCAAAAAGATTTTTTCCTTTTTGTAATGATACTCTCAATAATTCATCATTACTATAATCAAAGATCTCAGTATGCAAAATGGTTAATAGACTAGCATCTCTATTAGTATTATCAATAAATCTAAGAATGTTATACAATATATTAAAACAATTAGATTCAGTAAACCCAACTTTTTCTTTAAAAAATAATGGAATATTGTAATTGCTAAATATTTCTTTAAAACTAGACATTTTTGTACTATTTCTAACTAAAACAGCATAATCACTATATTTCTTTCCATTCTTTATCCCTTGCAAAATCTCATATGCAATATTTTCTATAGATTGTTCCCTATAATCTTTTTTATTTTCTACTATTTCTCCTGTAAAATAGTTCACCTTACCATTTATTAACTTAGTTGGAATAATTTCTGTATCTTGACGCTCTTTTGCTTCTGGATAATAAAGGGCGCTATCTTCATCATAGCTCACACCAGCATTCTTATTTCCCATCAATCTATTGAATACAAAATTACTAGATTTCAATATATTCTCTTCACTTCTGAAGTTTTCTTTTAATACTACACAAATACCTTCAGAATCATCTTCAAATGAATATTCCTCATTTACACTATAGTTATCAATTTCCAATTTTCTATAACTATTATACTTTTGTTCAAAAAGATCTGGATTAGAACCCCTAAAACCATAAATTGCTTGCTTAACATCTCCTACTCTAAAGAAGTTCACACCTTCTCCTCTTATTAAGTTTAGAATATATTCTTGTAAATTATTATTATCTTGATATTCATCTACATATATTTCATAAAAATATTCTCTATAATAATTTGCTGCTTCACTTGGGATAATCTCACCATTCTCTTCTTTAGTTAAAGCCTTAATAGCAAGATGGTTTAAATCAGAGAAATCTAAAAAATTGTTTTCTCTTTTTCTTTTAATAAAATCATTATGTAATTTCTTAAGAACTTTTGTAATAGTTCCTGATAACTCACTCATTTTTTCTATTGTTTTAAAATAATTAATGTAATCATTAAGGTCAGTTTGTATACTTGCTAATGTCGCTGTGTCGTATACACTGTCTTCAACTTCTAATTGTTTATTTAGTTTCTCAATAATAACTTCAATTTCCTCAAGATTCTCTTGATTACTCTTCGATGTTTCTTCATCTTGTTGAAGATATTTTATGATCTTTTCTTTCTTATCAACATCTAAATTAACAAGAGAAATAAAATCTATATCCTTCTGTTTTTTAGAATTTTCTAGATATTTTTTAATATACAAACAAAAATCAGATGCTATTTTTATATTTTCTACTGTAGTTAATTCATCTACTCTACTAAATTTATCAAGAATTTCTTTATTATCAATAGCAAGTTTATCTTCATAAAGAGAATTAAATTTTCCAAAATCTTCTTCTAAATATTTTTGAAAATTAGGTATATTTAAAAGCTTATAGTATATATCAATAATAAAAGAAGTTATATTTTGTTTAGAGCCAAAAACTGTAAACAATAAATCTGTACTACTAGAATCATCTTTAACCAATTCTTCTAGTACGTTTCCTATTGTTTCACTCAATAATCCTTTACTATTTGCTAATATACCAAAGTTAGGAGATAAATATTTAATTTGATTATCAATTTTTTCCTCTACAAGATAATAGAATTTTTTCAATACATTTAGACAAAAGCTGTCAATAGTACTAACATAGGCATCATTCATTAGCATTCTCTGCTTTCTAAGGAACAATAAATCCTCTTCTTTATTTGTTGAAAGCAATCTTTCACTAATTTTATCTTCTATTCTAACTATCATATTTTTAGCGGCAGCAGTGGTAAATGTTAATACTAATAATCTATCAATATCCCATCTTTTTGTCGCTACTTTTCTTGCTATCCTTTCAGAAAGAACCTCTGTCTTACCACTTCCAGCTGCGGCAGCAACAAGAATATCAGCTCCTGTAATGGCTATAGCTTGCCACTGTGGTGGTGTCGGTGGATACTTCCTAGAAGCGGCTATATTATCAATCTTTTCAATATTTATCATACAAATTTCCTCTAATTTCATATTAATAATCACTTTATATTTTAACATACTTTAGGCATTATGGTATAATGTTTTAAGATAGTAAGACATTTATTTAAAATTATATTTTTATACTGTTTCTACACAGTTGTAATTATAAAATAATATTATAAATAAACATTACTTTTTCTTAAATTTTTATAATAGGTGAAATAGATGAATCGAAAATTTTTGGCACTAGCTCCTATTCTAGTAGCTAGTTCTATAATTAAACAAAATAAAAAACTAAAAGTAACTAAAACTACTCTTGATTTTAATAATCTTCCCGATTCTTTTGATAATTTTAAAATTGCTCAAGTTAGTGATATTCACTGCGATAAAGTTGGATTAAGTGACTTAACCTTCTTAAGTAAAATCAAAAAATTTGCACCGGATATTATTGTAATTACTGGAGATATTCTAGATAGTTATAAAAATGACATGGATGTAGCGTATAATATCTTAAGCCAACTTTCTGTAATCGCCCCTTGTTATTTTATATCAGGAAATCATGAACTTAGATTACCTAAAGAATATGCTGAGTTAAAAGTTATGTTGTCAAAACTTAAAATTACTCACTTACACAACGAAAGTATTCTTCTTAATCGTAATCAAGATTTTATAAATCTAGTTGGTGTAGAAGATTATAATTTTTTCAAAAATGAAGATAACTTAAATCACCGTGCAAACTTCAAGAAAACATTAGACAATCTATATTCCTCAGAATATTTCAACATCTTGTTATCACATCGTCCCGAGAAATTTCCAATCTATGCAGAAGCAAGATATGATCTGATTTTTTCAGGACATGCCCATGGTGGCCAATGGAGAATTCCATTTATAGGCGGTATTTTCTCACCTAGTCAAGGATTCTTTCCAGAATACACAAGTGGTTGTTACACAAAAGACCGTTCAACATTGATTGTTTCTCGTGGTCTAGGAAATAGTTCGTTTCCTATAAGAATAAACAATAGAATTGAATTGGTATTAGTTACATTAAAAAAAAGAGAGATTCAAAAATCGTGATTTTTTAAAATCCGATTTTGAATCTCTTATATTATTTATTAGAAATATAATTTCTCAAATTTTTCTATTTTTTCTTCAAAGTCTTGAAGCGCCAATTCAATTGCATCTGGTTTAGACATATCTACACCAGCATTTTTTAATACTTCTATTGGATAATCTGAGTTTCCTTTTGAAAGGAATTCATCTATATAAACTTTAGCATTTTTACTATCTTCTAGTATTAATTTTGATAATGCTTGTGCTGCAGAATAACCAGTAGCATATTGATATACGTAGTAATTGTAGTAGAAGTGTGGAACTCTTGACCACTCATATTTTATATCTTCATCGTAAGTAAATACATCACCATAGTATTTTTTCACCACATTGAAATATTCAGTATTTAAATATTCTGCTGTTATAGCCCCTCCGTTTTGAAGTTGTTGGTTTATTTTGTGTTCGAACTCTGCAAATTGAGTTTGTCTATATACTGTACCAACAAACCCACTTAACGCTTGGTTAAGGACACGCAGCATTCCATTTTTGTTACCTTCTTTTTCAAATTTATTGTATAGATATTCTGTTAATAATGCTTCATTACAAGTTGATGCTACTTCTGCAACAAAGATTGAATAACTTCCATAAACATATGGTTGGTTTTTTCTAGTATAGTACGAGTGCATTGAATGCCCTAATTCATGTATAAGTGTGTACACATCATTTAACGTTCCATCAAAATTTAATAGAATAAATGGTTTTGTAGTATAACCACCCCATGAATACGCCCCTGAACGTTTTCCTTTATTAGGATAAATATCTATCCAACGTTCTGTAAATGCTTTTCTCATATCATTAACATATTCTTCACCCATCGGTTTTACAGCTTCAAGTACTATATCACGAGCTTCTTCAAATGTAAATTTAATTGGCTCTCCTTTTACCATTGATACTGATCTATCATATAATCTAAAATCTTCAAGTCCTTTGGCTCTCTTATGTAACTCGTAATATCTTTGTAGAGCTGGAATTTTTTCATTAACTACAGATACTAAATTATCATACACTTCCTCTGGTATTAAGTTGTTAGATAATGCATTATTCCTTGTTGATGTATATTTATAAACATCAGCATAATATTTTTTTCGTTTTAAATTTCCACCTAATGTAGATGCCAATGTATTATTATGCTTTTTAAAATAGTTATATAAAGAATGGAATGTATTTTTTCTAAGAACTCTATCTGTACTTTCCATATATGTACCATATGTTCCATGTGTTAAAGTATGTTTATTTCCATCTTTATCTTCAACTGGCTCAAATTCAACATCTGCATTATTTAATGCTGAAAAAGTTTCATCACTTGCATTTAATGCTTCTCCAGCCATTGCTATTATTTTTTCTTGTTCTGGATCCAGAGTATGACGACGTTTTTTATTAATTTTTTCTAATTCAAATCTATAAACTTTTAACTCATCTAATTCTTCTACGTATCCTAATAGTACATCCTCATCAATTGAAAGAAGTTCAGGTTTTAAAAATGACCACTCTGCATAAAACTTAGAATTTAAATTCATTGTTTTAGCATATAATTCACCATATTCAGCATTTGTACTATCTTGGTCTTTTCTAAGAAATGCATAAATTGTTAATTGTTCGACTTTTAACATCATATCTTCTTCAGCTTTAAAAACTTCTAGAAGAGCTTTAGCACCTTCTTTAACCTTACCTTTATAACTTTGTATTTGTGGTATTAATTCTTCCACTTCTTTAAATTGATTCCAAAAATCTTCATTTGTTTTAAAAATTGATTCTAAATCCCATGTATTCTCAACTTTTTGATCTTTTCTTAATAGTTCAACCATATTATTTCTCCTTATGTCTAATGCATAATCTTAATTATATCACATATTTTAGCAATTTGGTAATATATATTTTTAAAACTATGTTAAATTTTCAGAAAAAAGATGTGTTATTTTGTTTTTATTAGATGATCATAATTCTCATGTCCTATATAAATCTCACAATCTTTATAGAACCCATAACTTTCATATAGTTTTCTTGCTCTAATATTCGATTGAGCAACATTTAAACTTAATAAAGTATTACTACTATTAACAAAACTTGTTAATAATTTATTCCCAACACCTTCTCCTCTATACTCAGAAAAAACATATAGTGTATCTAAATAAAACTCTTTTTCCAATACTTCATTATAATCAAATATAATGTCATCTTGTTTTAAATTAAATTTCTTAACAACCTCATTAAACCAGAATTTTTTCATCTTTTCTACTTCATTATAGTGATAAGAAAATGAGAATCCTTTTATTTTTCCATCATTTTCATAAACCATGCAATTTTTATAGCTAAATCTATCATCTTCTGACAGAAATACAAATTTTAGAATGTCTTGGATTTTTACTATAGAATAATTCTTCAATATGTCGATTTCTAAAGATTCAATAAACTCCTGCAGTCCTTCTAATACCTTTATATCATCTTTTATTGCTTTTCTAATCATTATTTGTATCCTTCCATTACTTAATAATTATTAAAGAAGCATCTACTATTCAACTTCGCCAACATTAGCATATCTAGCAAATGAAGGCTCATAGTTTCTCACATTAAATCCTAATTCCTCTAATATTACAGCTACATAAGAAGCTCGTACTCCAGTTGTACAATACGTAATTTGAAGTTTATCCTTATCTAAACCTTTTTCATTTACATATTTTTCTAACTCTTCTCTAGATTTTACAAATCCTTCTTCATCAACTAAAGAATTAAACGGTAAAGAGATTGCACCAGGAATATGGCCAGCTTTATTTTCACCGTAAATTACGCGACCATTAAATTCAACTTCTAACCTAGTATCTATAATTTGTACATCATTACTTCCTAATTTTGATAATAATTCATCTGTAAATATAGCTTTTTCGTTTTGAGTTGCTTCGCTACGAACTACATCGCTAACATCTAATCTATCTTCAGTCGGCTCATAATTCTTATTAAACCCTAATTTTTCAACTTGTTTGAAGCCACCATCAATAAATTTAACTTTATCAAATCCAGCATAATTGAATGTATAAACTACTCGTGCTTCATCTCCAAATCCTTGTTCTGGCATTGTAAAACCATAAACTAACACTTCAGAATTAGCATTAATACCAAGCTTAGAAAAAATTTGTTCATAGTTATCTTTTGATAACAATTTACCTAAATTCTCTCCTCCAAATTCATCTAATAAACTTATATCAGTCCAGTCAACAACCACTGCTTTATCATACATCAACGCACCTTCTTCAAGCATTCCACCACGTGCATCGATAACTACTATATTTTCATTAGTTCTATTATTTAATAAATACTCAGCATCAACTAATTTTTTAAAATCAAATTGTGTCATAAGTACCCCTCCTCTAAAATTTAATTTTCAATTTATTATAACATAAATATTATTGAAAAAATATAATTTAATTCGTTATCAAATCGATGTGAATTAGTATTACAAAAATATAATATAAAATTCAATTTCCTCAAATATTTCTTACAATCTATAAATCGTAAACATTTTTATTTACAACCTATATGAAACGTGTTATAATAAATCGGAATTGTTTTGAATTGAAAATTTAAGGAGAAAATATATGAACAAGAAAAAAATGATTATTACTAGCGCCTGTGGTTCACTTGTAATCGGACTATCAGCCTTCGCTGGTTATGAATATGGAA
>RBWB01583519.1_pt1 | contig 11800 bp, 13 predicted proteins | sample 2014201 | NCBI WGS metagenome assembly RBWB01 (sample SAMN10133834, study PRJNA383868) | Human oral metagenome, whole genome shotgun sequencing project. | isolation source: supragingival plaque isolated from 88 juvenile twins | host: Homo sapiens | place: Australia
CGATGGTGGTTTTGCCCACGCCGCGCGTGCCGGTGAGCAGGTAGGCGTGGTGCAGACGGCCGGCGGCAAGGGCATTTTGCAGGGCTTTGACAACGTGTTCCTGTCCGACTAAATCGGCAAAGGTTTTGGGCCGCCATTTGCGGGCGAGAACTTGGTACATAGTGGGCTGCTGGCAATCTTGGGCGGGGTCTGCTGTTGGAAACGCCCGCTTGTGCGTTGGAAATATCCGCCTGCGCGCTGTGTTTTGCGTTAAGGCGGATTGAAACCTTTGCAAAATCCTTATCTTTGGCACATCTCTCCGCCGTGCGCGCTTTGCGATGCTATTGCTTTTGGCTGCGTGCAAATCTGAGGTTTTGCAAAGGTCTCGGATTGTAAAAATTAAACGTATTTTAACATATTTACTCGATTGGCACGGGGTATGCTGGTTAAGCGGGCAGAAGTATGATAACTGTTGGCATTTATAGCCGGCCGATGCAATTGACCTTTGGAGATAGCTATGAAAAACAAACGCTTTGCAATTCTTTTGGCATTATTTGCCGCTGCCGCACAGGCGGAAAATGTGGTACAGCTCGGTGCATATAACGACCAGCCTTCGGCGCAGCGGCAGGTGGCGAATGCGGCTCTGGCGGGTGTAAATGCCAAGGTGCAGACGGTGCAGGGGGAAAACGGTTCGCTGCTCTATCGCGTGCGCACCGATGCGATGGACAACGAGCAGGCGCGGCAAACCCAAGAGCGGCTGCGCGAGAACAATATTGAATCGCTGCTTTTGGCAAAATAAGCGGCTTTGCAGTTTCAGGCTGCCTAAACGGTGGGGATACCGTTCAGGCAGCCTGAATTTTTTAGGGGAATGGGCGTTTCAGGCAGCCTGAAAATGCGCGGGCAGCAAGTGTCCGCTCTACTGGAATCGGTGCTGTGCGCATCTGTTTTGATGCGTGTGCCGTCTCTATGCCCATTGTGCCAACACGGGCGCATGGTCGCTGGGGCGTTCCTGCGCGCGCGCGTCGGTGTCGGCATACACGTCGTGCAGGTTGGGGAGCATGGCATTGCTGATTAGGATGTGGTCTATCCGCAATCCCAAGCCTTTTTGGAACATGCCGCCGCGATAATCCCACCAAGTGTAATGCGCGCCGTCGGGATGAATCTGACGCAGAGCGTCATGCAGCCCCAAATTCAAAAGGCGGGCGAACCACTGCCGCTCTTCGGTTGAGCAGAGGATTTTTCCGCGCCAGCGCACAGGGTCGTACACATCGGCATCGGTGGGGGCGATATTGAAGTCGCCCAGCAGCACGAGCTTGGAGTGGGCGGCAAGTTCGCGTTCCACAAACTGCGCCAATGCGGCAAACCATTGCCGTTTATAGTCAAATTTCGGACTGTCCAAGGCTTCGCCGTTTACGCAGTACACGTTTATCACGCGCACGCCGTTGATGGTGGCGGCAATCACGCGCTGCTGCGGGTCGTCGGGCATATCGGGCAGCCCGATTCGGACATCGGCAGGCTCGTGGCGGCTGATGATGGCAACACCGTTATAGGTCTTTTGGCCTGCCCAAACGGCGTGCCAGCCGCTCAGGCGGAAAGCGGCGGCAGGAAAATTGTCTTGTTCCAGTTTAATTTCCTGCAATGCCAGCACGTCGGGGCGGTGTTCGGCAAGCCATGCGGCAACCTGCGGCAGGCGCACGTTTAAAGAGTTTACGTTCCAAGTGGCGATTTTCATGCGGGATTTTTCCGTTTGGTTTGGATGTGTTGTGGGTTGGTATCCAGCACGGCGAGCAGGCGGCGAACCGTGTCGGACGAAAGGCGGTATTCTACGATACGCAAATAGCGCGTGCAGCCCACTATTCCCATGCGGCGAAGCCGGTCTATGTGGCGCGACAGCTCGCCCGGCGGCAGGCCGGTGTATTCCGCCAGCTCGTCCAGATTCTGTGCGCCGCAGGCAAGGCGGAACAGGATGGCAAGCCTTTCGGGGTGTGCCATGGCTTTGAGCAGGGAGGCAGCGCGGGTAAATTCTTGTGCAGTCTGTGTCATGTGCGATTCATTTTGATTATTGTTTGGTGTTGTCCCATAGTATTTCAGGCAGCCTGAAACGGTTTTCAGGCTGCCTGAACGGGCTTTGGGCTTGATTACTGCTGTGCGTTGGGATTGGGGTTGATGAGAATTTCCACACGGCGGTTCTGTGCGCGCCCCGCATCGGTGCTGTTGTCGGCAACGGGTTGGCGCGAACCTTGTCCCGACACGCTCATGCGTCCGGCGGCTACTCCGCGCTGGTTCAGATAGTCGGCAACGGCTTTGGCGCGGTTGAACGACAGCGGGTTGTTGATGGCATCGTTGCCGGTGCTGTCGGTGTGGCCAACGATGGTGATGGTGGTGTCCACATAGGTTGCCAAGGTCTGCGCCGCCTGCACCAGCGAGTTTTGTGCTTGGGGCGACAGGTCGTAGCGGCCGGTGGCGAAGGTTACGTTTTCAGGCATGGTCAGCTTGATTTGGTTGCCCTCGCGTGCCACGTCCACGCCCGTGCCCTGCAATTGTTCCCGCAGTTTTTTCTCTTGGTAGTCCATATAGCCGCCCACGCCCGCGCCGACTGCGCCGCAAGCCAAAGCGGAATTGCGCGCACCTTTGCTGCCGTGTGTCAGTGCGCCGACGATGCCGCAGGTTGCCGCGCCGCCCAAGCCGTAAAGCGCGGTTTTGCTGATGCCGCTCTGGCCCGTTGTCGGATTGGTTACGCAGCCGCCCAAACCGACGGCAGCAGCAGTGGCAATGGCGATGAGGGAAGTGTGTTTCATGATGTTTTCCTTTGTTTTGAAGATGGTCGGATTTTTCAGGCTGCCCGAATCCGTTGCCGAATCAGGCAAAAAAACGGCGGCAATATACCCCAGAACGGCAGCCGCCACAGCCCGATTAACGCTAAATTACTTTTTCAGGCTGCCTTTTTACGCATTTCCGCGCCGGAACAAACCGCCAGCAGAAACAGCCCGCAACCGGTGGAAAACAGCATCATGCCCGCCATCACCATCGGCGTGCCGTTGTGCAGCGCGGTGGCGGCATACGCAAACAGCGAGCCGATGAGCGACTGCGATGCCGAAAGCAGGGCGTTTGCGCTGCCGGCCACGGCGGGTTGGTAATGGCTCATAAACATTGCCTGTGTGTTGGCCACAATCAGCCCCTGTGTGCCGACCGACACCATTACCAGCGGCACAACCAGCCACAGCGGCGGCTGTCCCAAGGAAAACACGCAGGCAGCCAGCGCGATATTGGCACATATCTGCAAGACGATGCCTGTTCTCAGCAGGTCGGCAGATGCCCAATTGCGGCGCAATCCGAACGCAGTCAGGCGGTTGCACAGCATCATGGTTACAATGTTGCAGCCGAACACCCACGCAAACCCGCGCGGTGTCAGCCCGTAAAGATTCATGTAAACAAACGGCGATTCGGTTAAAAACACCATCATGGAGGAAAACGAGGCAGCCTGATAGAACAGAAAGCCCAGTGCAGGTTTGTTTTTCAGCACTTGGCCATAACGGCTGCCGATTTGCCGTATTTGCGCCGCATGCAGAGGTTCTGGATTTTTGTGCTTGGGCAAAAAGCGAAACAACAGCGCGAACACGCCCGATGCGTATAAAAACAGAAACACGAAAATGCTGCGCCAGCCGCCAGCCGCCTGCAAAAACGCACCCAGCATCGGCGCGGCAAGCGGGGCAAGCATCAGAATGATGCCGATAAGCGCAAACATTTGCGCCGCCTCCCTGCCCTGATAATTGTCGCGAACCAGTGCGCCGACCACCACGGCAGACATTCCGCCACCCAAAGCCTGCACACTCCGCAATATCATCAGTTGGGTTGCGTTCTGCACGAATACCAGCCCCAAACAGCCGGCCAGATAAATGCACAATCCTGCCAGCGCGATGTTGCGCCGTCCTTTGATGTCCGACAGAGAACCACCGACAATCTGGCCGAACGCCACGCCAAACATAAAACTGCTCAGGCTCTTTTCAATCTGATGGATGTCGGCTGCCAGCGATGAGGCAATCTGCGGAACGGATGGAAGGTAGGCATCAACGGAAAGCGGCATAATCGCCACCAGCGTTGCCAGGAGAAACGCCAATTGGCGGCTGGAAAGCTGCGGTTGGGAAGTCGTCATAAGATTTGATGGGTAAAAGGAAATCAGGCTGCCGATAAAATCAGGCAGCCTGAAAAAATGTTGGTCGGAATGAGAGGATTCGAACCTCCGACCCCTTCGTCCCGAACGAAGTGCGCTACCGGCCTGCGCTACATTCCGAAAGGCGCGGATTATATGCCGATTGGGGCAAGGACGCAAGCATTCAGCCGCCGCGGAGTTCCCGTGCCGCCGCCAGCACAGCCTCGGCGTGTCCTGCCGTTTTCACGCCGCGCCATTCGCGCCAAATGCCGCCGTTTGCGTCCAAAATAAAGGTGCTGCGTTCTATGCCCATGTATTCCCTGCCGTATAGCTTTTTCAGTTTCAGCACACCGAATTGGCGGCACACGGTTTCGTCTGCATCGGAAAGCAGCGGGAAGGCGAAGCCGTGTTTGGCTGCAAAATTCTGATGCGATTTAATGCTGTCGCGCGAGATGCCTGCAACGGTGCATCCCAGTGCGGCAAATTCGGGCAGCAGTCGGTTGAAGTCCAAACCTTCGGCTGTGCAGCCTGCGGTGTTGTCCTTGGGATAGAAGTACACAACAAGCGGCAGGTGTTCCGTGCTGCGGAACAGGCTGCCGTCTGCGGCGGGGAGGGTGAAAGAGTGGGGCATGGCGGTTTCCATATTTTCAGGCTGCCTTAACCGTTATTAAGGCAGCCTGAAAAGCAATGCGGCGGTAATCAGAGTAGGTTCAGGTCGGACACGCGGTCGTACATCTGACCGGGTTCTTTGCCTTCTTCCCACAATGTGATGCGCAGACGCAGGTCGTTGGCAGATTCTGCTTGGCGCAGGGCTTCGTCCAGCGTAATCCTGCCTGCCGTGTAGAGTTTGAACAAGTCTTGGTCAAAGGTCTGCATGCCGTCGGTTTCCGAACGCTCCATCAGGCGCATCATCTCGATGAGTTCTCCCTTCATCATAAAGTCCTGCATGGCAGGGGAGTTCACCAGCAAATCGACGATGGCGGTACGCCCGCCTTCTTTCAGGCGTGCGAGACGCTGGCCGATGATGCCGACCACGTTCAGCGACAAATCCAAGAGCACCTGCTTGTGCTGTTCTTCGGGATACAGGTTCATGATACGCTCAACTGCCTGCACGGCGTTGTTGGCATGGATGGTGAAGAAGCATAAGTGGCCGGTTTGTGCCAGTTGCAGTGCGTATTCCATGGTGTGTTCGTTGCGCACCTCGCCCACACACACCACGTCGGGTGCCTGACGCATGGCGGATTGCACAGCCATTGACCAAGAATTTGTATCTATGCCCAGTTCGCGTTGGGTGAAGATGCTTTTAATCGGCGTGTGCAGATATTCCACGGGGTCTTCAATGGTTACGATGTGGCCGGCGGCGTGTTTGTTGCGCCAGTCGAGCATTGCTGCCATGGAGGTGGATTTACCCGAACCGGTTGCACCGGCAAGAATAATCAGACCGCGCGGCTGCATGGCGAGTTCTTTCAATCCCTGCGGAAGCTGCAATTCGTCCACGGTCAGGATTTTGGTGGTGATGCGCCGCCACACCATGCCGGCGTGTCCCTGTTCGTGGTAGGCATTGACACGGTAGCGCACACCTGTGGAGGACGTTACGGCATAGTTGATTTCCAGCTCTTCTTCAAAGCGGGTGCGCTGTTCGGGGGTCATGGTGGAATACACCAAAATCTGCGTATCCTGCGGGGTGAGCGGTTTGAGCGGAACGGGGATAAGTTCGCCGTTGATTTTGAATGAGGGCGGGAAGTTCACGCTGATGAAAATATCGGAAGCAAGCCGCTTTTCGCACTCGGCAGAGAGCTTTTCCAACAGCGGATGCAGGGTAATTTTGTGTTCGGCAGACGGCTTGGACGGTTTTGCATCTTCCAATGTGTAGGCAAATTCGGCCTGGCTGTTTTTCTGGTTTGACATGATGAACCTTTTTTGGGAACGAAATTAAGAAATCATTTCCGGGTTTTGCGCTTTGGCGCGGGCATCGGCAAGCGATATGATGTTGCGGCGGACTAAATCTTGGAGGCATTGGTCCAGTGTCTGCATACCGAAATTCTGCCCCGTTTGGATGGAAGACTGCATCTGCGCGATTTTGTTTTCACGGATAAGGTTGCGGATGGCGGGGGTGGATACCATGATTTCGTGCGCTGCCACGCGGCCTTTGCCGTCTTTGGTTTTCAGCAGGGTTTGCGAAATGACGGCTTTGAGGGATTCGGAAAGCATGGATCGAACCATTTCTTTTTCGCCTGCGGGGAAAACGTCGATGATACGGTCGATTGTTTTGGCGGCGGAGGTGGTATGCAGGGTGGCGAATACCAAGTGGCCGGTTTCGGCGGCGGTCAGTGCCAAGCCGATGGTTTCCGGGTCGCGCATCTCGCCCACGAGGATGATGTCGGGGTCTTCACGCAGTGCGGAGCGCAGCGCGTTGGCGAAACTGTGGGTGTCTTCGCCCAGCTCGCGCTGGTTTACCAGGCATTTTTTGGACTGGTGCACGAACTCGATTGGGTCTTCGATGGTGAGGATGTGGGCAGGTTTGGTGTCGTTCAGGTAGTCCATCATGGCGGCGAGCGTGGTGGATTTACCCGAACCTGTGGGGCCGGTTACCAGCACCAGGCCGCGGGGGTTGTCGGAAATTTTCTGGAAGATGCGGGGGGCTTTGAGTTCTTCCAGTGTCAGCACTTTGCTGGGAATGGTACGCAGCACGGCAGCCGGACCGCGGTTGGTGTTGAAGGCATTGACACGGAAGCGTGCTATGTTGGGCAGTTCGAACGAGAAGTCGGTTTCCAGATTTTGCTGGTAATTTTTGCGCTGCAAGTCGTTCATGATGGAGCTAATCATGTTGCCGACATCTTCCGCGCTCATTTCGGGCAGGTTGATGCGGCGCATATCGCCGTTTACGCGAATCATGGGCGGCAGCCCTGCGGACAAATGCAAGTCCGATGCTTTGTTTTTCACGCCGAATGCGAGAAGGTCGGTAATCTGCATGCTCGTATTGCTCATTTGGAACGCCTTGTCGTTGTTGGTTGTATAAACGCGCTATTTTAAAGGACTTTCGGGCAGCCTGAAAGTTTTTGTTAAGAAAAACCCATGTTCCGTGAACGGGAACATGGGTGATGCGGTGTTTTCAGGCTGCCGGAACGTTATGAAATGTAAGTGAGCAGATGTTCGTAGGCGGGGTTTCTGCCTTGGACGATGTCGAAGAAACGCTGCTGGATTTCTGTGGTTAATGTGCCACGCTCGCCGATGCCGATGGTGCGGCCGTCTATTTCGCGGATGGGGGTTACTTCGGCTGCCGTGCCGGTGAAGAATGCTTCGTCGGCGATATAGAGCTCGTCGCGGGTGATGCGTTTTTCCTGCACTTCTACGCCCATGTCTTTGGCGATGGAGATGACGGTGCGGCGGGTGATGCCGTCCAGTGCGACATCCAGCGCGGGGGTATAAAGCACGCCGTTGCGGACGATAAAGATGTTTTCGCCGGAGCCTTCGGCAACGTAGCCTGCGGCATCAAGCAGGATGGCTTCGTCAAAGCCGCCCTGTCTGGCTTCGGTGTTGGCCATGATGGAGTTCATGTAGTTGCCGTTGGCTTTGGCTTTAATCATGGTGATGTTGGGGTGGTGGCGGGTGAAGCTGCTGATTTTGCAGCGGATGCCTTTTTTCATGCCTTCTTCGCCCAAATACGCGCCCCAAGGCCATGCGGCAACGATGGCCTGCACGTCGTCCTGCTGCGGGGCAACGCCGAGTTTTGCCGAACCGTAAAACGCCATCGGGCGGAAATAGCCGGATTTCAGGGCATTGGCTTTGGCGACATCTATATGTGCTTGGTTAATCTGTTCTTTGGTAAAAGGAATGGCCATGCCGACGATTTTGGCGGAATTGAAGAAGCGGTCGGTGTGGTCGTGCAGACGGAAGATGGCGGGACCTTTGGGGGTTTCGTAGGCGCGTACGCCTTCGAATACGCCCATGCCGTAGTGCAGGGTGTGGGTCAGTACGTGGGTTTTGGCATCGCGCCATTCCACCAGATTGCCGTTGTACCAGATTTTACCGTCGCGGTTGTCCATGGTCGTCATGATTCGGTCCTTTAAGATAAAGAGATAAAAGTTGCTGCGTGATGCCCTGCTGTTACAAGGCAGCCTGAAAGCGGGGAAAGCGCGGGATTATACACGCGCGGGGCGTTTGGACAAGTTTCAAACAAGTATCAAAACCGCACGAAATCGTTTACACTCCGCACATTTTTTGGGGCGGTTTCAGGCTGCCTGAAACCGCGTCCGAATATGCAACGGGAGCTTTTCTGATGAAATTGTTTTATTGGCTGGTGAAGCTGGCCGTGCTGGCCGTGCTGCTGGTGTTTGCTTGGATAAATACGGGCAGCGTGCCGTTTTTCTATCTGCCGGGCCAGTCTGCCGCGCTGCCGCTGATTGTGGTGTTGTTTGGTGCGTTTTTTGCGGGTGCGCTGTTCGGGCTGTTTGCGCTGTTCGGGCGGCTGGTGCGGCTGCGCAACGAAAATGCGCGCCTGCGTGCCGAGGTGCAGAAGAGTGCGCGGCTGGCGGCACAGGACCTTGCTTCGCCCGTGCTGTCGGAAACGGCGAAGAAATAAAGGCGCGGCATGGATACGGCTGATATCTGGTGGGTGCTGCTCCTGCTGGTGGTGATGCTGCCCGTGTTTTTCGGCATGGGCTGGCTGGCGGCGCGGGTGGATATGCGCGCGGTGGTGAAACAGGCGAAAACGCTGCCTGAAAGTTTTTATGCGAGTCTGGACGCGCTGGTGGATAAGAATACCGGTCGCGCCGCCCACGAGCTTGCCGAGGCTGCCGACCAACAGCAGGATTCGTACGGCCTGCATCTGACGCTGGGCAAGCTTTACCGCCAGCGGGGCGAAAACGACAAAGCCATCGCCATGCACAAAGCCCTGCTGGATTCGCCCGACATGGCGGGAGCGCGCCGGGAACGCGTGCTGTACGAACTGGGCTTGGATTATCAGAGTGCGGGGCTGGTGGATAGGGCGGAGCGGCTGTTTTTGGAACTGCGCGGCGGCAATATGGCCAAGCAGGCGAACGAAGTGCTGCTGAATATCTACCAGCAGGACAGAGACTGGGAAAAAGCCGTTGCCGCCGCCCGCCTGCTGGCACACGACGAACAGACTTATCAGTTTGAAATCGCGCAGTTTTATTGTGAAATGGCACAGGCGGAACTGTTTAAATCTCAGTTTGACGCAGCACGCACGCACATTCAGGCTGCCTTGTCTGCCAACCCCAAATGCACCCGTGCCAACATGATATTGGGCGGCATAGAGCAGAAGCAGGGTAATTTTCAGGCTGCCATAGATGCCTATGCCGCCATAGAAAAGCAGAACCACGCCTATTTGGGCATGGTCGGCGAGCGGATTTATGACGCATACGACGCGCTGGGGCGGGCGGAAGACGGGCTGGACGTGCTGGTCGGCTATGCGCAGACCTTCCCGCAGCTTGATTTGAACGGTGTGATTTACGACAAATCGCTGCTGCTTTACGGTGAAGCCCGTGCCGCGCAGATTGTGATGGAGCTGATACGCACCAAGCCCGATTTGAACGGCATCTACCGGATGCTCGCCGTGCAGATGTCCGACCTCAACCCGCAATGGAAAGCCGATGCCGACATGATGCGCAGCGTGGTTGGGCGGCAGCTCCAAAAAAGCTGGATGTACCGCTGCCGCAACTGCCATTTCAAATCGCAGGCCTATTTCTGGCACTGCCCCGCCTGCAACAAATGGGAAACGTTCACGCCCAACAAGATAGAAGTGTAGCGAACCATAAAGGCAATTTGCGATACCAACCCGATTTCAGGCTGCCCCGATGCCGTAGGCAGCCTGAAAACGTTTTTTCTCCGGCAACAGCCGTTTCAGGCTGCCTTCCGCGTTTCTGCGCAAATCTATAGATACATTCGTAAAGTGGATACCAGCCGTCCGCGCGTTATGCCAAGACAGCCTGAAACTGCGTGGGCATAAATGTCCACCCTAAGGCGTACGTGTCGGGCTATGCGCCATGCCGCCGCGCTGTATCATTTTTATTTCAACCAGCCCTATTTCGGGCAACTTCAAACGACATTACATGAAAAAAATTCTACCCATCCTGATAGCCGCCTTATTGGCATGGCGATACGGCATTCCGACACAGAACCCGCCGTCTCCGCCTTCTTCCGCCACCAGCTCTGCCGCACGGCAGGCCGCGCCCGCCGATTTTGAGCGCGTTTTGCAGCAGGCCTATCAAAACCGCCAAAGCAACATACAGATAGAAGGGCAGGGCATCGTCGCCAAAATCCTGCCCGACGACACCGAAGGCACGCGCCACCAGCGTTTCCTGCTCAAACTCACCACCGGACAAACGCTGCTTGTTGCCCACAACACCGACCTTGCCCCCAGAATAGACAGCCTGAAAACGGGCGACACCGTCCGCTTTTACGGCGAATACGAATGGAACAGGCAGGGCGGCGTCATCCACTGGACGCACCGCGACCCCGCCCGCCGCCACGCAGACGGCAGGCTGGAACACGGCGGCCGCGTTTACCAATAACCCGTTCAGGCTGCCCCATCCTATGCTCGAACACGCCCAAATCACCGCCGCCTACGGCCGACGCTATACCGTCCGCACCGATGCCGGCACGTCCTACGAAGCCAGCACCCGCAGCAAACGCACCGACTTTGCCTGCGGCGACTTTGTGGAAATCCTCATCCTCAACGGCGAACAGGCCGTTATAGAAAATCTGTTGCCGCGCCAAAGCCTGCTTTACCGCCAAGACGCATGGAAATCCAAGCTCATTGCCGCCAATGCCACACAGCTCTTCATCGTTACCGCCGCCGTGCCCAGCCCCAGCGAAGCCCTGCTGCAACGCGCCCTGATTGCCGCCGAGGCCGCCGCCATCCGCCCCGTTATCCTGCTCAACAAAACCGACCTGCCCGAAACCGCCGAGCTTGCGGGAACACTGGCGTTTTACGAAACACTGGGCTACCCCGTTATCACCCAGTCCGCGCTGGCAGGCGTTTCAGGCAGCCTGAAAGACATGATGCGCGGCGAAACCAACATCCTGCTCGGGCAGAGCGGCATGGGCAAATCCACGCTGACCAACGCGCTTTTGGGTGAAGAAGCCGCCCGTACGCAAAGCCACTCCGCCGCACTCGATTCCGGCCGCCACACCACCACCCACACCCGCCTGTATCACTTGGACGGCGGCGGCAAACTGATAGACAGCCCCGGTTTGCAGGAATTTGGTCTGCACCACTTGGATGCATCCGAACTGCTCGGCTGCTTCCCCGACCTGCGCCATTTGGCAGGGCAGTGCCGTTTCCACAACTGCACCCACCGCGCCGAGCCCGGCTGCGCCGTGAAGGCTGCCGCAGATGCAGGCGAAATCCGTCCTGCCCGCTTGGAATTTTTACAGCGGCTGACAGACGAACGCCTGCGCCGTTAATTCCGCGCAAAGATAGTCTTTGAGGAAGCGTGAGCAGCGGGTGTTTCCTCCCTGCATTACCGATACTGTTAAGGAAATATACTATGAACAATCTTTTATCTAAAAGTTTTAAAGATTTATTCTGTATTATGCTATTTGCATCCATATATTTAACATCCTGCACCCAGTTATCTGAACGAAATAAGAAAGAGCAAGATACAAAAAAACATAATCTTTCATCAGAATTTTTTCTTAATCAGACAT
>RBWB01583520.1_pt1 | contig 11799 bp, 7 predicted proteins | sample 2014201 | NCBI WGS metagenome assembly RBWB01 (sample SAMN10133834, study PRJNA383868) | Human oral metagenome, whole genome shotgun sequencing project. | isolation source: supragingival plaque isolated from 88 juvenile twins | host: Homo sapiens | place: Australia
TCGCACTCTTTTAGCTCTCCTTTTAGATAAGCGCTAACGACGCTTGGCGTGATGTTTGAGAGGGCGTTTTGCGGCTCGCTCGTTTCGCCTTGCGGTAAATTTTCGCCCGCGTAAACCTTTGAGCCGCGCAAAAACACGCTGTGAGGCAGCGAGCTAGCAAGTATATCCGAAAACGCCAAAAGCTCCTCTTGCGCGCCATTAACGTAAAGCGCCCTTGAATCCCGCTGTTTTTTAAGACTAAATTTTAACCCGCTTTTTTGCGCGTAAAATTTAAGAAAAAACGCGAAATTTTCGCTCGCGCCGTCAAACTCGTAAGCTAAAATCATATCGCGCCCTTTTTTGAAAACTCTAAAGCGATGCCAGAGACGCTAAAATTTGCGATCTTTTCGTAGCTAAATCCAAGCCGCGAAAGCTCGTTTAAAAGCGTCTTTTCCATCAAATTTACGCCCTCTTGCGCCTGAGCCGAGATCTCAAAGCTCATAGGCTCGATGCGCTTTGGCACGATACCTAAAATTTTAGTCCGCGGCAAATCGCCCGCAAGCTCCATCAGCCGCAATGTTTCTAACATCTCGACCTCGTGCGCGGAGCCGTTCCAGGAAATTGTGGGCGGCATCTGCTCGTAACCGAAAAAATACACGTCCCCCGTCTCGCCGCCATCTGCGCTGATGCAGTCGACTACTATCAAAACGTCCGAGTTAGCTATAAGGGGCGTTAACGCCATAGCTAGCGTACCGCCATCGATAAATCTTAGCTCCAAATTTGCGCCGTCTGCGTTAAATTTAAAGCCGCCTCGACTAGCGATATCGCCGCTTAAATTTAAGTTTGCGCCGTCCAAATTTGACGCGTCAAATTTATCGTCCAAATTTAAAGCGGAGTCAAATTTAGTCCTGATTTTAGCGCTAAATTTATAGTTTCGCTCCATCATTTTTACAAAATGCACTCCCACGCCCTCGTCGCCAAACATCACGTTGCCGATACCAAGCACCAAAACGCGCATCAGTGCTCGTCTTTTACGTATTTGTAGCCGCTAATAATCGCGTCCATAGCTCCGTTTTTGCCTTTTACGGCGTTAAATACCGCCATATACACGTGCGCCACGACAAAAACCATGATGATCCACATGCAGATGCGGTGTATCGTGCGGACGTTTGCCAGCCCGCCCATGAGCTCCTCGCACTGCCTCATCGGCTCGTAAAGTAGCCCGCCAAGCCCCTCGTGATAGACGTGGACATAGAGCACGAGGCCCGTTAGGCAGATCAGAAAAAGCACTAGATAAAAGAAAAAATACGACGCAAACTGAAGCGGGTTATAAACGCCCTTTAGATGCGGGTGCGGGCCTAAAAACAGGTAGTATTTTATCTGCGCTATCCAGACTTTGGGATTAAAAAAATCGACGATACTCACGACCTCTTTGCGGCTGTATTTATCAAATATAAATAGGTAGAGCTTGAAAATAAAGCACGCTATCAGGACAAATCCCGCGATCTGATGAGCCGCGCGCCACTTGGCGTTCATAAACAGCACTGGCTGGGTCGTGACCTCGGGACTAACGAAAACATACGATATATAGTATCCGCTCACGACCAAAAAGGTGATGGCAAAAAACCTGATCCAGTGCGTCGCTCTAAGCCCGATGGAAAATTCATACTCGCTTTTGCGGTCAAATTTATGCTCGCTCATAGCCGCTCCTTTCACAAATTCGGGTTGATTTTGTATTCGCCCAGCTGCGTGCCGCGCGCATCCATCACGTGTACGGCGCATGCGATACAAGGATCGTACGAATGTATCTTGCGTATGATCTCAAGCGGCTTGGTTAGATCGGCGATCTTTAGCCCGATGAGGCACTCCTCGTAGCTTCCGCGTACGTTTGCGGCGTCTTTTGGCGAGGCGTTCCACGTGCTAGGCACGACTGCTTGCCAGTTGGTTATCACGCCGTCTTTTATGCGGCACCAGTGGCTAAGCGCGCCGCGAGGGGCGTTGCCTTGGAAATTTCCTTTATACTCTTTACCGTTATCTATGACGTACTTAGCGCAGGTTTCTTGATCGGTTTTTAGATTTTCTACTAAGCTATTAAAGGCGGTTAGTCCGTGATCGGCTACTAGTTTGGCCTCTAGCATCCTGGTTGCGGTTCTACCCAGCGTAGAAAATACCGCCTCAAGCGGAAGTCCCGTATCTTTTAAAAATTTATCTACGATCTTTACCACGCGCTCGTTGCCTTTGGCGTAGTTTATCACGATGCTAGCTATCGGGCCCACCTGCATAGGTTTGCCGTCATAGCGAGGAGCTTTGATCCAGCTATATTTGCCCTTTTCGTCAAAGACCTTGGTATCTACCTCTTTGCCGTGGCCGCCCAATGTTTTCATATCTTTTAAGCCGGTGTAGTTTGGCTCGGTCTCGCCGTCATACGGATGCAGCGGAGCCGGGTTTTTATACCATGCGCGAGTGGCTTCCTCGGTGATCTTGTCGCCGTTTACTTCGTAAACCTTACTGATGTCGCCGTTTAGGATAACTCCGCCTTGGATCAGGTACTCGTTTTTGCCGACTAAAAACTCGTCGTAAGCGAATAAATTTGACACGCCGACGTCTTTTAGTACGCTTGGCTCGCTCGCGTAGGCTTTAGCGGCCATAACTAGATCTGAGTAATACGCTCGGTTGATAAAATCGGCCGTTTCTTGAAATTTGGTTAGGTATTCGCCTAGTCTTGCAGGATCAAGTAGGTCCATGACGCAGGTCACGCCGCCCACGGTTAGGCTTTGCGGGTGCGGGTTTTTGGAGCCAAATATCGCCATCATCTGCGCTACCGTTCTTTGTATCCTTAGGCACTCTAAATAGTGCGAAAGCACGATCAAATTTTGCTCAGGCGTAAATTTATAGGTCGGATGTCCCCAGTAGGCGTTGGCAAAAGGCCCTAAATTTCCTTTTTTTACGAAGGCTTCGACGCGCTCTTTTACCTCTTTTAGCTTATCTGCGCCGGTCGCGTAAGGCGTGTCGCAGTATTTAAACGCCTCGTCGCTAGCCTTGCGTACGTCCGCGCTTAGAGCCGAGACCACGTCCGCCCAGTCAAGGCCGTGAAGCTGATAAAAATGCACCACGTGATCGTGCATATAAAGGGCGTTGTTCATCAGCGTGCGCGTTAGCTGCGCGTTTAGTGGAGGCGTGATGCCTAGCGCATTCTCGACGGCCATGATGCCCGCGCGGTAGTGCGAAAACGTACAAACGCCGCAAATCCTCTGCGTGAAAAATCCCGCATCCCTCGGATCGCGCCCCTTTACGACCTGCTCTATGCCGCGCCAGAGCGTCGAGCCCGAGTAGGCCTCTTTAACTACATTATTTTCATCTACGACGACCTCTATGCGCAGGTGGCCTTCTATCCTGGTTATCGGGTCTATTACTATTCTTTGCTCGCTCATTTTTACGCCTCCTCTTTGTCTTTAGCAAAAATGCTTATCGCGGCGTGCGCTGCTATACCGATACCTGCGAGCGCCAGCACTCCGATGCCGATTTTATCGCTGACGTTATCGGCGCCTAGACCCAAAACCGTGTTAAACAGCCTATCTGCCATCGGCTCCTCAAAAGGCCCCATCGTATCCCAAAAATCAGGCTCCGAGCAACCTATGCAGCCGTGGCCTGCTTGCACCGGCCAGCTAGTGTGCTGATTAAATCTCTCGCGAGAGCAGTTATTAAACGTATATGGGCCTTTGCAGCCGACTTTATAGAGGCAGTAGCCGTTTTTCGCGCCCTCGTCGCCAAAGGTCTGCACGAACTCGCCCGCGTCAAAATGCCCCCTTCTCTCGCAAAGATCGTGAATCCTAAGCCCGTAAGCCCATTTCGGGCGGTTAAATACGTCAAGCACTGGCAAAGTGCCAAAAAGTATGTAGTGAAGGACGTTGCCCACGATATTTTTCTCGCTAGGAGGACAGCCCGGGACGTTTATGACCGGTTTTGAAGTTACTTTTGATAGGCCTACGGAATTTGACGGGTTTGGCTTTGCGGCTTGTATACCGCCGAAGCTCGAACAGGTACCGATAGCAAATATCGCCGCGGCGTTCTCGCTTGCGTGCTTTGCGTGATGAAGGCCGCTAAGGCCCAAAGGACCGACGGTTAGATAGTTCTCCGTATCGCCCGTAGGTATGCCGCCCTCGACTAGCAGGATGTATCTGTCTTTGTATTTTTCGATCGCGCTTTCTAGGTTTTCCTCAGCCTGCCAGCCTGCCGCAGCCATCACGGTTTCGTGGTACTCGAGGCTGATGTAGTCAAAAATCAAGCTATCTATACTCGGCGCATCGGTGCGAAGCAAGCTCTCGCTGCATCCCGTACACTCGGCCATGTGTAGCCATATCACGGGCAATCTATCGCTAAGCTCGGCGGCTCTAGCCACGGTTGGCGCCATAGATGCAGGCAGCGCCATAAACGCCGTCATCGCGCCCGCCCATTTCATAAAATCGCGCCTGCTAAATCCGCTTTTCTTTAAAGCTTCGCCGATCGATCCGTTTTTTAGAGTCGGAAGCGCGGCAAGCACGTTAAGCCTCTCGTTTATCCTAACTAGGACGTCATCTCTCATGCTCTCTCCTTGGGTGAAATTTGCATTTTGGCATGTTTGATAAAAGAGTAAATTTGTCTTTAATTATTATCAAATAGCTTTAAATATTGAAATATTACAACTAAAATTTAAAATTCTATATTTAGTAAAAGAACTAGTTTTAATAATTAAGTATATTGTTATTTTAGTGATATTTTTGCAAAGAAAGCTCTAAAAATAATTAAAGTATAAAAAGATAAATTTAATAAAGTATTTTTACATTTTGATATTTTAAAACCAAAATCGCCCTATTTCTTAATTGGCTTCAAGGCTTTAAAATTTGAAATACAAATTTACGGCGTCAAATTTTACTCTGGCCGCCTTGCATTTCTAAAATTCGCGCGCTTATTTGCATTATCTGCGCAAACACCGCTCCCTTTTGCGTCTCAAGCGAGGCCGCCATATCTTTTGCGTATGGATTTTTGCTCGCTTTTACTCGCTTTATCGCGGCTTCAAGCTCTTTTAGCCGTTTTTGCAGTTTTTCTAGCTGCTTTTTTAGGATATCGGCGCTGCTTTCGCCCTCGTTTGCGCTATCAAAAAAATCTGACGCGTCGCGCAAGATATCGCCTCTATCGCCGCTTTGCAAATTTACGCTTTTTAAATTTAGCGCGCCTGCGTTTAAATTTGACGCGCTAGCCGCCGCAGAGCTTTTGCCGACGCTCATCAAATTTGAGTTTAAATTTATGTTTAGTTTTACATCCATCGCCGTACCTTTAAATTTAAAAGTATATCGGCAAATTTGAGTAAAATTTAAGGCGCAACCGTAAATTTCGCTCTCAAATTTATGGATTTTAAAGAAGGCTCGGCAAAATCGCCCAAACCCTGCCGAGCCCAAAAATCAAGCGACCGAATTTACTCCTTCGGCGCGATCATATCCTCAGGCACCACCCACGCGTCAAATTCCTCGGCGGTCAGTATGCCTGATTTTATCGCCTCCTCGCGCAGCGTCGTGCCGTTATGGTGCGCGGTTTTGGCGATCTTGGCGGCATTTGCGTAGCCGATGTGCGGATTTAGCGCGGTTACGAGCATCAGGCTCTCGTGCAGTAGCTTGTCGATTTTCGCGGCGTTTGCCGTGATACCGCAAGCGCAGTGTTTCTCAAAGCTGTTCATCGCGTCGCTTAGCAGGCGGATGCTTTGGATGAGGTTGTACGTAAGCACCGGCTTAAAGACGTTTAGCTCGAAGTTGCCCTGGCTTGCGGCGACGGAAATCGCGACGTGGTTGCCCATCACCTGCGCGGCGACCATCGTGACGGCTTCGCACTGCGTCGGATTTACCTTGCCCGGCATTATCGAGCTTCCGGGCTCGTTTTCGGGGATGTTTATCTCGCCGATACCGCATCTTGGCCCGCTTGCCAGCCAGCGCACGTCGTTTGCGATCTTCATCAAATTTGCCGCCAGGCCGTTTAGCGCGCCGCTTAAAAACACCTCGGCGTCGTGGCTGGTTAGGCCGTGAAATTTATTCGGATGGGATTTAAATTTAAACGCCGTGCCCGTTAGCGCGTTTAGCTCGTCGCTTACCATCTCGCTAAATTTCGGGTGCGAGTTTAGCCCCGTGCCCACCGCGGTGCCGCCGATAGCAAGCTCCTGCAAAAACGGCATAGTAGCGAGGATCTGCGCCTTGCTCGCCTTTAGCATATGCGCGTAGCCGCTAAATTCCTGCCCGAGCGTGAGCGGCGTGGCGTCTTGCAGGTGAGTGCGGCCGATCTTTACGATCCCCGCAAACTCGGCGGTCTTTTTATCCAGCGTCGCTTCAAGTTTTTCGATCGCGGGCAGTAGCTTTTTTTGAAGCTCCAGCACAAAGGCTATTCGCATCGCCGTAGGATAGGTGTCGTTTGAGCTCTGGCCTTTATTTACGTGATCGTTTGGGTGCACGAATTTTGCGTCTTTAACGTCCAGTGCCGCCTTATCGCGGAAATTTAGCCCCAAAATCTCCATCGCGCGGTTTGAAACGACCTCGTTTAAATTCATATTCGACTGCGTGCCCGAGCCCGTCTGCCACACGACTAGAGGGAAATTTCCGTCCAGCTTGCCGTTTAAAATTTCATCGCACGCCTGCGCGATCGCCTCGGTGCGAGGCTCGTCTAGGCGGCCCAGCTTGCGATTAACCAGCGCGCACGCCTTTTTTAGATAGGCAAAGCCCTCTATGACCTCTCGCGGCATCGTCTCCAGCCCCACTCCGATCTCGAAATTTTCATGGCTGCGCTGCGTTTGCGCACCCCAATATTTTTCATTCGGAACCTTTACCTCGCCCATCGTGTCTTTTTCTATTCTATATTCCATGCCTTTATCTCCTTTGCTTAGATTAGTATTTGAAATTATATATCAATTATCATAAATTTAATCTTTCGAGATTTTACGCGCAAATTCGATATAATCGCGAAATGAAAAGAGTTTTAGCTAAATTTATCAAATACTTCGCCGCAGTCGCCCTGCTTTGCTTCGTAGCTTTTTTGATGCTTGACTTCGCCTATCCGCTTGACGTAAAAGCGCTAAAGCGGGAAAATTCGCTCATACTTTTTGATAAAAACGGCCAAATCATAGCCCTTCGGCCTAGCAGCGACGAAATTTGGAGATTTGAGGCTAAAGACGTCCCGCAGACGCTAAAAGATAGCGTTATTTTGTTTGAGGATAAATTTTTTTACTACCACATCGGCGTAAATCCATTTGCCATGATCCGCGCTGCAGCGCATAATCTCACGCACTCTAACCGCATCGGCGCATCCACGATCACGATGCAAGTCGCACGCATGATGAAGAGAGATGAGCGCACCTACGCGAATAAATTTAAAGAAATCTTTACCGCGCTTCAGCTTGAGTGGCACTATAGCAAGGACGAGATTTTAAATTTTTATTTTAATCTCGCTCCCTACGGCGGAAATATCGAGGGCGCGGCGGCTGCGGCTAGGTTTTACTTCGGCAAAGACTTGAGCGAGCTTAGTATCGCCGAATGCGCGCTTTTAAGCACGATACCCAAAAACCCAAACGCCAACCGCCTAGATAAAAAATCAAACATCAACGCGCTAAAAAACCGCGTCGCAAAGTTACTTTATAAAGCAGGCGTAATAGATCAAAGCGCATTCCAAAGAGCGCAAAGAGAGCCTTTTAAAAACAAACGCTACGATGCCGTTTATAAGGCCAGGCACTACGCCGCGCAAGCTCTAAAAAACGGCGTTACGCACTCGAATTTAGATCTAAATTTGCAAATTTTACTCGAAAACGCGATAAAAAATACCGCAGCCTCGCTAAAATCAAAAGACGCAAATAACGCCGCCGGGATAATCATCGACAACAAAAATATGAGCGTAGCGGCATACGTAGGCTCGCACGACTGGCGCGCTGCGCAGGGGCAAAACGACGGCGTAACGATGAGCAGAAACGTGGGCTCCACGCTAAAGCCGTTTATATTTTCTCTAGGACTCGACGAGGGTTTCATCACGCCAAAAAGCCAGATGATAGATACGGAAATTTTCCTCGGAGAGTACGCGCCCAAAAACTACGACAGTAGGTTTTTCGGCATCATCTCGGCGACCGAGGCGCTAGCTCTTAGTCTAAATATCCCCGCCGTTAGCCTAAACAACAAGCTTGGAGAAAATTCGCTCTACGAGCTGCTTTCGCGCGTGCATTTGGTGAGCCGTCCAAAGGAATTTTACGCAGATAGTATCGCGCTTGGAAGCGCAGAGATGAGTTTGCTAAGCTTAGCCCACCTCTACACGATCTACGCAAACGGCGGCGAGCTAAAGCCTCTTGAAGTCGCAGGCAAGACGCTACCGGGCTACGGACGGCTAATCAGCCCGCAAAGCGCGTATCTAACCTCAAAAATGCTCTCCTCCGCCTCCCGCAGTTATCTTGGCGTCGCGTGGCAATACGCCGAAAATACGCCGCAAATCGCCTTTAAAACCGGCACCAGCTACGGCTCTCGCGATATCTATACGATAGGCGTAAATAGCGACTACACGGTTGCGGTGTGGTTTGGCAACTTTAATGGCAAAAAGACGCAAAATTTAAGCGGATTTAGCGACGCCTCGCGCGCAGTTTTTGACGTATTTAAGCTGCTGGCTCAAAAGCAAAAATTATCTTTCATGAACGCGCCAAGCGGCATAGAGAGCAAAAAAACCTGCCTTGACGCGTTTAAATTTAAAGAGTGCAAAGACGAGGAAGACGACTGGCTGATAGAGGGCGTGGAGCTAAAAGACGTTTGCGAGAGTATCAGGAGCGAAGAGGTCGGGTTTTTACTCAAAAACGGCGCTATAACGCAAGCAGACATCAAAGATAGTCCTTGTTATTATAAATTTAAAAGCTATAAACCTCTCGTTGCCATGCCGACGAATAATCAAATTTTGCTAAGCGATGAGAATTTAACTAAAGTTATGCTAAAATGCTACGCTTATATCGGCGACGAGATATATCTTAAGATAGACGAAAACGAGTGGGAAAAAGTAAAAAACGCTAGCGAAAATACGTTAAATTTAACGCAAGGCAAACACAAGCTCGGATGTCTGGATGAAAACTCGAATTTAAGCGAAATAAACATGGAAATAAGGAGATTTTAATGAACTATAAACTCATGGGCTTAAGCCTAAGTTGCGTTTTGGCGGCAAATTTAAGCGCCTTTACGCTTGAGGGCGGAAGCAAAATTTTAGAAGGAGGTGCGGTAAGCCTAGGCGTAGAATACGCGCAAAAAGACGAGTCTTTAATCGGCAAAGTAACGCACAAAAAGATAATCGAGTGTTCGCCCGAAATCAGCGGCGCCTTTGAATACGGCTCGGACTCTATCTTGTTTTATCCAAAAAAACCGCTGGCAAAGGGCGTAAGCTACTCGTGCAAAAAAGGCGAAAGCAAGGTTAAAATTTACGGCGGAGATTTTGAGCTCTCGGGCATAACCGAGTACGCCAAAGATACCTTTTTAGCGGTATTTAACGACGAGGTTAGCGAGGAAGAATTTACGGCGAATTTTAAAATTTACGATAAGCAAAATTTGGCCAAGCAAAACATCAAATACAAAATCGTAGCCAAAACTCCTAAAAGCTTTCAAATAAAGCTACTTGAAAAAGGCGAAAATTTGGTATTTGCCGTCTCTAAAAATCTAAAAAGCAAGGCCGGCGCAAACCTAAACGACGACTACGAGGCGACTAACGAGCCTGAAGAACAAGAAAAATTCGTCGATAACGATAGAGCTAAAACTATGTATTTAGACGACGTCAAAGCCGTTAGCCTAGAGGGCGGCAAGCTAGGCATTAGGATATTTTTAAACGACTGGCTCGATACTTACAACCTAAATAAATACGTAAAAATAGACGGTATAAAAAATCTACAAGTAGGCGAACTGGAATACACCGATAACAGCGATACGAAATACTACCGCTACGTCGATATAACCAGCGACGAACTAAAGCCTCAAACCGAGTACAAAGTCACGCTAAAAAAAGGCTTTGGCGATGAGGATAGAATTTTGCGAGAAGATGCGGAGTTTAGCGTCAAAACCGGCGATTATAAGCCGTTTTTGGAGTTTACCGATAAAGGCTCTTATTTATCTAGCGCCGGCGAAATCGGCGTAAAAGGCGTAAATTTAAATACCGCTAAAGTCGTCGTAGAAAAGCTAAAAGAGCCGAATTTAAGATACTTTTTAAATTTTACCCAGACTCCGCTTGATGACTACGTAGAAGAAGTCGCAAGCAAAAACTACGACCTAGGCGGCGCTCAAAACGAGATGCAAAAATACAAAATAAAGCTTGACTTTGCCGAGGGCGGAGATGGAGTTTATCTAGTCACGATCTACTACGATAAAGATAAAAGCGCCAAAAAAGCCGTCTATCTAACCGACATCGGCCTAAGCGCGAAAATTTCAAAAGACGAGGTGTTTTTATTTGCCAACCGCCTAAGTAAAAACGAAGTCGTCGCAAACGCGGACGTTAAAATTTACTCTGCCAAAAATAGCCTCATCGCAAGCGGTATCACAAACGACGAAGGCGTATTTAAATTTAATAAAAAAGACATCGGCAAAGACGTAGCAAGCGCGGTCGTAACGCTAGGCAAGGAGCAAAGCTTCATCGCTCTATCGCAAAACAAACGCCTAAACGAGGAGTCGAATTTAGACGTTCAAGATAGAAGCGAAATTTACGACGCTTATTTGCATTTTGCCAGCGACATCATCCGCCCGCAGGAAAATATAAAAGGCGAGATCATCATCAAAAACGCGCTGTTTAAAGGGCTAGCAAATATGCCAGTTAAGCTAAAAATCAAAGATCCGCAAAATAAAACGATCCTAGATAAAAGCGTAAATACGACCGAGCTTGGCGTCATAAATTTCGACGAGCCGGTAAACTCGGGGCTAACGGGCTCGTTTAGGCTTGAGATAATCTTTGCTAACAAGCTCATAGATAGCTACGACTTTTCCGTAGAGTCTTTTACCCCGCAACGCATCAAAAACGAGGTTAGTCTCGAAAAAGAAATTTACGCTCTAGGCGACGTTATGGACGTTAAATTGCAAAGCGCGTATCTTTTCGGCGGCGCGGCGGCAAATCTAAAAGGCGACGTAACGATAAATCTATATCAACAAGACTACAAAAACGATAAATTTAAAGAGTATAAATTTAGCAACGACGAATACGCCGCAAACGGCCTAGACCAAAGCGTCAAGCAAGTAGAACTAGACGATGAGGGCAAGGGCGAAACCGTATTTAAGCTGGAAAATAAATCCAAAATCGCAAGCGTTTTAAAAGGCACGGCGGTCTTTAACATAAACGACGACGGCAAAAACGTAAGCGCCAGCAAGAACTTTAACGTTTATCCGTTTGACGCGATGGTGGGAGTAAAAGCAAACGATACCTACATCGACTCAAACTCTAAACTGACGCTAAATTTGGTAAGTATCGATCCGTTTAAGGACGAGGAGCTAAAAGACAGGCAAAAAGCTATCGAGATAAAAAAAGAAATCTGGGACTACAACTACGATAAAGACGGCTATCTAAGATGGCACAGCCGCTACGAAAAGGTCTTTAGCGATACCCTTAGCGGAAACGAGTTCGTCTACGACTTTAAGCAAAGCGGCGATTACGTCGTCACGGTTTCAGACATCCTTAGCGGCCATTCGGCGAATTTAAACATTTACGTCAGCGGCTGGGATTACGGCGAAACGCTACAGCCGACAAAAGAGCTGGCAAAAGCCAAAATCAAGCTAAACAAAAAAATCTATAAAAAAGGCGACGAGCTAATAGCAGACG
>RBWB01583521.1_pt1 | contig 11798 bp, 9 predicted proteins | sample 2014201 | NCBI WGS metagenome assembly RBWB01 (sample SAMN10133834, study PRJNA383868) | Human oral metagenome, whole genome shotgun sequencing project. | isolation source: supragingival plaque isolated from 88 juvenile twins | host: Homo sapiens | place: Australia
AAATTCAAAATTCAAAATTCAAAATTCAAAATTCAAAATTCAAAATTCAAAATTCTTCTCAGCGAACCTTCAGCGAAGGATGAGCGAAGGATAAGCGAAGGATAGCCCCCCAACAATAATAAACAAAAAAAGCTACTATTTATTTTGCCTATTTATAAATAAGGATTATCTTTGCACCGATTTTAAATTAATTTTATACGTCTTTATGAAAACCTTCAAATTGTTAACAGCAGGACTTGCTATTATTACCCTGCTATTCACATCTTGCAAAAAAGAAGAAGAAACGCAAGATGAAACTGCCAATCTCACTTTGGCTAAAACCTCACTTACTCTCAAAGTAGGTGAATATGAAAAAGTAGCTATCAAAACAGGTAACGGTACTTATACAGCTACTTCCAGCGATATTACTAAGGCTACAGTCACCTTAGTAAATAACGAACTTACCATTACTGCCCTTGCCGAAGGACTTGCTACAGTAACCGTAAGCGATGCCAAAAACCACACTGCCGATATTAGCGTAAAGGTACTTGACCTAGTAGTACCTGGCGAACATATTACCCTGCTAAAAGGCAATACAGCTACGCGAACGATTTCCTTTGGTAATGACTATAAAGTGGCTACTACCGATGCTGCCATAGCTACAGCCACAATAGCCAACAACTTGCTTACCATCGAGGCTATCAGCAAAGGTAACGCTCTAGTTACTGTAAAAGACCTCGTGAGCGAAAAAGTACAAACTTTTAGTGTAACGGTAGAGAGCCAGCCACTTGCGCTTTCAGTAGCTACAGTAGCACTCACCAAAGGCGAAAAAGTAGCAGTAGCTATCGTCAGCGGTAATAGTTCTTACACCGTCAGTGTTGCCGATACTGCTGTAGCTGCAGCAACAGTCAGTGGTACTACAGTTACGGTTACAGGAGTAGGGGTAGGTACTACCAAAATTACAGTAAAAGATGCCGATGACAAAACAGCTGAACTTTCGGTTACAGTAAATGCTTTTTCTTTAACACTTGAAAGAAATGCAGTAGAAGTAAATGCCGATGCCGCTGTGGAAGTAGCAATTACAGCAGGTAATGGTAATTATACTCTGCAAGTAGCCGATAATAGCAAAGCAACAGCTACTATTGTAGGCGATAAAGTGCGTATTGAAGGTAAAGCCGCTGGTACTACCAAAGTAACCGTAAAAGACAGTCAAAACAAAACCGCCGAAATCACAGTTACTGTAAAACCACGCGGTTTATCGCTTGAAAGAACCGCCCTTACTATCAATGCAGGCACTACTGCCGAAGTAGCAATTACAGCAGGTAACGGCAATTATACCGTACAAGTAGCCGATAACAGCAAAGTTACCGCTTCAGTAGTAAATAACAAAGTGCGTATTGAAGGCAAAGCCGCAGGTACTACCAAAGTAACTGTAAAAGACAGCCAAAACAAAACTGCCGAAATCAGTGTAACTGTGAGCCCTCGTAATCTTACAGTAGAAAAAATGAGAGTAGAGCTAAATGCAGGAGCAAATACATTAGTGACAATTACCAATGGTAATGGTGGTTATACAGCGCTTTCCGAAGATAATAACAAAGTAACGGCACAAATAGAAGGCAATGGCGTACGCATTACTGCTAAAGCCGCAGGTACTGCTAAGGTAACTGTAAAAGACAGTGCCAATAAACAAGTAGAAATAGTAGTAGTAGTAAAACCTTACAACCTAACAGTAGATAAAACCGAAGTGGAAGTAAACGTAGGAGCTACTGCCGAAGTGGCTATTCGTACTGGTAATGGTGGCTACAGCGTGCCAATGTATGACAATACCAAAGTGCAAGTAGCAATAGTAGGTAGCACTGTGCGTATTACAGGAAAGGCAGCAGGCGAAACATCAGTAACCGTAAAAGACAGCCAAGATAAAACAGTTGAAATTATGGTTACTGTAAAAGGTACTGATTTAGAGCTTGCCAAAGCTAATGTAGAAGTAAATGTAGGTGCTACTGCTGAAGTAGCTATTGTAAAAGGAACCGCTCCTTATACAGTATCAGTCATAAACTCAAGCGTAGCCACTGCCCAAATAATAGGAGGCAATAAAGTACGTATTACAGGAGTGGGTGCAGGCACTACCAAGGTAACCGTAGGCGATGACCAGGCTAAACAAGCCTTCATAATGGTAACTGTAAAAGCCGCAAGCACCGATGACCTTTTTGATATAGTAGAAGGTGAGGATATCGAAGAAGAGGACTACAAAAATGAGCGTGTGATAGAAGTAAAAGGTTCAGCTTCAGCTATTAGTGGTAATATAGTACTGCCAGCACGTGGTACAGTCTTAGCCGATAATACTTTAGAATACAGCAGTGTTAGTTCAGTAGATTTTAACAATGTGAAAATCATAGGCGAAGGTGCTTTGCATAGTAGCCGTAACCTTACCAAAGTACTTTTGAAAAAGGTTACCAAAATTAAAAGTATGGCTTTTGCCGAATGTAACAAGCTAAAAGAAGTACGTTGCTATATGAATGTACCACCTACAGTAGAAAGTGATGCTTTTGATGGTATTGCCGAAGATGCAGTACTTTGGGTGCCTCGTGGTAAAAAAGGAGCTTACGAAGCAGTAGAGGCTTTCAGCAGTAGCTTTAGTGAAATCAAAGAAATGTAATAAACAATGAAAAAGGATAATTTGCTATACGTAATACTCTTTGTTGGCTTGAGCTTGCTCTCTTGCCAAAAAGACAAACCAACCGAGCAACCGCAACCTACCCCACCACCTGCCAAACAAGTATATGACCTTAAGCTGAGCACAACAACCCTCACCATAACCGAAGGTGAAGAAAACTGGGTGGTAATAGAAAGCGGAAATCCTGCCTATACAGTAACAGTTACCAATAGCAACATCGCTACCGCTGTAGTAACAGGTACTACAAGTGTTTCGGTACAAATTACAGCTATAGCAGAAGGAACAGCTACTATAGTAGTAAGCGATAGCCAGAGTAAAACCTTTGAGATAGGACTTATTGTAGAAGCTTCACCTTTTGAACTACAAGAGAGTGGGGGAGAGGTGATTTTAACACTAAAAGAAGGTGCCGAAATACCTTCAGGAGCTATAAAAATTCCTGCTAAAGCTACGGCAATAGACGATGAGGTATTTATGAGTAACAGAGAAATTACCTCAGTGGAAATGCCCAATGTAAAACGCATAGGAAAACAAGCTTTTCGCGCTGCTGCCAACCTCAAAAAAATCGTACTAAAAGAAGTGCAACAAATAGAAGAACAGGCTTTCATCAGCTGCGGACTGAAAGAGCTAACGCTTCCTGCAACAGTAGAACGCATTGGGCGTATGGCGTTTATGAACAATAATGAACTGAAGAAAATAACAGTGCTAAACCCAACTCCTCCTGTTATTTACGGAAATACTTTTGCAGGCAATGTAACTATCAAGAAAAAACGCGAATTGTACGTACCTGAAAGTGCTTTGAAAGCCTACCAAGAGAACGAACAATGGAGCGCAAATTTTAGTACAATAAAAGCCATAGGCAAGTAGTAACCCTATCAACCCTCTTTTTTGTACCCCACACTTTGGCAAAGTTCAAGACTTTTGAACTTTGCCAAAGTTTTTTAATACCCTCAGTTTTTCAACGAAAAACACAAATTATTAAAAAATAATACTTACCTTTGTGGCTTGATAAAAATAGTGTTATGACCGAACAACAAATTTTAAAAAAAATAGAAGTATGGAGTGATGAAGACGACATACAAGCCGTAGTAGATTTTATAGAAAGCCTATCAGTAGAAGATAAAACCCCCGAAGTGCTCAACGAGCTCGGGCGTGCCTATAACAACCTTTATTGGCTAAACCCTACCGAAGAAAACAAACACTATTTGCGCCGCGCTATAGAAGTATTTAAATATATAGAACCCGAATTAGGCAATACCGACTCTTGGAACTACCGCATTGGCTATTCCTACTTTTTCTTAGGTGATTTGCCCAATGCAAAATATTACTTGCAAAAAGATATTTCACAATGGGGTGGTACTACCCAAGAACTCCTCAATTTTATTGCCATAGCCGAAGAGAAAAACCTTTCTCTAAGCGAAGTAATGGAAGGAGGACAGGGCGGAATAGAGTTCGTATTAGAACGCTTCATCAATACCCTACAAGAATACGCACCCCAAATGCTGAAAAAGCTACGTACCAAAGCTACCAAAAAATCAATAGACACCCTCGAAAAACGCTTACAATTTCTCTTCCCCGAAAACTTTAAACAGCTACACCGCACTTTTGACGGACAAGAACCTGGTACTACTTTCTTCTTTGGCAGACATACCTTCGTTGCAATAAACGAAATAGAACCCTTACAACAAGAGTGGCTTAACTTTGTGCTTACCCACTACGGCAAAAATTGGCAGCAAGTAACAATGCCCTCAGTACCCAAAGGCGTTGTAAAAAACCAATTATACAACCCCAAATGGCTGCCTATCATCAGCGTGCGCATCGGCGATGAAGATAAAGATGAAATACTAAGCTACATTTGTACCGACCTTGATAATGACTCAGAAGGCACCTATGGACAAATAATGGCAATAGTGATAGCCAAAGACCTCACCAAATGTAGCATTACCATATTAGCCGATGATCTTCAAGACTGGTTTGATTACTTTATAAGAAACATCAAAAACGGACTCTTCCAATATGACGAAGAAACCGATGACCTTATCATCCCCGCCGATCATTTAGAAGAGATACCCGTTTATTCCAAAGAAGAAAAGATAACGGTAGAACATTTCATAAAGAAAAAGTTTGGCAAGGTAAGCAAAGTACTACACGAAGAGTTAGCCCCCGATGTGTGGTGCGACATCTTAGTAGTAGCTCCTACTGCCCAACACAATTATTACACTCTCGTAACCAAAGATATGGGCGATTACCCTATGAACATACTTGCAGGAGACGATGAAACCGTAATCTGTGAAATGGTAATGCACTTGCCCCCCACTTGGAACAGCGAAAGTACAGCTGAAGAACACCGCAAACCTATAGAATGGATAAAAAAAGTAGTACAAATATCTTTAGAACAAGGGCTCTTCATCAGCAGAGGACATACTGTATTAGTAGAAAACGGAACACTAAAATCCGATAAATTTGCTTTCCTCTTGGCAGTACCTACTTTAGATAATGACGGCGAAGAACTTTGTTGTAATATAAGTAAGCACAAGTTTGTATTGTTCAATACCTTTGTGCCTATTTATACCGAAGAAATGTTATACCGCTGGGATAATGATGAAGAAGAACTATTGTCATTATTAGAAAATGACAAACAGCTAAACGATTTTATCATAGGCACTCCTTCACGTGCCAATCTATGTGCCAACTATGAGCCTATGATAGATGCCTCTCGTTTAGACAAGGTGCAGTGGGCATTCACCCAAGAGCCTTATTACAATATGGCGGATTTTTACGAAGCTTTTAAGCGTTATAATGACGATGTAGGAAATGATTTAGAAGATTTCAATCCCTTTGGCACTCTATTCCTTTCACCACGTGTAAAGGTACTTTATCAGGCACAGATAAAAGATGTAGGCGTACTAAACAGTTTTGAGTTCCTCACCAATGAAAACGCCCTTACCGAAGGCATGCCCGATGCCGAAGGCTTTTACGATGTACACATCGTAGCACAGCACGAAAGCGGCGATGGCGTTACCATAGGAGCATTAGAACTGCTATTCTTTATGCACAACACACTACACAATAAATATTTAGGCAAACGCATCTTCTTTAATGGTTTCGAGCTACAAGGCTATGAAGATGACGGCACCCCCGTTATATTTATATTGTGTAGTGATTAGCGTTATAAAATTTTTATTACAATTACACCACACACTTTGGCAAACTTTCAAAGTTTGCCAAAGTTTTTTTACCTTGCTCCTAACCAACTACCGAAATATCCCCTTTGCCCTCACGCACCACCACAGGCACATCGCCCGAAAGGTCTATAACCGTAGAAGCCACATTATCACCATACCCCCCATCAATAACAATATCCACCTTATTTTGCCACTTCTCATAGATAAGTTCAGGGTCGGTAGTGTATTCTATAACATCATCTTCATCGTAAATAGAAGTAGATACGATAGGATTGCCCAGCCGCTCCACAATCAGCTGCGCAATAGCATTATCAGGCACGCGAATACCCACTGTTTTTTTCTTCTTAAAATCCTTAGGCAAATTGTTATTGCCCTGCATAATAAAAGTATAAGGACCAGGCAGCGCACGCTTTAGCAGCTTAAAAGTACTACTGTCTATTTGCTTCACATAATCCGAAAGATTCTTCAAGCTAGAGCACACGAATGAAAAATTAGCCTTTTCCAATTTCACCCCTTTGATGCGAGCAATCTTTTCCAGAGCCTTAGTATTTGTAATGTCGCAACCTAATCCGTAAACCGTATCTGTAGGGTAGATAATAAGCCCTCCATCGCGCAATACTTCTACGATTTTAGCAATCTCCTTTTCGTTAGGATTTTCGTTGTAAAGTTTTATGAATTGAGTCATATTTTAATAGTTGTAAATTTACAATAAGAGATAAGTTTGTTATCTTGGTTTGTAATATTGATTTCCCACAATTGTAGCGTGCGCCCCGCATTGATGCATTTTGCAGTAGCGAAAAGAGTGTCGCCTATTTTTCCAGAACGCAAATGGTTTGCACTCAGCTCAATACCCCGTATTTGCTCATTGGGTTTTCGGTGTAATAAGAAAGCAGCCACACTCCCTGCTGTTTCGGCAAGAGCAAGGGTAGCACCCCCGTGTAGCACCCCATCTATTTGCGTAACCTTATCCGTTACAGGCATCGTCATCACAAGGTAGTCTTCGCCCACTTCCGCAATCTCCATTTGCCACAGCCGCATCAGGTTGTTTTCAGGCAAAGTATCCCACTTCTGTTGTAAGTCTTGTTTATTCATTTTCACTAATAATCTGCCGCAAAGGTAACAAAAAATAAAAATAATTCGTACTTTTGCAGCAGATTAATTTATTTTTTATATTTTGACACGTTATCAAATCATCACATTCTTAGTAAGCATTTTCGTTCTCTACTTCCTATTAGCTTACTACGCCAGCAAGAGCCTCAAAACGCTCAAAGCACCCCGCTGGCTGCGCTATACTTATGCAACAATCACCATAGCCATCATTGTACTAATGGCATATCATTGGTTTGGCAAAGGCAAGACCGTCTGGAGTGCTCCACAGCAATATGCCGTAGCAGCCTTCCTCATTTGGTTTATTGTCAATTTAGTAACCAGCATAGTCCTCTTTGCCGAAGATATAACCCGACTGCTGAGGTGGCTATTTACCAAAAAAAGAGGCAATACTTCCCATATGCCTTCACGCCGCAAATTCGTCAGTGCCTTAGGCTGGGGATTAGCAGCCATACCCTTTGCAAGCCTGTTGTATGCAATCTTCCAAGGAAAATACAACTACAAAGTACTGAAATATACACTCTATTTCCCCAATCTTCCAAAAGCTTTTGATGGCTATCGCATCACCCAAATATCCGATATTCATTGTGGTAGTTTTGATAATTACGACAAGATACGCTACGGGGTAGAGCTCATCAATGCACAACAAAGCGATGTAATACTCTTCACAGGCGACTTGGTGAACAACCTATCCGAAGAACTCTTGCCTTGGCAATCCCTTTTCAGTCAGCTACACGCACCCAGCGGCATCTATGCCATTATGGGCAATCACGACTACGGCGATTATTCATCTTGGGAATCCCCCGAAGCCAAACAAGCCAACATAGAACAATTACATAAATTAGAAGAAGAAATGGGTTGGAAACTCCTCCTCAATACCCACACCTATTTGCACCGCAATGGCGAGCGTATAGCCCTTATAGGGGTTGAAAATTGGGGACACGGCAGGTTCTCCAAATACGGCGACCTTACCAAAGCAATGCAAGGTATCGATGCCAATGATTTCAAAATACTGATGACCCACGACCCTACCCATTGGGAAGACATCGTGCAGCCACAGCACAAAGATATCGCCCTTACCCTTAGCGGACATACACACGGTATGCAGTGCGGTATTGAAGTACCAGGCTGGCGTTGGAGTCCCTCTCAGTACATTTACAAACACTGGGGTGGTATGTACCAAGAAAACGGACAATACCTCAATGTCAATAGAGGTTTTGGATACCACGCCTTCCCTGGACGATTAGGCGTATGGCCAGAAATTACCGTCATAGAATTAAAAACAAAAGAATAATAACCCAATTCAAAATTCAGAATTCAAAATTCAAAATTCTTCCCCCGTCTACAAAACTTTAAGTAAAATGCAGCTCGCACTTATAAAAAACAATTTAAATATGAAAAAATTTATTATATCAGGAGGAGGTACTGGCGGACATATATTCCCTGCCATTGCCATTGCCAACGAACTCAAACAACGAATCCCAGATGCCGAAATATTATTCGTAGGTGCTAAAGACCGAATGGAAATGCAAAAAGTACCCCAAGCAGGGTATCCTATAGAAGGTCTTTGGATTGCAGGTATCCAGCGTAAGCTCACCTTCCAAAATCTCCTATTCCCCCTCAAGTTCATTTGCAGTATGCTCAAATCACGACAAATTATAAAACGTTTTCGTCCAGATGCCGTAATAGGCACAGGAGGATTCGCCAGCGGAGCAGTCGTAAAAGTAGCTGCACAAATGGGCATTCCTACTTTCATACAAGAGCAAAATTCATACGCAGGAATTACCAACAAAATGCTCGCCAAGCAAGCCAAAAAAATATGCGTAGCCTATGATGATATGGAGAAGTTTTTCCCTAAAGAAAAAATTGTAAAAACAGGCAACCCCATACGCGAAGGACTTTTGCACGTACAACAATACTTGCCACAAGCATTAGAAGCCTTCGCCCTAAACCCCGATAAAAAAACACTCTTAGTACTCGGTGGAAGTTTAGGAGCAAGACGTATCAATCAGCTCGTAGAAGAACACCTGCCTCTATTTGCTGAATTAGGCGTACAAGTGCTTTGGCAGTGCGGCAAGCTTTATTACGATGAATATAAAAAATACGATAGTCAGCAAGTGAAAGTACACGCTTTTATAGACCATATGGAATGGGCATACGCCTTAGCCGATGTGATTATTTCGCGTGCAGGAGCAAGCTCCGTTAGTGAGCTATGTGTGGTAGGTAAACCCGTGATATTCATACCCTCACCCAATGTGGCTGAAGATCACCAAACCAAAAACGCACAAGCCATAGCCAATAAACAAGCCGCAATTTTACTCAGAGAAAACGAGTTGGGCACACTATTTGCCGATACATTTACAAACCTTATCAACAGCGAGCAACAACAAGCCAGCTTAGCAGCCCATATACGCCTGCTCGCACAACCCAATGCTACCAAAGAAATTGTTGATACCATATTGGCATACCAGCATTAGAAATTTATAACCCTAAAAACAATTGCCTATGAAAAAGTTCATATTTTTAATAACAACAATAATATCGTGGGGAGGAATAGCACAAACCACTCTCAAGCCTTCTTATTATGTTGATACTAAAAGCGATGCATTCAAGCACGGCATAGTCGAAATAAAAGAATATGTAAATTATGAGCAATATCAGCAGTTGCAATTGCTAATGAAGAAAGGAAATGTAGGAAATATTAGCAACGAAATGATGCAACAAGCCTACGTAAGCAAGCGCGCTTCATTACAAAAAGGTAAATATATCATTGATAATGACGAACATCAATTTGAATTTGAAGTAGGCAACGGTGGATTGCTGATAGGCGAAGGTAAATACCTCAATAAAAAACGAAATATAGCCTCTACCTACATATTCAATAATGGTCGCCTTGCCGAAATTCACCTCTTTACCCCCGAAGGACGCTTGCGCAAAAAAAATGTCTTCAAAGGAAACCTCATAGAGGGAGTGGTGTATAACCACGAGGGAAATATAGCCCAAAAAATAGAAATACATACAAATTTAAAAGAAGGTTCAGACCAAGTGGTAACTACTTACCACAAAAACGGAAACATAAGTAAGATTGAAGACCATATCAAAAAAACAACCAAAGAATATTACCAAAATGGCAAACCCAAAATGGAGCTAATTGAAAGCAAAAGCGCCGTAAAATACGACCCCGAAGGTAATATTATTGAAAAATGGTACATTAACGATAAAGGTAATTGCAAAGAAATATACGAAAAAGGAGTTATTACACTCAAAAACTGCGAAAGTAGAGGACTACAAGGAATAAAAATAAGCAATTATTATTACAAAAATGGTCAGTTAGAGTATTACACAATTACCGATGGTAAAACCAATAAAACTCAAAAATACGATTCTAATAACAACCCCATAAATTAATCATAACAATGATAGAAAATATTTATTTTGTAGGTATAGGTGGTATAGGAATGTCTGCATTAGCCCGATATTTTAAGCTGAAAGGAAAAATAGTAGCAGGCTACGACCGTACCCCTACCGAAATTACAGACAGCTTAATACAAGAAGGTATTGCAGTACATTTTACAGACGATGTAAATGCTATCCCCATAGCCTTTAAGAACCCCGAAAATACATTGGTAGTCTATACCCCCGCTATTCCTAAAAACCACAGCGAATTATGCTACTTCCAGCAAAATGGTTACCAAGTACTGAAACGTTCCGAAGTATTAGGACACGTTACCAATGATAGCTTTTGCTTTGCGGTAGCAGGCACACACGGCAAAACCACTACAAGTAGTATTCTTGCCCATATATTAGTAGAAAGTGGAACTTCAGTAAGTGCCTTTTTAGGAGGAATAGCCGAAAATTTCAATAGTAATATCATTATCAAAGGAAGTGATTACACTGTAGTAGAAGCCGATGAGTTCGACCGCTCATTCTTGCGCTTATCGCCCAATATTGCTTGTATTACCTCAATGGATGCAGACCATCTGGATATTTATGGCGATGCAGCTCATTTAATAGAAGGTTTTGGCGAATTTGCTAAAAAAATAAAGAAAGGAGGGAGCCTTATATTGCGCAACGGACTTACAATTGAAGGGCTTGAGTACGAAACTTACGGCTTAGATGACGATGCCGATTATACTTTTAGAAACATCCGTGTTATAGACGGCATCTACCACTTCGATTTTCATTATCAAGACAAAATCTATCGCGATTATACTTTTGCCAAACCAGGCAGGCACAACCTGCTCAATGCGCTTGTAGCTGTTTCAATGGCAGTGAAAGGTGGTTTTGATGCCGAGAAGTTGCTACCTCATTTAGCTACTTTTAAAGGAGTGAAAAGGCGTTTTTCGTATATTGTAAAAGAAAAAGACTTTGTATTTATTGATGATTATGCACATCATCCTTCCGAAATAAACGCTTTATACCAAGCTGTAGCCGAAATGTACCCCCACACTCCCAAAACGATTATCTTCCAGCCACACCTTTTCACTCGCACCCGCGATTTTATGGATGATTTTGCAAAAAGCTTATCACAATTTGATGAAGTTATCCTATTAGATATTTATCCAGCGCGCGAGCTGCCTATAGAGGGCATTACCTCCGAGGTGTTATTAAATAAAATTACTGCCCCAAAGAAATGTTTAACAACAAAAGAGAATCTAATACCTCTATTACAGCAAAAACGCCCTAAATTACTATTAGCAGTAGGAGCAGGCGATATAGGAGCCGAAGTACCCCACATCAAAGAAGCAATGGCACACCAATAAATAAAAAGAGGCTGTCTAAAAAGTTTTTTTCAACATCCCCCCCTTTTGAAGGAAGTCCGCGAGCTGGCGCAGTGGAGTATGTGTTAAGGGGGG
>RBWB01583523.1_pt1 | contig 11785 bp, 8 predicted proteins | sample 2014201 | NCBI WGS metagenome assembly RBWB01 (sample SAMN10133834, study PRJNA383868) | Human oral metagenome, whole genome shotgun sequencing project. | isolation source: supragingival plaque isolated from 88 juvenile twins | host: Homo sapiens | place: Australia
TATGCCGAAATGCTCAAGCACGCCCTTCTCACCGGTACAGACTGCTGGGCGCGGCATCTGCGTTTCGACCTCTCCGCTCCCGACTTTGACATTCTGCAAGGACTGGTGCGTGAGAGCATCGTTTGTAAGCAACACATTGTGGAGCAAGATCCGCATGAGAAAGGCATCCGAAAGGCACTCAACCTTGGCCACACCGTGGGGCACGCCTTGGAGAGTTTCCTCATTGAGACCCAACGCCCCGTACTCCACGGCTATGCTGTGGCTTGGGGGTTGGTGTGCGAACTCTTTATGAGCGCTGCACAGGCGGGGCTTCCCACCGATGTGCTCCACCCGACCACGCGTTTCATTCTCCGCACCTACGGCCGTCCTGCCATCACTTGCAATGACTACGACCGCCTTCACGCCCTCATGCTTCACGACAAGAAGAATGTGGCCGGCAGCATCCGATTCACCCTCTTGTCCGATGTGGGTGAAATCCTCATCGACCAAACTGCCGACCGCACTCTCATCGAGGACGCCCTTGACTTCTTGCGGGAAGCTTAATCCGTGGACTGACAGCAACGACAATCCTACCTAATCACCCACCTTTTCTATATCCATGCAAAACAAAGGAACACTCGGCGCTGCACTTGGTCTTCTTGCCGCCGTATGCTATGGGTTCATCCCCTTGCTCACCAAACCGCTGCAAACTCCCGAAGCCGGCAGTTTGCCGATGTCTTCTTCCACCATCTTGTTCTATCGCTTCGGCCTTGCAGCTCTTGTCGTGGCCGGTGTGATGCTGATGCGCCGCATCTCCTTTCGCATCAGCTATCCGGAGTTTGTACGCCTCACCTTCTTGGCCTTTCTGAGCGATGGGGCAGCCCTCTTCCTCATCGCCGGCTACCCTTATATGAACAGCGGAGTGGCCACCACCATCCACTTTATGTATCCCGTCATGACGGCCCTCCTGATGATAACCTTCTTCCACGAGCGTCGGCGCATCTCGACCTTTCTCGCTGTGGGGATGGCAGTGCTGGGCGTAGGGCTGCTTTCGTGGTCCGATAGTGGTGCGGTAGCTCCCATCGGTATTGTCTTGGAACTCATTTCGGCGCTCTGCTTCGCTTTCTATCTGATACGGGTCAACCACTCCCGCGTGTCGACCATCAACGTGGTCAAACTCACCTTCTACGTCATGGCCCTCGGTGCCATCATATTTGCTGCCTTTGTGTCCTACGAGCAAGCCGACTTCGACTTATCCCAACGCTACACCCTCCTGCCCAACGCCCAAGGTTGGATGCACCTTGCCGGCTTGGCACTGATTTGCACCGTGGTCACCAACCTTTCCCTCATCTACGCCACCCACTTGGTCGGACCCACCATGGCTTCCGTACTTGGCGCGCTTGAGCCGGTCACGGCCATCCTCGTCGGAGCCTGCCTGCTGGGCGAAAGTCTCACGCTCACTATTCTGCTGGGTATTGCGGTCATCCTTGCTGCCGTCCTCATCATCATTCTCAAGAACCGCAGGCCACCGTCTTGCACTTAGAGGCTTCCAATGGTGTGAAACAATAAATCTTCGGCCTAAAACAAGGTCGAAGATTTATTGTGGACTATAATCTGAGTAAAAAGGAGGTGACCTTAAACCGAATTGGGATCATTAAGCCGAAATTTGTCTTATAAGAGAGTTTGAATTGTCTTATAAGAGAATTTGAATTGTCTTATAAGAGAGTTTGACCCTTAAGCCTAATATTCAATTATATTGCCGTTTAGAAGTTTGCCGGACAGCAATAATTCGGATTGTTTCGCGCTGGGACCCCCCTTTTTTCCGACGAAAAGCGGGGCGGGAAGTCGGGCGCGTAGGAGGGTGGCATAAGAAAGCACCGCAACGCCCGACGAAGCAGGCATTGCGGTGCAGCGCGAAAAGGCGGGGAGGAATTAGAACTCCTGCCAGCTCTTGATTTCGAGATCTTCCAGACGCGTGGTGGTGAAGGCGTAGATGAAGGCCGAGGCCAGGCGCGCGTTGGTGAGGAGCGGGATGTTGAGGTCGATGGCCGCGCGGCGTATCTTGTAGCCGTTGGTCAGTTCGCCGGTGGAGAAATTCTTGTGGATGTTGACCACCATGTCGATTTCCTTGCTGTGGAGCAGATCGAGGGCGTGGGGCAGTGCAGCCTCCGGACTGCCGGGCTTGAGGGCTTCGACTTCGCTGGGCCAGAGCACGCGCTGAGAGGGGATGTCGTTGTCGGACAGATAGCTGTTGGTGCCGGCGGTGGCGTAGAGGCGGAAGCCGTGTTGGTGGAGCCGGCGGGCGGCTTCGAGCATGTCGGCCTTGTTTTTGCCGCTTCCGGTGGAGAGGAGGATGTTCTTCTTGGGGATGCGCAGCCCCACGGAGAGCAGACTTTTGAGGAGCGCCGAATTGGCATTTTCGCCCAGACAGCCCACTTCGCCGGTCGATGCCATATCGACGCCCAGGACGGGGTCGGCCTTCTGAAGGCGGTTGAAGGAGAACTGCGAGGCTTTGATGCCCACATAGTCGAGGTCGAAGAGCGACTTGGAAGGTTTCTCCACGGGCAGGCCGAGCATGATGCGCGTGGCCAGTTCGATGAGATTGATCTTCAACACCTTGCTCACAAAGGGGAAGGAGCGGGAGGCGCGGAGGTTGCACTCGATGACCTTGATGTCGTTCTCCCGAGCGAGGAATTGGATGTTGAAGGGGCCGGAGATGTTGAGCTCTTTGGCAATCTGCTTGGAAATCTTCTTGATGCGGCGCGCCGTTTCGACATAGAGTTTCTGCGGGGGGAACTGGATGGTGGCATCGCCGGAGTGTACGCCGGCAAATTCCACGTGCTCGGAGATGGCGTAGGCGATGATTTCGCCGTCTTTGGCCACGGCGTCCATCTCGACCTCCTTGGCATGTTGGAGGAATTGCGACACCACCACGGGGTGCTTTTTACTCACGTTGGCGGCCATCGTGAGGAAGCGCTCAAGGTCTTCCTGGTTGTGGCAGACGTTCATCGCGGCGCCGGACAGAACGTAGCTGGGACGCACGAGGACAGGGAAGCCCACCTCTCCGATGAAGGCGTTGATGTCGTCCATCGAGGTGAGGGCGCTCCACGCCGGCTGGTCCACTCCGATGCGGCCGAGCATGGCGGAGAACTTCTCGCGGTCTTCGGCGTTGTCGATGTACTTGGCTTGTGTTCCGAGGATGGGCACGCGTTGCTCATCGAGGCGCAGGGCGAGATTGTTGGGAATTTGTCCGCCGGTGCTCACCACGACACCATAAGGAAGCTCAAGGTCGAGGATGTCGAGCACGCGTTCGAAAGTGAGTTCGTCGAAGTAAAGGCGGTCGCACATGTCGTAGTCGGTCGACACGGTCTCGGGATTGTAGTTGATCATCACCGAGCGGTAGCCTTCTCGGCGGATGGTGTTGAGGGCTTGCACGCCGCACCAGTCGAACTCCACGGACGAGCCGATGCGATAGGCACCCGACCCGAGCACCACAACGGAGCGCTTGTCGTTTTCGAAAGCAATGTCGTGGGCAACGCCGTTGTAGGTGAGGTAGAGGTAGTTGGTCTGCGCCGGATATTCGGCCGCGAGGGTGTCGATCTGCTTCACATAGGGCACGATGCCGGCACGTTTGCGCACTTCGCGCACCAGGAGTTGGGCCTTTTCCATCTCCATCTCCTTCTCCATACCCAGGGCACGGGCCACCTGGAAGTCGGTGAAGCCCTGTTGCTTGGCCTTGCGCAGCAGTTCGCTGTCGAGCACATTGATGTTTCCACACTTTTTGAGCGCTGCGTTAGTCCGGTAGATGTTAAGCAGCTTGTCCAAGAACCAGCGGTCGATTTTGGTCAATTCGTGGATTTGGTCGACGGTGTATCCGGCGAAGAAAGCCTTTTCGATGACGAAGATGCGCTTGTCGGTGGGCGCTTTGAGGGAGGCTTCGATGTCGTCGATTTTCAGCTCCTTGTTGCCCACAAAGCCGTGCATGCCTTGTCCAATCATGCGCAGTCCCTTCTGAACGGCCTCTTCAAAAGTGCGCCCGATGGCCATCACTTCGCCCACGGATTTCATCGAACTACCCAATTCGCGGTCGACTCCGCGGAACTTGCCCAAGTCCCAGCGTGGGATTTTGCAGACCACATAGTCGAGTGCCGGTTCGAAGAAGGCGGAAGTCGTCTTGGTCACAGAGTTCTTCAAGTCGAAGAGCCCGTAGCCCAAACCCAGCTTTGCCGCCACAAATGCGAGGGGATAGCCCGTCGCTTTGGAAGCCAAGGCCGAACTTCGGCTCAAACGTGCGTTGACCTCGATGACGCGATAGTCCTCGCTTTCGGGGTCGAAAGCATATTGCACGTTGCACTCGCCCACGATGCCGACATGGCGCACGATGCGGATGGCCAGTTCACGCAGTTTGTGGTATTCGCTGTTGGTGAGGGTTTGGGAAGGGGCGATGACAATCGATTCACCGGTGTGGATGCCAAGTGGGTCGAAGTTTTCCATGTTGCACACGGTGATGCAGTTGTCGAAACGGTCGCGCACCACTTCGTATTCCACCTCTTTCCAGCCCTTCAAACTCTTCTCAACGAGGACTTGGGGAGAGAAGGAGAAGGCTTTTTCGGCCAAGTGGTTGAGCTCTTCCTCGTTGTCGCAAAATCCGGAGCCGAGACCGCCAAGCGCGTAGGCCGCGCGGATGATGACGGGATAGCCCAGGGTTTTGGCCGCCCGACGTGCGTCCTCGATGTTTTCCACCGCCTCGCTCTTGATGGTCTTGACGCCGATTTCATCCAACTTCTTGACAAACAACTCGCGGTCTTCCGTGTCCATAATGGCTTGTACCGGTGTGCCGAGGACGGTGAGGTTGTAGCGTTCCAGCGCACCGCTGCGATAGAGTTCGACCCCACAGTTGAGCGCCGTCTGCCCCCCAAAGGCGAGCATAATACCTTGAGGACGTTCCTTTTCGATGACACGTTCAATGAAATATGGGGTGACGGGGAGAAAGTAAATCTTGTCGGCCACTCCTTCTGAAGTCTGAACTGTGGCGATGTTGGGATTGATGAGAATGGTTTCGATCCCTTCCTCTTTCAAGGCTTTGAGTGCCTGACTGCCGGAATAGTCGAACTCACCGGCTTCACCGATTTTGAGTGCTCCGGAGCCGAGCAGGAGCACTTTCTTGATGTTGGGGTCAATCATAATAGTCGTTGCTTATTTGAGGAGGTTTACGAAATCATCGAAAAGAAATTCTGTATCCACCGGACCACTGCAGGCTTCGGGGTGGAACTGAGCAGAAAACCAAGGGTGGGTCTTGTGACGAATGCCCTCATTAGAGCCATCGTTCATATTGACGAAATAAGGTTCCCATCCTTCTGCGAGCGTGTCGGTATTCACGGCATACCCATGATTTTGAGAAGTGATGAAGCAGCGATTAGTCCCCATCATACGCACTGGTTGGTTGTGAGACCGATGTCCGTATTTAAGTTTGTAGATGGTTGCTCCGGCCGCTTTGGAAAGCAATTGGTTGCCCATGCAGATGCCCATGCAAGGACGTACCTTGGGATTGGCGAGAAAAGTGCGAATATGTTCCACGGTCTTGACGCAGGTGTCAGGGTCACCGGGGCCATTGGCTAAGAACAAACCATCGAACTCGAGCGTGTTGAAATCATAGTCCCAAGGTACACGGATGACTTCCACACCGCGATTGATTAAGCAACGGATGATGTTGTGCTTGACTCCACAATCGACCAATACCACCTTTTTAGGGGCTGCTTGACCATGTGTAGGGGAGTAACGAATCACTTCTTTACAACTTACCTCTGCTACAAAATTCACACCTTCATATTTGGCTTCCGGTATATTATTCGGCTCATCATCAAAAAGAATCTTGCCCATCATCACACCATGCTCACGAAGCACCTTGGTGAGTTGGCGCGTGTCAATTCCAGTGATTCCGGGTACTTTCTCACGTTTGAGCCATTCGGACAAACTTTCTTTGGCATTCCAATGGGAGTAGTTTTCGCTGTAATCGCTGACGATAATGGCACGAGCATAAATTTTGTCGCTTTCCATAAAGGTGGCAAGTCCATTGTCTTCCATCGTAAAAGTTGGTACGCCATAATTGCCTACGAGGGGATAGGTGAGTGCCATCAACTGCCCGGCATAGGAGGGGTCGGTGAGACTTTCTGGATAGCCTGTCATGGCCGTGTTGAAAACGACTTCCCCTGCAATGGGACTTTCGTAGCCGAAGCTGGTGCCGTGAAAACGAGTACCATCGCTGAGTAAGAGAGTTACTTTTCGCATGATTGTGATATTGAATGTTCGGAAAGGCTTATTGTTGTTCCATATAACGGATGAAGGCATCATTTACGCACTTATTTCCACCCGGAGTGGGGTAGTGTCCACTGAAGTACCAGTCACCAGATGATGTGGGGCAGGCGCGATGAAGCCCTTCTAAGCTGAGGTAGACCAAATGTATTTCGGTGGTGACACCTTCCGGACGAAGCAACTCTACCATTTTCTGATTGATTTCATCGACAGAGAAAGGTGCATAAAGTTCTGTGACGTAGTTGACAATCTCTTCTTTCGGTAGATGTTCTTGTGCCTTGCAGCGACGATAGATATCGTTGAGGAGTGCGCGCGTTCCGCGCTCTTCATGTAAAGCAATGGCAGCACGGAAAGCGATGAACTCGTCCATATTGGCCATATCAATACCATAGTAGTCGGGGTAACGTACTTGTGGAGAACTGCTGACAATCACGATGCGCTTAGGATGTAGGCGGTTCATAATGCGAAGGATGCTTTCGCGTAAGGTCGTACCACGCACAATGCTATCATCGATAATCACCAGATTGTCTTGTCCTGCTCTCAGACTTCCATAAGTGATGTCATAGACATGAGCCGCAAGATCGTTGCGAGAGTTGCCCTCTGCAATGAATGTGCGCATTTTGATATCTTTCCAAGCCACCTTTTCTGTACGGATGCGATGAGAGAGAATTTCTGCAATTCGAGCATTTATCTCTTCTTCTCTCCCTTGATAAGACGTTGTGAGAGCTACGATCTCTTTTGTCTTCTTTTGGTTGAGATAATCGTCAAACCCTTGTATCATTCCATAATACGCAGCTTCTGCAGTATTCGGTATGTAGGAAAATACAGTGTCTTCTACCTCGTGATTGATGACTTTCAGAATGTCGGGCACTAACTGACGCCCCATCTCCTTACGTTCGCGATAAATGTCACAATCAGAACCTCTACTGAAGTACACGCGTTCGAAAGAGCAAGATTGACGCTGTTGAGGAGGAAGGATTTGTACAACGCGCAATTCGCCCGTATAGCTGGTGATGAGTGCTTCTCCTGGCTGAAGTTCTTTAATCTCATCGCTTTCCAAATCAAAGGTGGTTTGAAGTACAGGACGCTCACTGGCAACTGCAAAGACTTCGTCATTCTTATACCAGAATGCCGGACGAATACCCCAAGGATCACGCAATGTGAAAGTTTCCCCACTTCCCGTGATGCCACAAATGCAATACCCTCCATCCCAAATCGGAGCGGCTTCTCGCAAGATATTTGCGACATCTATATGGGCTTCTATATATTGGGTAATATCGCGATCTTGCAGTCCTTTTTGCTCTGCTTCTGCAAATCGACGTTCAGCTTCGCGATCAAGGCGATGACCAAGTTGCTCAAGTAGCAGATAAGTATCGCTCAGCATACGAGGATGTTGGCCTTTGACTGCGATACTATCGAAAATCTCTTGCACATTGGTCATATTGAAATTGGCACAAATACAGAGATTTTTTGCCCGCCAATTATTACGGCGTAAGAAAGGATGGACATAGGAAAGGCCACGCTTGCCGGTAGTGGAATATCGGAGGTGGCCCATATAGATTTCTCCCACAAAGGGAATGTTCTTGCTGGCGAAATCAACGTCAGCAAGTTCGGTTGGCGAAAAGTTGGCTAACTTATTGTGAACAGCGGAAAAAACTTCTTGAATGGCTGTATTACCCATCGCACGCTCACGGAAAAAGTATTCCTCACCAGGTTCAGCTCCCAGCTTCAAGGCTGCCAATCCAGCACCCTCCTGACCACGATTGTGTTGTTTTTCCATCATCAGATAGAGCTTGTTAAGCCCATACATCCATGTTCCGTAGCGTTGTTGGTAGTAAGCCATCGGCTTGAGAAGTCGCACCATTGCGATGCCGCATTCGTGTTTCAGCTGTTCCATTATGAGGTCGGTTGAGATTGATAGTGCAAAAGTAGTAATTATTTTTGACTTTAGAGGTATCTTGCTACCCTAGAAATGTCCCCCTCTATCAAAAAACGCAATCCCCTCCGAAACTGCATTTAGTTCAATGAGAAATGCTCGTTTCAGAGGGGAAATGGTTAATGATGATGTCCACAACGATTGGCACTATTCACGGTGTATCCCGTCGTGGTTTCTAAAAACTTACCTTTGTTTTTGAGGAAATCAATAATCGCTTGCGGAGACATTCCCTCAGCGCTGCACGTGTGGAAGGTGGCATCTTCTCCAAATTTCTGTGTGATAGCTTTCAAGAGTGTGGCATCGGTATAATTGTTGCCTTCCATCATATCCAAAATTGCATGTGCGTGAAAATCCATATTTCGAAATTAAATGTTGAGACAATGAACTAATGTGATAACGTAGTTCCTTAATGATAAAATTCTATGTTTTTGTGTTTAAAAGCAAAGGCGCCATGGAATGGACAAGAAGATAAGCGTCAGCAAATAAATCGTTGTGATGTTGTTTTGCAGAGGAGGGTAGTAGTGGTGTTGGTAGGAATTGCAAAAAACTACCCGATAGCAACGATAAGCTAAACCGCCAAGCAATATACCCAACAAAAGGCCGACCAGTAAATCACCAAAGTAGTGTACACCTAAGTAGATACGAGTCCAACAATTGAGTAATACCCAAGAAGAGAGAGAGAGAGAAGTTCGGCGATTTTGGAAAAGCAAAGATAAAGTGGTCGCTAATGTGGCTGTGTTGGCAGCATGAGAAGAAAAGAAACCATAGAGTCCACCGCGATACCCATTTACGATATCAACCCATTGGGCTATCTGTGGATTGTGAGTGGGACGCCATCTCGCAATCCAAGGTTTGAAAATGGAGGAGGCCACTTGATCGGCAATCACTACGGAGAGCAGTAATAGAGCAAGTAAGAAGAAAAAGTGACGCAAATCATGTTCGCGAAACAAAGTGTAGAGGATGATAAGGAATAGTGGAATCCAAACCCAAGTTTGGGTGGCGTTCCAAGCTACTCCATCCATATAAAGTGAATGACTCCCATTGAAGAATAGAGTGATGTACTGATCCATAACGGCAGAAGAACAACGGCAAACAAGGTGAGAGGTGCGTTGGAATGTCTACAACTTCTCTTCTACAAGACCTCTTCTGCTGATTATTGCATCGACCCACCAACAATGTCGAGAAGTTCTGCGGTAATGGCTTGTTGGCGTGTCTTATTATATTGTAAAGTCAAATCGCGCAGTAAATCATCTGCATTGTCTGTGGCCACCTGCATCGCAATGACGCGTGCTGCATGTTCCGAAGCCAAACTATCAAGCATTGCCGAAAACAACTTGAGATGCAAAGCTTGAGGAATGAGTTTCTCTATGAGTACACAGGGTGAAGGCTCTATAATGAAGTTGGTTGTGCTTGCTGTTGAGGATGAACCGGCGAAACTGATGGGCAAAAATTGCTCCGTAACGAGTACTTGAGTCCCCGCACTTTTGAAATGGTGGTAAATCATCTCCACTCGATCTATTTCCCTCTTTAGAAACAATTCCATAATTTCAGAGGCAAACTCTGTGATTGGAGCATATTGAGGATGGTCTAAAAGATGCGAGCGGTCCGTGCCGACAGGAAATCCCATTTTCTGAACCGCTTCTGTAATCTTTCGTCCAATAGGATAGAGATGCTTAATTTCTACACCTTGTGAACGATAATCTTCAATCGTATGACGCAGTTGCTTAATAACATTTCCATTGAACCCACCACACAGACTGCTATTGGAGGAGAAAACAATCAGAGCCACTCTCTGTATAGGACGACACAATGCATAAGGAGAAGAAATATCTCCCTCAAGAGTCCCTACAAAAGTAGACATCATTTCGTTGACTTTACTTTCGTAAGGGCGCATTTGCTCAATGGCTTGCTGAGCATGATGGAGCTTGGAACTGGCCACCATTTTCATAGCACTGGTAATCTTGCGTGTGCTATTGACAGAGGCTATTCGAGTTTTAACTTCTTTGAGTGAGGCCATAGTTATTTAGCATAAGTAGATATTCTGAATTAATTGATACTATATTTGTTTCTATTTTCCGTCAGTTCGTCTTTGCGAAGAAGTAGTGTAGCGGGCTACACGACTGATGAAGAAAGGCGAACTGACGGAAAAGGGAGACAAAGATAGTGTCAAAGTAGAGAACAGTCTACAATTAAGATAGCTACATTTAATTTTGGGCACCTACTTATCCATTGCAAGACCTTCAAAGAGGTTCTTGCAATGAATGGTTGGAGGATTGGCAAAATTATTTGTATTGACTCACGAGCTCTGCCGCTACCTTCTTGAGTAACTGCTCGACCTCGTCTGTAAGTTGCCCTTCTGTAAGAGGGCGCAACACATTGTCGACATATGTGGCTCGCAGAACATTGAGAAATTGTTCTTGAAATTCTCTGACCTTTTCGAGAGGAACATCTGCCAATAGTCCTTTTGTTCCACAATAGAGGATTGCAACTTGCTCTCCTACGGGCATCGGGCTATACTGTGCCTGAATGAGCAATTGATTGTTTTTGCGTCCACGGTCGATTGTCATGGAAGTGACGGCATCCATATCGCTGGAGAATTTAGCAAAAGCCTCCAACTCACGATATTGGGCTTGATCGATTTTGAGTGTACCCGCCACTTTCTTCATGGATTTAATTTGTGCAGAACCACCTACACGAGACACCGAGATACCCACATCAATAGCAGGACGAAATCCTTGGTTGAAGAGATTCGTATCCAAATAAATTTGACCATCAGTAATTGAAATGACATTGGTCGGAATGTAAGCAGATACGTCTCCCGCTTGCGTTTCAATGATAGGAAGTGCGGTAAGCGAACCTCCTCCTTTCACTTGTCCTTTGAGAGATTCCGGCAAGTCATTCATTTGTTCGGCCACCTCTTGCTGGTTGTTGATTTTTGCAGCACGCTCCAAGAGGCGGGAATGTAGATAGAAAACATCACCAGGATAGGCCTCGCGCCCAGAAGGGCGACGTAAGATGAGCGATACTTCACGATAGGCTACTGCCTGTTTGGAGAGATCGTCATAAACGACCAAGGCGTGCTTACCACGATCGCGAAAGAACTCACCAATTGCAGCTCCAGCCATTGGTGCATAGTACTGAAGAGCAGCACTTTCAGAGGCGGTAGCTGAAACGATAATGGTGTAGTCCATTGCTCCTTTCTCCTTGAGCGTATTGACTATGTTAGCCACGGTAGAGGCCTTTTGTCCAATTGCGACATAGATGCAGTACACAGGATCACCGGCTTCGTAACATTGACGTTGGTTGATAATCGTATCAATGGCAATGGCAGTTTTCCCCGTTTGACGGTCGCCAATGATTAATTCGCGCTGTCCACGCCCAATGGGAATCATGGAGTCTACGCTTTTAAGACCTGTTGCCAACGATTGGGTAACGGGTTGCCGATAAATTACACCGGGAGCTTTACGGTCGAGAGGCATTAGAAATTTATCACCCGTAATTTCCCCGGCCCCATCTAAGGGCTGTCCAAGTGGGTTGATGACACGTCCCAACATGTCT
>RBWB01583525.1_pt1 | contig 11782 bp, 9 predicted proteins | sample 2014201 | NCBI WGS metagenome assembly RBWB01 (sample SAMN10133834, study PRJNA383868) | Human oral metagenome, whole genome shotgun sequencing project. | isolation source: supragingival plaque isolated from 88 juvenile twins | host: Homo sapiens | place: Australia
TATTGAGATGCTTGTTGATATTTCTTTTGAACAAATAAAAAATGGAATTCGTAATTCTGATAATAAAGAAAACAAATATGATTTCCTTATTGCTAAACAGATTTTTGAACAGAATCTTCCATTGATTTATAAAAACAAAAAAACAAATTTTGAAGATATTGCTTATTATTTGTCTGTTAATAATGACAATCAGCCTTATATGTTTACAGATAGAACTAAAAAAATATTACAACAATCTTCAGGTTTTAATAATAAAAACATTGTTATTGAAATGAGATTTAAAATATATGATTATTTATTATCTGAAAGTTTTAAATCATTGATTTTTGATGTAAAAAACACACGAGATAATTTTGTTTTCAATATAAATAATAATGAATTTCTTATTGCAAACATCTATGTTTACAAAGATTATATTATTATGTTTGTTGATAACAGATTCAAAATCAATAGTCATTCACATGAAATGATGTTGAGTTCTGATAGTAATGATACAAAGGACTTTTATATATTTAAAATTGATGAATTTAAAAAAAATATTATAAAATAATTGGAAGCGTAGCTATGAAAACAAATTTATTTAAATTGAGTTATAAACAATATGTACAAATAACATTTATTCAAATTATTAGTTTAATTACTCTATTTGTTGCTTTATTCTTGAACATTAAATTTAATCCACCAATGTTGTTTATTTATTGTTCTGGTTTAATTCTTATTCTTACAACATTTTTGAAGGACTTGAGTGATGATTTTGTTGTATCAAAAAAACTGTTTGGACAACAACAAAATCGAATTCAAATTAGAAAAATAGAATTAGATTCTCTGCCAATCAAAGATATTGATGAATATCTGAAAGAATATGATACACAATATGACTATCTTTATTCATTTTTTAATGATCGTTTTTCTGATGCAAAGAAAATATTAGAAAATCAAGAAATTATTTCATTATTATCTAATGACGATGTTGATAGTTTGTTAGAAATTGAAAAAGAGAAAGATAATGTTGGTGAGATTATAAAATTGTCTGTCTTATCAAATGATAGAAATTTTGAAAGAAACAAAGAAATCATTTCATCAAAATTGTCTGATGTAAACAGAAAATTAAGACATGTGGAAACTGAAATTAACAGAATTACAAAAGAACAAAACGATTTGAAATTTCTAGCTAACAAAAACAAACTAGACGAACTGATTGAGAGAAATCAAAATAAATATTTTTAGTTCATATCGTTATAATATTTTGTTTTTGAGTTATTATAAAGATGACATATTAAAAATAATTTATATGTCATCTTTATTATTTGTTGGTTTTAGAAATTAATTAGTAATTAATTTCTAATTAGGAAATTTCTATATTTTTTAATTGTAATTGTTTCATCTTTCTCTGATAAGATAATATCAATGGTTTCATTGTTTTCAAGTCTTGCTGCTTCTTTATTTTCAATTTTATCAATTAATTGTTCAAACTTATCATTTAACACATGATATTTTTTAATTTGATGATGTACAAATTCAAATAATTCTGGTTCGACATTATTATCTAATTTATCCACAAACTTGTGTAATAAATCGAGATTTTCTTCCATTGTTAAGCGTAAAGAATAGCTGCTTCCGCCTTTTCTAAATACATTTAATGAGTATTCACCAGTTAATTTGTTTTTAGATAAGAAAGACTCTGTGTTCTTTGTTTCATCAAATTTAAATAAATTAATAACATCTTGTTTGTGATTTTTAATCATAAACAAGAAATTATTAAGTGCTAAATAATCACTCATCACAATTTTATCAACATTACTGTTCTTAATGTCTTTATTATTGATTTCAAGCTCTTGTTTAAGTTCTTCGGGAATAGTTATTCGTAAAATATCTTTTAAATAAGAATTTCTTAAAAATGTATCATTTTTACCAAAATGATTGTCTGGTGTTTTCGTAATTTGTGATAACAAGCCAATATAGTGTTCTCGTGATACATTTTCCATTTTTAAACATTTTTCAAATGTTTCATTATCAATAAAACTCAGTTTTTCTTTGTTTTGTTCTAACAACATACGAATTGCTTTTTGTGGAATAACTTTTAGTGTGTTTTTATTTTCATTGTTATAGTCATATTCATCATTCAAAAAACATATAGCCTTACCAGAGCTTAATGTCATAACATATTCCATACCATATTCTGATAGTCTGTCTTGTATTTCTTCTTTAATATCGTTAATCAGTTTTTGTTCTTGTTTTTTATTATGACCACGCATCATAGCTTCACGAAGTTCTTCATCTTCGTTATAGTTTTCAGTTTGAATATATTCATTGTAATTGTGTGCAGCTTTTTCTATACGTTCACAATGAAACATATGTTGATAAGGCAATTGCAACATCTTCAATGCTTGTCTATTATAATCTTGCTCATCCATGATACCGATTTTATAATATTGATTTTTATCATCTAGCAACAATTCTTTTCTGTCTTTTTCTGGAATAAAGCGACCAAGATTATAATCAACTGGCATTACAGTTCTAATAGTAATTGTGTTGTGTTCTCTATTTTCTGCACAAACAAATATTACACCATTATTGGAAAACATTCGAAAATCACTAATATCAACATCATTACGTTCACACATACTAATCATATATGCCATATCATTTAAGATAGACTTTTGTTCTTTTGAGCGTTTGAATAACTCAAACAAAAGAAACATATTGTATTGTTTATCATCATCTTTGTTGTTATTTTCCCATTTTGAGTTAAAACCTATTTCTTTGGCGAATTGTGGAAAATGTTCAATAAATCGTTCAAGAGCATGTTGTCCTATTTTGATTTTTGTATTAAAATCCATAATTATATATCTACTTCCATACAAATAACTATTGAATAATAATAGAATATCATGTTAATTAAAAATTCATTAATATATGATGTTTTATTAAATAATAATTTTAGCGTTAATGAAATATGTTTAAAATAAAGAATATTAAAAATAAATTTAGAACTAACAAAGAAAACAAAGATTCAATTAATGATTTTTCTTTATCTGATAATAAAGACTTTAAAGAGTCTTATTTCTCCAAGTCATTGATTAAGAATACATTAAAAACATATTTTATTGTCTTTACTTGTATCGCTTTAGGCTTTATTCTTAATCAAATCACATTTGGTTTTCTTAAATTCAATTCATTTGGCATTCAACCGCGAACTTTTTCATTAAGTTCATTCATTGGGATTTTTTCATCTTGGATGATGCATGCCAACTGGCAACATATTCAAAACAACTGCATTATTTTGGCTCAATTGTTAATTCCAGTTGTTCTTTTTGAAAAACAAAATACATTCAAATTGTTGTTAAAATTAATTGTTGTTAGCGGATTATTTGTCTGGTTGTTTGGTTCATCTAATTCAATTCATGTTGGTGCATCTGGTCTAATATTTGCTTTGTTCGGTTATATTGGTTCTGTTGGAATAATTAATTTCAAACAAAAGTGGTTTTACTTGATTTTTGTTATATTGTTTGGAAGTGAGTTTGTTTATAGTGTTTATGCTGGCTTAATTCCACAAGAACATGTTTCTTTTTCTGCTCATTTTGGTGGTTTTATTGGTGGTATATTAGTCGCATCATCAAACACTTCATTTTTGACTTCGCTTTTTAAAAGTAAATAATAAATATTTGATTGGAATAATTTATGAATTTGATAAACAACATTAAACAATATTTCAATATTTTGAAAATTAAAAATGAATTGCGCTCATTTCGCGTAATCACTGGACGACCAGATGAAGTAATTAAAAATGGAGACAATGAGTTTTTTCTATCAAAAGTTTTATTGCTTTCTGATGAAATTTTTCAATTGTTTTTAGATAATGCAAATCATAAAAGTTTTTCATTGAAAGATGATCTTAGTGAAAATGACATTGTTTGGAGATATGATCAAATTGTTAATTTTGTTACTTTGTTAAAAAGTAATAATGAGTTTATTGTTGATTTTGTAAAAAACAATGTTTTGAATTTTACTGAAAATAAAATCAATATCAATAGTAAAATTGTTTTGTTTGATTTCATTTTAGAAAATATTTTGGAAAACAATAAATCTGTTACGTTGGATTTGTTGTTTGATTTTGTTTGTTCATCAAATTCTAACAGAATGTCTTCAAAATATAATTTTGAATATGTTTTCCTTGTTAAATTGATTTTTATTGATTTATTACTGAGAAACGATTTTAAATTCAAAGATAATGATATTAATAAGATTATTGAATCTTTAAATGTTGATAGACAAAATTATAGTTCTGTTTTTCTTATTAATAATCATTCTACTCAAATATATCAAAATATTGTTTATGTAATTTCAGAATTGTCATTTAAAATGAATGAAAAGATACAATTAGTTCATTTTTATCGTAATTATTTATTGAATAGTGAAGCTGAAAATGAAAATGAAATTTCTGATTTCACAAATAGTAATTATGATGTTTTAAAAGACATAACTAAATTTATTATGTTAGACAAAGAAATAATATCTTTTAATCAAATTTTACTAAATAAAGATAAAAATAGTTGTTCAATAGAAAACGAAAAACTTATTAGTTACGCGCTAAAATTTAAAAAGATTGAGCTTTACATTATTCCAAACAGATTGAAAGAATTAACATATGTTGAAATAATGAAAATCGTTGATTTTGCAATTAAATTACGTGTTTTATTTAAGGAAAAATTCAATATATTCTTTTTAGATAACAACGAAAAAATTGATACAAACATAAATGATTTATTAAATGACGAACTTGATTATGAGAATATTGTTTTATCTTATGAATATATGAACATGTTTTGTCAATTGTTTAATCACAGAATGAAATCTGTTGCACGAATCAAACAACAATGTGATGAAGAAAATAATGATTGTTTAGATTGTGAATATGTTTTGTTATCTAAAAATAAAGATGAAACAAACATTGAAGCTCTTTTTGTCGATAAGGAAACAATTAATAAAACTGAATTAAATGATTGATATAAATTAATAAAGTCAGACAATTGTCTGACTTTATTAATGTTTAATGAAACAATAATGTTTTCTATTGTTTTATTTTTCTATTTGCTGAAACATAACGGTTCTTTTGAAATTTTTGATTGTTTGGGGATTGTTTTATTAAATTTTTACTATACTTATCAGGTGCAATTTCTGTTAACTTGGTGAAGTCGTTTACTGATAATGTTTTATTTGTAATTAATTTTGTATTACCAAAACCTTTAATGAGTTTCCAGTTATTGTGAGTTTGAATACCTGTTTGTTGTTTAAATTGTTCTGTAACTAAAACAACATTGTTTTCTTTATCAATAACAAATTGTTCTTTATTTTTGTTTATTTTTGTTGTTCGTTTTGTTATATCTTTTGAACCTTTGTTTTTTTGTTGTTTATTAGTGTTATCAAAATAAACAGCAACATTATAGTCTTTTGTTTCAACAAACATGTTGGAGCTTTGTATTTGAGTTTGTGTTGACTTTGTATTTTGTTGATCTTGTGTATTCGTTTTTTCAAGAATAAATTTAATATTGTTGTTATTTTTTATATATTCATCATAAACAATATCGTTTGTGAAAGTAATACCGGCAAAAGCACTTGGTGTAACAGATGTTAGAACAAGTGGTAAAATAATTTTAGATTTCATAGTAAAAAAACAAATATGATTATTTTTATTTAAAATATCATATTTGTTTTTTGTTGTCTATTAAATTTTGAATTTAGATTGTTGTTTAGTGATTACATTTTACATCTTTGGAAAATAATCAGTAAGAATTAAACGTGGTTCTGTTTCTTGTCCTTTATTGATTGTTTGAAAAACAGCGTGTCCGCAAACATGTAGTTTGTCTCGTTTTTTGAAAATAAAACCTTTTGTTGGTAATTTAATTTTTGTTTCTTTTTCAAAATCATCTTCCGTAATTAAATGTTCCTTATCTGTGTTATCAATAACATAATAATAATCTACATCTTGATTTTCAATATCAGAAATAATATGTTCTAGTGTGGTGAAAAATGTTTTATTTTTATTGTTAAACGAGCCATCTAATTTGAAATTAAAATGATAATGAAGTTCATAAGATAAATTAAATGAAATAACATCAACATTTGTATCACTAACTTGCATGAGAAATGTTTTTATATAATTGTTTAGCTTTTCAAGATATTCATTATCACTAAGTAGTTGCAATCGATTTTCATCTGCAAGAATAGTGAACATTGTTAATTGTTTTTTACCTTTTTCTATGTTATTAATCTCATCAAGAACTTCTTTTTCTGAAACTTCTACGTTTGATTTATTTTTAAGACAAATTTTTCCTTCGTTATTTACTGAAATGAAATAATTAACAATTTCATCAAAAGTAGAAAGAATAACGCTATCTTGAACGTTTTCATTTTTATATTTCATTAATCTCCCATAATCATCATAATCAGAAAACATAACAACATTGTTATTATTATCTTTTGTAACATTGTTTTTAACATGTTTAAAAAATAATTGTCTGCATACCTCTTTTGTCGTTCCACCAATTCAATCTACTGGTGTTGTTTCTGGACGATATTTTCTTAAATAGTTTTTTGCAATTACAAATTGCATATTAGTTCCAATCTCAATAATTTGTTTCAAGTTTTAATATTATTAATCAATTTAAATATTAAAATCAAATTTTTTCTTAATGAATTTAATGCTTGAATATGTTGTAACAATATGTTTTGCTTCATAAATAAACTGTTTTTGTTTGTTTCATATTCAAATTCTATATTGCTAAACGCTTGTAAGACTTCTTTGTTTGTTGTTTTTTGAATAAATTCATCAAATTGTTGATAAGTTAGAGCATCATACTTAACTTTCTCAATAATATTTTCTGATTGTTGAATATTTTTATTTATTCTCATTTCAGTTGTTTTAATTTGATTGATTTCAATCAGAAAATCTCGTTTTTCAAAGTCAGACATGTTTTCATAATTATTTGCTTTTTCGATTGTTTTTTCAAGATATGAAATTGTATTATTATCAATTTCAGACAAACATAAATTAACTTCTTGACTGGAATTCTTACCTACTCCTAAAATTCTAATCATGTGTTGAGAAACTAATTCTTGTGTACTAACATAATTAAAAGAATTAATAAATTTCATCGCATTATTACTACGATAATATTCATTAAAATCAATATAATCATTTTGATTAATATTGTTGTTCATGTTCATTTTTGTATTAATGAAATTATTTGATAATTTTTTAATATGCTCTTCATTAATAGCTTGAATATCGCTAATAATTTTCTTGAGTTGTTCTTGAAGAATATTTTGTGCAGTTTTATTATCTTTAATAATTAAACTAATTCTGTTTGCTCTTGGAATAAGCAAATATTTTTCCATTAGTTCATCAATTTCATAATGAACAATTTTGTGTATCTTAGACATATCCTCAATTGATAAATTATTATTTTTGCTTTCAAGCTCAACTTCTTTGATTTTTTCAAACAAATTTTTTACTGAATTAGATAATGTTTCATTCTCAATGTATTTGTTTAATATGTGTGAATCATATTGTGTTGTTTGTAATTGATTTGCATTTGTTGCATTCGCATCATTTCCACTAATGTTAATGACATTACTGGAGTTGTCTACAATGTGGATATTTAAACTTTCTTGTGTTGTTGATGAATTAGGTGTTGTAACAGCAGACGAAGTGGAAGCAGAATTGGAGCTATCTATGTTTTCATTATTGTTTCCAATGTTTCCAAAAAATTTATCTATCAGTTTGCTAATCATGTTTGGCTCTTTAAACTTTATTCTATTTGATTGATTATTAGTAATTAACATATTGTTACTAATGCAAACAAAACAATAATGTAGCTAATTTGTTGGTGATTATTTTTTTTAATGGATAAAAATTTTTAAAGTTAATGTTTTGTTCGAAAATAACACTTTAAGCCATTCTATTTTAACAAAAACATGTCTGATTGAATAGTGTGTTTATGATGTTTTACATTGTTTAAAATTTCAAACAACTTTCCAAAAAACTTTTTTGGATATTTATATAATGAAAATATTTTGTTAATCTATGTCATATTGATTTTATATAAGGGAAAACATGTATCCTGTAAAAAACAAAATTTCAACTGCTGTATTATCTGCTGTAACGCTGATGTCTATGTCAGGTGTTGCACAAGCGCAAATTAGTATTAATTCTAATGTTCCATACGCTACTCAATCAACAGAAAGTAAATTTGCTGATATTAGCAAAGCACAATCAAAAGATGAAGAACGTTGGGCAATTACAAAAGATTTGCTTAATCGTTTAGCAAATGGCACTGCTGCTACCGATCAAAATTTTAAAGATAATTTACGTTATCTTAATACGTTAAACAATGGTGATACATTTACTTTGTATGGCAGTGCTGGTAATCAAGTTGGTGCAACTGTATCATCAGAATCGCAACTTCGTTTAGGTGCTGGTTCTGTAACTAATGGACGTGCAAATGTTAGTGGTATGTCTTTGTTAGGTAAAAATTATACATTTGCAGGTGGGACTACTGCTGGCGAAGCATCATTAGGTAATGTTGCAAATGGTGAATTTCGTACTCTTACTGGTGTAGCTAGTGGACGTATTACTGCTTCATCTTCTGATGCTGTAAACGGCTCTCAATTGTTTGCTGTTGCAGATGCTTTAACTGGTCTTGATGGACGTGTTACAACCAATACCACCAATATTACTAATCTTCAAACAACTGTTGATAAAGGTTTGAATTTCCAAGATGGTGCTGGTAATAAATTTAATCGTAAGATGGGTGATACCACCACAATTAAAAATGGCGATACTAATGTAACTGTTGGTGCTGATGCTGCTACCGGTACATTTAGTGTTGGTTTGGCTAAAAATCTTACTGCTGACAGTGTAACTACTGGTGATGTATCAATCAGCAAAACTGGTGTTGATGCTGGTAATAAAAAAGTAATCAATGTTGCTAATGGTGATGTTTCTGCTACTTCAAAAGATGCAATCAATGGTTCGCAATTACATCAAACAAACCAAAATGTTGCACAAAATACTACCAATATTACCAATCTTCAAGCAACTGTGGATAAAGGTTTAAATTTCCAAGACGGAAATGGCAACAAATTTAATCGTAAACTTGGTGAAACAACCACTATTAAAAATGGTGATAGCAATGTTACTGTAACTGCTGATGCTGCTACTGGTTCATTCAATGTTGGTTTAGCTAAAAACTTAACTGCTGATAGCTTAACTACTGGTAATGTTTCTATCAGTACAACTGGTGTTAATGCAGGTGACAAAAAAGTAACTAATGTTGCTAATGGTGATGTTTCTGCTACTTCAAAAGATGCAGTAAATGGTTCTCAATTATTTACAACTAACCAAAATGTAACAAACAACACTACTAACATCAATCGTGTAGATAATTTTGTTAAACAAGGTTTCAATGTAGCTGGTGATACTGGTGGTAGCAAAAATATTCAAATGGGTAGCACTATGCGTATTTCTGCTGCTGATACCAATATTGTTACTAAAACTACTACTAACGGTGTTTCTGTTGGCTTAAATCGCAATTTAAATGTTGATAGCGTTACTACTGGTAATGTTTCTATTAGCAATGCTGGTGTTAATGCTGGTGGTAACAAAGTAACTAATGTTGCTGATGGCGATATTTCTGCTACTTCTACTGATGCAGTTAATGGTTCACAACTATATAAAGCCATTAACAATATGAATCCTGGTTACTTTAACCAAATAGATTACAAACCACAAATTGAAGCTAATCGTAAATTAGCATCACAAGGTATTGCTGCTGCAATGGCAATGAACATTGAATATCCTGAACAACGTCCAGGTCAAGTTGCAACTGGTATCGGTGTAGGTACTTATGATGGCGAACAGGCTATGGCTGTTGGTGTTAACTTCTTGACAGATAACGGTAAATGGAAAATCAATGCAACCTACGGACAAGCTTTTGGTAAAAAATCAAAAGCAGCAGGTAAAGTATCTGTTGGTTGGGTATGGTAAGTTGGTAAATTATAATAATAAATAGTGAAAATAGTAGAATACTTTCACTAACAAAATTAAAAAGATATAAGAACAAAAATAAAATCTTTTACGGACTTAAATAAATTAAGTCCGTTTTTTTTATGTCTGAAATAATTGCATCTGATATAATTAATTGAAGTTTTTAATTTATAATAAAGAATTTATGAATAGATATTTGATTTTTAAAGTAAAACAATTTGTTCAACTTTGTTTTATGTTTTTGGTTGTTAAATTTGTTGATATGATGAATATAGAAAACGATAAAGCAATGATTGAATTTTATTCTAACTTTAATCATTTTTGTGAGATAAACGCTTTGATTAAAAACCAAGAAAGTTATCGTTTGTTTTTGTTTGTTATATCCAATAATTTAAATCGTAATCTTGGTAATATAAAAAAGTTAATGATTTAATCATGTTGTCAAAATCATCATGATTATTTAAACTTATTTCTTTTTTAGTTTTTTTAAAGTCAACAAGTTTGTCTAATTTATATTTTATAATTTATTAATTCACATAAAAACAAATAACGCTTTTAAAATGAAAAAGCGTTATTTTAATCACTTTTAAAGCGTGATAGAAAAATTTAATATAATTAGATTACAAAATTTTTCTATCAATCAATTCCTGTTTAAAGTAGGCATAATATATAGGTGCAACAATAATACCACCTATTCCAAATATCTTTTCAAAAACAATCATGATTAACAAAAGTTCCCATGCAGTAGAATTAATTTGACTACCAATAATTTTTGCATTTAAGAAATATTCTAGTTTGTGAATAACAACTAAGAATATTAAAGATGACATAGCAACTTTAATTGAAATACTTAGACTCATCAATACAATGATTGTGTTTGATATTAAGTTACCAACAACAGGAATTAAACCAACAATAAATGCGATAATCAATATTGTGAATTTAAAGGGTAGATTTACATCAAAAATTGGCAAAACTGCATATAAATAAATTCCAGTTAAAATAGTATCTATTAGCGATATTTTGAATTGAGCAACAAAAACGTTTGAAAATGCTCTTTTAAAATTCTTAATTCTATTAATAATGTCTTTCTTAATGTATAAATTTGAATTTACATTTACATCGTCATTGCTTTGTTCTATTGGATTACTGCTATTGTGATGAACTTTAACATGAAAAATCAACATTGCACCAACAATAATGCCAATCAAAATATAAATTAATGCACTTAATCCGTGTTTGCTGATGTTTGTTAGGTCGGATGTATGTGATTTTAAAAAAGTAACAATATAGTTTTTAATTTCTGTAATATTGGTTGGTAAACCCAATTGTTGTAATTTGTTGTTCTCAATAATAGATATGATTTTGTTTAATATTGATGAAAAATCACTACTAATGTTACTCAACAAAATATAGTTATATAGCGAATAACTACCAAACGAAATTAAACTTGCAACTATTGTTACAATAATTAGTGTGGAAATCGTGCTAAAACGATGTTCGTCTTTATTGTTCTTAAATAGTTTTGCCAACAAATTATTAGTGCCATCAATAATCATGTAAGTCAACATTGTTGAGAATAACAAAACAATAAAGTTGTAATGCAATATTCCTAACATGATTGACGAAATAATTATTAATGATATGAAAAACTTTATGTTTTCTTGTTGTGTTATTTTATTGTTGTTCATTTGCTTTGACTTCAGTTTTGCTTTTAAATTGATAAATTGCATC
>RBWB01583528.1_pt1 | contig 11774 bp, 10 predicted proteins | sample 2014201 | NCBI WGS metagenome assembly RBWB01 (sample SAMN10133834, study PRJNA383868) | Human oral metagenome, whole genome shotgun sequencing project. | isolation source: supragingival plaque isolated from 88 juvenile twins | host: Homo sapiens | place: Australia
TAAAGATAAAAAAACAAGCAATTATATTTATACAAAAGTAAGTTTTATATAACTTGATTTAACAGCCACAATAGATATAATCAATTGCATAGGCTTATGTATTAGGCTATCATTGTAAAGATAACTTGCTTATTTTTATAAAATATATTTTGCTATTTGTATAAATATAGAAAAGTAATAAGCTTTACTTGTTAATAAGAACTTAAAGAATAGAAATTTTACTTAAAATGCTTTAATATATGGAGAGGAGAGGTGTGTTTATATGAAAAGTATATGGGATTTTTGGGCAAATTATTACAATAAACTCTGGGTGCAAAAGTATTCATTAAAGCCAAGCAGAGATAAGGTTATAAGCATTATAAAAAAGACAGGAATTGATAGGGGAAGTTTACTTGATATGGGCTGCGGTACCGGGCAGCTCTTAGAACAAATCCATAAGGAGTTTGGCAATAAATTTTTACTTAGCGGTGCCGATTATTCTGTAAATATGATAAAACAGGCTAGGAGAAACTTAAAAATAAAAGATATAGAGGCAGAGCTTTTCAATACCGATATAAGTGATATAAAAGAAAATATAGCCGAAGACTTTGATATAATCACCTGCACACATTCACTGCCGTATTATAAGAATCAGGAGAAGGCACTTTCAGATATGGCAGATTTATTAAAAGAAAAAGGATATATTATAGTTATATGCGCCTCTGCAAATAACTTTTATGACAGGATTGCTTGCAGCCTACTTAAACTTACAACCGGCAAGGCACATTACCCCTCTATAAAAGAGCTTAAAAGCTTTGCAAAGGATAAATTAAGGTTTATGGGTTCTTGTCGTATAAAGAAGGCATTTTTCATGCCAAATATAGTGGCTGTAGTATACAAAAGAAAGTGAGACATTGTGGAAAATAGACTGCGTATATTGTTGCTGCGTCCAAGACCGCCTAAAGAAACTATAGGTTTGCAGCATGTGATGATATGTGAGCCTTTGGAGCTTGAGTACTTGGTGGGAAATATAGATAAGACCAAGGCAAGTGTTAAGATAATAGATATGATACTTGAAAAAAAGCCTATAGAATTTTTTATAAATAAGTACAAGCCTCATATTGTGGGTATGACTGCCTATATCACTCATGTGGGAGCGGTAAAGGAGATGGCAAGAAAAATCAAACGCCTGTCAAATAAAACGATAACAGTTGTTGGAGGAGTTCATGCGGAGGTAGTACCTGAAGATTTTGCATCAAAATATATAGACTGTATAATATGCTCAAATCCGGTAGAGACCTTTATTAAAATAATAGACAGAGTAAGAGCAGGAGAAGATACAAAAGAAATAGAGGGAACCTATGTAAAGGGGAAAAAGCACATAAGAACCTCGTCTTATAATATTTTGCCTCCCGATAGAAGCTCTGTTAAAAAATATAGAAAAAAATATTATTATATGTTTCACAATCCCTGTGCCTTGATAAAAACATCTTTGGGTTGCCCTTATACTTGCAGTTTTTGCTTTTGCAAGGAAATAACCGGCGGAAAGTACTTTGCAAGAAAGATTGATGAGGTTATGGAAGAACTTGAGAGCATTAAGGAGAGGGAAATCTATATAGTAGATGATGATTTTTTATTTAATGAAAACAGATTAAATCTTTTTTGTGATGAGTTGGAAAAAAGAAATATACATAAAAGATTTTTGGTGTACGGAAGAGCCGACTTTATAGCAAGTCATGAAAAGGTGATAGGCAGACTTTCAAGGCATGGGCTTAGTGCGGTAATTGTGGGAGTAGAGTCGGTAAGAGAAAAAGATCTTAAAGATTTTAACAAAAGAAGTTCTCTTGAAAATAATGAAAAGGCTATAAGAATTTTGCAAAAATACGGTATAGAGCTGTATGCCACCATGATTTTACAGCCCGATTTTACAAAGAAGGATTTTAGGCAAATAGAGGACTACATAATAGGACTGAATGTAAGTTTTGTTAATTTACAGCCGCTTACGCCCTTACCCGGAACGGAAATTTATGATGACTATAAGGATAAGATATTGGTATCCCGTAAAGACTATGCCATGTGGGATTTGGCACATATAGTGCTTGAGCCTAAGTATATGAGCATAAGGCAGTATTATTATCAGATAATTAAGACCTATGCCAGAATAGTTTTAAGACCGGATAATATTATTAAAATGCTTAAAAAATACGGAATAAAAGAAGTGGCTAAGATGTGGTGGGGAAGCCAATTTGTCAGCCTGCAATATATAGGAAAAATTATAAGAGGCAGGTAGTAATAAAGGAAAAACATGATGTTAAAATTGTCATCATTACTGTATTACGATTCGTCAAAGGTAAATGTGGATCATTAAGAAATAATAGTAATGTGAGAAATTCACTGCTGCCTGTGTTGTGGTATAAAGACAGTATAATTAAAATATGAAAGTTAAGTCACAATCCGTCAAATGTAAAAGTGGATTATTATGAAATAATAGTAATGTGAGAAATTCACCGCTGCCTGCGTTGTGGTATAAAGACAGTATAATTAAGATATGAAAGTTGAGTTACGATTCGTCAAAAGTAGAATGTAGATATAGGAATGAAGTAAAACTTACTGCTGCCTGTGTTGTCTAATAAAGGAAGCGGAATGGAGATCAATATGCAAAAAAAGAAACTTGTACTTATACAGTCATCTCCTTACGACCATGAAAAAAAGCCCATAAAAAAGTCAAAGCTTTACTTTGTAGGACTGGCAATGCCTCTCCTTGCGGCTATGACTCCGGATGAATTCGAGGTTAAAATAATCTTAGAAACCATAGAAGATATAGACTTTGATATGGATGTGGATATAGTAGGCATAGGAAGTATGGGGCACGCTGTTATAAGAAGCATAGATATTGCCAAGGAGTTTAAAAAAAGAGGCAAGACGGTATTTATGGGCGGATACATGGTAAGCCTTATGCCTGAGGAGGCAAAAAAGTATTGCGACAGTGTAATAGTGGGAGACGGAGAGGAAGCATACCCTGCCATGCTTAAAGATTACCTTAGGGGAGAGCTTAAAAGCTTTTACAATATGCCGGTAAAGCTTATACATACGCCACTGCCAAGGTTTGATCTGATACTGGATAAAAAAATAGGAGATATGCTGCCGGTACAGGCAGGAAGGGGCTGTCCTAAATCTTGCAGTTTTTGCTCAATCTATTGCCTTTATAAAAACCATTATATCAGAAGACCCATAGAGGATGTGGTAAGAGATATAAGACAAATAAAGGACTTGGGCTTTAACAAATTCATGCTTTTGGATGATAATATCATGTCGAACAGGAAATACATGATGGAGCTTTTAGATTACATTATCCCCATGAAGATGACATGGATAAGCCAGTGTTCAATAGATATAGGTGATGACAGAGAATTGCTTGAAAAACTCTCCAAGAGTGGTTGCATGACACTTAGTTTCGGACTTGAGAGCATAGTACAGGAAAGTCTGAACAGTATGAATAAATCATGGGCTAAGGTATCTGACTATAAGAGACTTATTAAAAATATACAATCCGTTGGTATAGATATTTCAACGGAAATGGTAGTCGGAGCGGATGCGGATACGAAGGAGTCTATAAGAAATACCGCCGCCTTTATAAAGGAGTGTAAGATAGTTGTACCGAGATTTTATATACTGACACCTATTCCGGGAACTATATATCATAAAGAAATGCTTGAAGCAAAAAGAATTTACATAGAAGACATGTATAGTTACGACGGAAGTCAGGCGGTGCATATACCGAAGAATATGAGCCCCGAAGAACTGACGGCGGAGTACTGGGCACTATATGAGAAGGTGTTTGAAATCGGGAATATAATGAAGAGGACAGTGCTTAGAAAAGAGTTTTTTAAAGCCCCCGGCAGATACCTTTTTTACATGGCAATAAATCTTTATTACAGGTATCAAATAAAAAACCGACTTACTCCCAACATTATTTAGCTTATGAGAACTGTAAAGTTTATTGATTTTGGCAGGGCTTAGCAGTTTGCATAAAGAAAAGGATTAGAATGTATATAGTAAAGGCTGAGAAAAAAGACTATAAGAAATTTATAAATTTTCAAAAAGAAGTCTACAGTGGGGACGAATACTTTAGGGATCTGCAATCAATTTCCCTGCCGAATATATTAGAGCATAGAGCAAAAATCACCGAAGGCAGCGATATAGAAGCCTATATGCTTTATTCGGATAAAGAAAAAATAGAGGCGGTATTTGCTTTGGCAGTAATAGACAGGATGCCGGATACCCTGCAAATAGCCTTTTTAGACTTTAGAGATAAAGAAGAGGTATTTGGAGAAGTTTATAAATTCGCCAAACTTAAAGCAAGAGAAAAAAATTTACAAAAACTTTTGCTTGGGCTTAATCTGCATGTAAACTACGGACTTGGGCTGTTGGCGGACTCATTTAAGTCCATGCCAAGTTTTGGAAGTACCTATAATAAAGAATATTATATAAGGCATATTGAAAAATATATTAAGCCTACGGAGCTGCTTTACAGTTACCGGATAAAAATTTCGGATATGGATATGAATTTACCCGATAGGTTAAGGGATTATATAGCAAAGAATTTCAGTATAAGGGGGGCGGATTTTAAAAATATTAAAAAAACCGCTGCCTTATATACCGAAATTAATAACAAGGCTTTTGTAAATCACAAGTACTATTATACTGCGAGAAAAGAGGAGGATATAGAGTTACTGTCCTCGTTTAAGTATGTTATCAAAGAAGAAAATCTTTTGTTTGTGTATTATCATGAAAAGCCGGTAGGATTTATGCTCTGGTATCCTGACTTTAACCAACTTATAGGAAGCGGTAAAAGGCTTGGGGTATTGCCTATACTTAGTTATAAGCTTGGCTTAAAAAAGATAGATACTGTAAAAATCACAGAATTTGGAGTACTGCCTGAATATAAAAACAGCGGTGCGGTAATCGCCTTACTTGACTATCTTTATAAACTGAGAGGAAGAGAGTATACATATTTGGAGTCCGGCTGGATAATGGAAAGTAATATAGAATCAACCGCAATTACAAAGCGTTTTATGAAAAATAAGTATAAAAGCTATAAAGTATACGAGGAAGTACTATGAAGTCCGGCTTTAAGGTTTATGACAGTGCAAAAAAACTTCCTGATACATGGGATGAAATAGCTGCAAAAAAGGTATTTATAAAAAAGGATTTTTTAACTTTTTTAGAAGAGGTAAATTATTGTAATCAAAGCTATCATATCAATGAAGAGGAAAGAATTATTATGGTAAGTTACAAGCTTAAACTTGACTTACTTACCTTTAGCAGCAGCTTAAAACTTGATTTTAATATAAGGGTAGTTGGGATACCGCTATCAATAGCCTGTGAAGGCTTTGTCTTTGCTGAGGGAAAACTTGAGGTTTTAGCTAAGTATTTAAAAACTTTCCCTCTGCTTTTGGTACTTAATACCGATGGCAGGCTTCCCATAGCAAGGGCGAATACCTTAGGAAGCTATGTGATGGAAATAGATAAAGATTTTGACGGGATTTTTATGAGTTTAAAAAGCCGTTACAGAAGAAGATTAAGACAGGCACTTGCAAAGTCGGAGTATTTGCAGATAAGTAAGCTGGCAAATGAAAATTTTCAAGAGCAACATTACGGCTTATATGAACAGGTATATGAACGCTCCGAGGGAAGACTTGAAAAACTGAAGCCGGAATACTTTTGTAAAATGGCTGCACAGATGTATGAAATCAAAGGAAGTGAGGGTGAGTTACTTGCTTTTTTTCAAATAAAGCAAATAGATAAGGAAATGGTATTTTTATTTTGCGGAGTCGATAAGGAAAGTAATAAAAAGTATGATACTTATTTAAATATGCTGATATACATGGTAAAGCTTGCTTATGAAAAGCAGTGTATCAGACTTCATTTGGGACAGACTACCGGATACAGTAAGTCCAGACTTGGAGCAAAGAAAGAAATAAAATATATGCATTTGGCAAGTAATATTATACCGGATGCAGTGTGTAAAAAGCTTTTGGATATGCTTGGAAATAAGGAGGATCAATGAGAGTATTGCTTGTAAGACCTTGGGTCAATAAAAAGATAACTACGGTGAAGAACTTTCTCTTCGGTGAGCCGCTTGGAGTTGAGTGTGTAGCCACAATATTAAAAGAACAGGGACATAAGGTGCTGCTTGCCGATTTTATGGCAGAGCCTAACGGAAGGTTGGGAGCTTATATAAATAAGTTCAGACCTAAGGTCATAGGGATAACTTCTCAATGTACTGATGTGGAAAATGTTGTAAAAATTGCAAAAATTGCAAAAAAATACGACAAGGACATCAAGGTCATAGTCGGGGGAGTACAGGCTATGGTATATCCCAATTCTTTTTTCAGCAAGTATGTAGACCATGTATTCAAGTCCACTACAAGGGCTAATTACAAAGAGTTGATGGAGCTGATAGCCTCAGGAAAAAAGCAGGAAAAGGCAATAGTGGGAATTTTTTCCAAAGAACTTAATTTCGAGAATGCCGTAGAGGGCTGTTACAATGAATATGTAAGACCGGATACAAATTGCAGTAAGCGTTACAGGCATTTATACAAATATGTCGGTTTTCAGCCCTGTGCGGTGGTTCAGACCTCCTTCGGTTGCAGAAACAGATGTAACTTTTGCGTGCGTTGGAAGCTGGAAGGTCCTACTTTAAGAGAGGTTGATATAGAGCAGATAGTACAGCAGCTTGAGGAACTTAAAGAGCCTTATGTAATGATTTGCGACAATGATTTTTTGATAAACAAAAAAAGGCTCGAAAAATTCTGTGAGCTTTTGGAAGAAAGAAAGGTTAAAAAGAAGTATATATGCTACGGCTCGGTAAACTCCATACTTGAAAAAGAAGATTTATTTAAAAGGCTTTTCAAAAACGGATTGATTGCGGTAATAGTAGGTTATGAAAGCTTTGATGATAGGCAGCTTAAAGAATATAATAAGGCGGCTACCACAGATGAGAACTTAAAAGCCACAAGAATACTGCAAAGAAATAAAATAGCCTGCTGGGGTTCTTTTATCCTGCATCCGGACTGGGATAAGAATGATTTTAAGAAACTTCTTAAGTATAAGAATCTTTTAAGACCTGAACTTATGACCTTTTCACCGCTTAATCCCCATCCGCTCACCCCTCTTTTTGAGGAGTACAGAGACAGACTTTTATATGATGAAACCGACTATGAAAAATGGAATTTCGGAGATGTACTTATTATGCCCTCCAAGATGAGCCTAAATGAATATTATCTTGAGGTGCTTAAGTTTACATTTGCGGTAAATATGAGTTGGTACTCATTTCTTTATACACTTAGGGCATTTCCTATTAAGAACACACTTAGGATGACCTTCGGATTTAATACCCTGATAGGTGTGTATATAAAGAACTTTTTTAGAACTTATATGAGCAGTAAAAGGAGAATTGCATGAAAGTTTTGTTGGTAAGACCGGGAGCACCCAATACTTTAAGCTTTACCAATATTTTGGATTCCGAGCCCTTAGAGCTTGAGTACCTACATACGGGACTTAAGGCAGCCGGCTATGAGGATATGATCTACGATTACATTTGCCAAAATAAGCCCTTTAGAGCGGTATTAAAAGACTATGATCCTGATGTGGTGGCAATAACGGGTTATATAACACAGGAAAATATGATGAAGAAATTTTGTATGCAGGCAAAAAAGTATAATCCGAATATAACTACCATAGTCGGAGGAGTTCATGCACAGATCAATACTAAGGTTTTTCATACGGAATTTATAGATTATATAGCAAAAAGCGAGTCAGTTGATGCCTTTGTCGAAATTGTTACCTATACAGGTCTTAAAAAGAATATTATTAATGCAAATGATATCGTAAATAAGAATTTAATTAAGGAACTTACAAGTATAAACGGTATGTGTTATAAGCTTGAGGACGGCAAATGGCAGGCTAATCCCATGATACCTATAGATATCAACAGTCTCCCTATACCGGATCGGACTTTCTTTTATGAGAACAGAAAGCATTTCAGATATCTTGATTTGACACAAGCTGCCAATATAAAGACATCTTTCAGTTGTCCCTATAATTGTAAGTTTTGCTATTGTACCTTACTTAATCACGGAAAATACAGGGAAAGAGACTTAAAGCTCGTTATAGAAGAGCTTAAGAATATAGATGCTGAGAATATCACCATATCGGATGATGATTTTTTGGTAAATGAGAAAAGATTAAGGGAGTTTGTAAGGCTCGTAAGAGAGAATAATATAAAAAAGACCTATGTGTGTTATGCAAGGGCTGACTTTGTAGCAAGCCACCCCGATATTGTAAAGGAACTTGCAGATATAGGGTTTAAGTACTTTTTGGTAGGGCTTGAGGCTATAAGTGATGAGGAACTTAATGATTACAATAAGGGAACGAGTAAAGAACATAATGTAAAGGCGATAGAGGTAATTAACTCCACATCCGCACAGTGCATAGGTCTTATGATAGTAGGGCTTTCAGCCACTAAAAAAGATTTTGATGACCTGTATGATTGGATAGTAAAGCACAAGCTTATTCATGTAACTATTTCCATCTTTACTCCCATCCCCGGAACGCCTTTGTACGAGGAATATAAGGATAAGCTGATTACCAAAAAAATAGAGCATTGGGATTTTTTGCATTTGGTAGTGGAGCCGGAGAATATAAGCAGACATAAGTTTTACCTATATTATAGGAGGCTTATCTTAAAGCTTTATAAGAGGGCAAGAAAGGCAGGAATGTATGAGTATCTTGACTTGGGGCATTATAAGAGGATGCTGTCTAAATTTTTGCTTAGGAAGGCATATTTGGACAGGTAGAAATGGAGTGAGAATCTAAGAGGGAAAATAATACTTATCCTTATGTTTAGGTGCATATTAGCATCAGATGTTTGAATTTTATTGAGCAGTTTGTAAAACATGATGATAGAAAAGACGAAATATTAAAGGAACTGGAGGAAGCTATTAAAAAATTAAAAGAGTAGGATTGTTGTGGTCAAACATAGTGATATACATGCTAATGAGAAAGTTATTCCATATAAGATGATTATAGAATTAAGATACAAGGTTATAAATAAGAAACTATATAAAAGACAATACAACAGAACTACAAATAAATGGATAGGTGAATGGGTTTTGGTAGAATAATATAAAAGTAGGGATTATATGCGATTATTAATTTACGGTGCCGGAGTAATAGGCTCATTGTATGCCGTGCTTTTAAGAAAAGCGGGTTTTGATGTAAGTGTCTATGCCAGAGGTAGACGCTTGGCTGTGCTTAAGTCAAGGGGCTTGCTTTATTATGAAAATAACAAGTTAAGGAAATCTAAGGTAAAGGTATTAAAGGAGCTTAAGCGAGATGACAAGTATGATTTTATCTTTTTAACAGTTCGTGAAAATCAATTATATGCCGCCTTGGAGGAATTAAAATATAACAACAGCGATATTGTTACCATGGTCAATTCCATTGATGATTATAGAAATTGGGAGGATATTTGCGGTAAAGGAAGGATTATTCCGGCATTTCCCGGAGCAGGAGGAAGTATTAGGAATGATATTTTAGATGCAGCATTAACTCCGAGTTTTGTTCAGCCTACTACTTTTGGAAAGATAAGCAGGGAAAAAACTGTAAGAATAAATAAATTGGCAGGGATTTTTAAAAAAGCAAAAATTCCGTACAAAATAGTAGACGATATGCATCTGTGGCAAATATGTCACTTGGCTATGGTCGTACCTATTGCAGATGCTTATTATGAGGCAAAGTATCCCAAAAGGGCAGGTTATGAGCATAAGCTTATGCTTAAAACTGCAAAACGATTAAAACGAAATTTTAATTTTATAAAGCTTTGGCATGGGAGAGTACTGCCAAGAAAGTTTAATATATTTTTATATGCACCGACTTGGCTTCTCGCAACAGTGATAGCATTTATATTCAGAAGTTCTTTTGCTTATAAGTTTATGTACCAACACTCTATGAAGGCAAAAGATGAAATGAACAATTTACATAAGCAGTTATATGCATATATGAAAAGTAAGTTGTAAGCAGATAGATGCAGTTAAAAGAAACTTCTATGTAGCAAAACGGTATAAATAAAGATGAAATAAAAATTTATACAGGCAGTTATACGCATATATAAAAATAAGTTATAATTATATAAATGTAATTGAAAGAAACTTCTATGCACTAAAGTGATATAATGGGTCTTAACAAATAGTGATGAAGAGGGAGATTAAGATGTTATTATTAGGTGTGAGAAAAGAAAACGGATGGCTTTTATCAACTTTCAAATTAACTTATGGCGTAGGCTGGAGGGAAATATGTAATGCAGTCAGTGCTACATATGATTATTATGATAAGGTAGAGGTTTTAGTTGATGATAAGAGGGTAAATATTTCCTCAAAAGACGAGATATTACAGCTCGAAGAAGCAGGAAGTATTATAATCAGAGGTTTATCTAAAATCGTAGAAGTTCCGCTTATGCTTACATTTTTTAATCAACTTCAAAAAGTAAATGTAGCGGTTGCCTGTGCTACAGATGAGTTTTTAGAGGCAGATTACCAAAAATTCAATATGTCGATAGGGCAGTATATGGATAGCGTAGAACTTGCGATGTATCATTAAGTTTTTCATAGCCAAGACGGATATATGCATAATATTGGGAATGAAAAATTGACCCTAAAAATTTGAAATAGATACTAATTTGCAAGCCGACATACTGAAACAACAAAAGTAGTTGCGGTATGTCGGCTTTTTCTATGCTATATATTATTTTATCCATTCCTTTGTTCGGTATGAAATAAAATCTGCGATATAGACTATAATCAAATATGCAATCATATAAAGTGTGATTTGTGAGTAGTGGAAGAAGCTCATAGCAAGTTTAAATGCCATACCGAGACCGCCGGCACCTACAAAACCTACAACAATAGTAGTTCTAATAATGACCTCCCACCTGTATAGCATATAGTTGATTACCTTGGTCAGAATTTCAGGCAGTACCCCATAGAGTAGAATCTGCCCACCACCTGCTCCTGTAAGAGCGATATTATTTATCGGTCTTGTGTCCATTTCCTCAATTACTTCACAGCAAAGTTTTCCAAGTACACCGATATTATGTACCCCAAGTGCCATTGCACCGGGGACTATTCCGGGTTTAAAAATAAAGACGAAAATCATTGCCCACAGTAACTCGGGAAGTGCCCTTGTTACAAGGTAAAAAAAGCGTACAATGTAATACATTCCCGACAGTAATATGGATTTTTTACCCATAATGCTGCCGTCTTTAATATTCTTTGCTGCCGGTACCATGGTCAGCAGAACAACGGCAAATGCAATGCCGATGGCAAGAATACTCATTAGCACAGTTTGCCATGCCATTTTTACTGTTTCCAGAATTTGTGTAACATCTAAAAATGCCACCTTATCCTCGCCAACACCCATAAGTCCTAAAATAAAATTATTAAAGTATTCGGCATTTTTCATGTTAAAGAGTTCAAAGAAGTCTGCCTTATCTATAACAATTACATACCACCAAGCAAATATAAAAAGAGCCATTAATACCCAAAGGGAAAATCCGGTAAACTTTGTATTTTTATTTTCCAAATTTCTTCTAAAACTGCTTCCCCAAATATCAATAACAAGAACAAGCAAAATCAAGAAATATACATAGACCCAAAGTCTTGAATAGTTAAGATCCTGTAAGGCAAGATTGATCTGAAACCCCAATCCGCCAAGCCCTACAAAGCTTAGTACAG
>RBWB01583532.1_pt1 | contig 11768 bp, 5 predicted proteins | sample 2014201 | NCBI WGS metagenome assembly RBWB01 (sample SAMN10133834, study PRJNA383868) | Human oral metagenome, whole genome shotgun sequencing project. | isolation source: supragingival plaque isolated from 88 juvenile twins | host: Homo sapiens | place: Australia
AATAAATGTCACTCAAACTGACAAAATAACTGTAAACCAATTTTAGGACGTGACAAGATGGGAGTGCGAGGCGCTCGGGCGGTTATGGGGTGCGAGGTGCACGGGCGGTTGTGGGAGTAATGGGAATAATGGGAATAATGGAGTGCGAGCTACTCGGGCGGTTATGGGGGGGTGTTTAAGTAAAAGATAAAGGTGAGAGGTTGATGATAATCAACTTTGCCAAAGTTTCTACACTTTGGCAAAGTGGGGGGGTGTGAGCTGTACGGGCAGTTATATTATTTTTTTTCTTTTTATTTCTGCTATCACTATTTAATTACATCCTTGTATACAATATTTCCTGTTATTAGGTGTTGATTTTCAAAAGTAAAAAGATAATAGGCAATTGAGTTCAATTGCCTATTATTTGTTATTTGTTAATTGGCCAACACTCCAAAGAAGGCTATATATTCATTGGGGTTATCGACCCGTTGTAATACATAGATAGGATTGTTAGGCAATTGATAGTACCTCCAAGAAGTTTTGCGCACGTATACTCCTCCGTTAAAGAAATTATTCTTTATTTCTACAATCTTCTGTTGGGCAGCTCTAAACACATCGCGATATTTAGGCATGACCCATACATTATAGTCGGTAGCTCCAGGTAAAAGCCCTCGTGCTTGCAAGGTAATCTTTTTTTCGTTTAGTGTATAATCAAAATTGAAATAGAGGTATTCTATATTTCCTGTTTCAGGAAAATAATAGCCTATTTGCACTGAAATTTTGTTGCCTGCTATGAAGATAAGTCTAATAGCTGAGAATGATTTTTCGGCATCGATACGCAAAAGGTTTTCTTGCACAGTTTCATTATAGTAAGGGGTTGTTTTAATAAGGTCTTTTATATTCACTAGTCCACGTAGTTTGCTATTTGCAATCTCTTGGTCGGCTGCAGAGAGGCGTGTATCGGCAGGGGTTGTTTCGTAAAACACTTCAGCGGTTATTCCCTCTACAGTGGTTTTATAAACGGTAGGGCTACTAACCCCTTCTTTGCTAAATGTTTTAAAAGTTTTTCCTTCTAAAGTAATCGCAGGGGAGAACATAAGACCTGTTTCGGTAGGCACTACGCCAGCTTTGGCAATAATTTCTTGATTATTAAAAGAGGCGATTGTGATGTTGCGCCAACTATCAATTACAAAATCGTATTCTTTCACTAGTCCTGAAGCGTTGGTTACTTTCATATAGTATCTGATAGCGTTTTGTTTGATGTTGTGAAACTGTTGAGAAATGTTTTGCAAGTGATCCCACTCTTCGGCGGTAGCTCTCTCGAAATATACAAATTGCTCGGTGCCTTTGCGCTGAGTTTTGAATTTCAGTTTGCCGTTTTCTTTTCCGTAATACACAAACTGAAACTCGCCTAAATAGCCCGTTCCTCTTAGTCCTTCGGTAAAACTATCTGCCAATTGATGTATGTAGTTTTTGGTAGTAAAGGTGAGCATTGTGCCTTGTCCTTCTTGAATTTCGTATTTACTGGTGGTAGGGGTAGCTGTTACCTCTACATCTGAAGCCATTTTCACAAGTCCTGTATCGTCAAACTTCATCAAGAAAGTAAATCCTCCGAAGGATTTTTCTTTGGTAAAGTAAGTGAGTTTCCATCCTTGTTCTGGGGCTACGAGTTCTTGTCGTAGCTCTTTTTGTTTTTCTTCAAAACGCTCTGACGGACTCTTGTCGAAGAGGTTTTCTTGCTCGTTTTTCTGGCAAGAGTATACGAGCAAAGTAATCAGTGATATGTATATTATTCTTTTCATAGTCTTATTTTTTTGTATTGTTTTAAAACATATAAACTATTGTAATACCGAAAGCATTTGGTTTTCTACAACTTCTTGTAGTCTATAAATGTCTATATTCCATTGTGTTTTGAAATAATCGACAACAAAGGCTTCTTTTTTGCGTATGGCAGCTTTTCCTGTTGCGTTGCTGATGGCTTCTATCTTGGCATCCCAATCTGTTTTGCTCATTCCGAGCATAGTAGAGGTCATTTCGGCGAAGTCTTCAATGTCGTTCAACATTGCATAAGGGGTAATAAATCCTGCATTGTTGGCATTTTCATCTGTTACGTTATACCAAGAAGCGGTATAGCCATCTGGGGTGATACTTTTGTAGGTGGTATCATAAGGTTTTTTCTGGTTGATGATATGACAATACTCGTGTTGGATGGTATGGAAATACTGGCGAGTGTCGGTGTGATTTCCAGTATCTAGCTGGTCTACATTAAAGAGAGTTATTTTCATACCACTATCGGCGAAACCCAAGGTAATGGTGCCACTGGTGTTTACGTTATAACCACCTACAAGCGAGATTTGTCTAGGGGCTACTTGCTTCATAAAGTTAGTTCCTGCTACGCTGGCATAGGCATCTATCCACACTTTTTTGACGATTTCGAGCAGGGGTTTTACTTTGCTCTCAGTGGGGGGGTATAGATATTTGTTCATCTCAAAATCTGCGGCCATCCAGTTGTAGGTAACGATAATGTTATAGGGTTGCTGGAAATTCTGATAGATATAGGTATCTATTTCGGTTTGTGCTTTTACTTTATCTTTGATAACACTATTAGGGCTCAGATTTTCTTTCTGCTGGCAAGCCTCCCAAATAAGGGCGAGCATTGCTATAAGATATATTTTTTTCATACTACATATAATTATTAAGGGTTAACGTGGATTAGGGGTAAGGCCGTTGGCTATGGCATCAGCTGGTATCTGCAACTCTCTGCGAGGATCGGTTTTCAGCAGTTCGTAGTCATCGGTTAAAGTGCTGTGTACTACTTTCATTCCGAGGCGTTTGTTGTCGAACCATCTCAAGCCTTCAAACACAAAAACCACTCGTCTCATATCTATCACACATTGCAACCAAGCACGCTGTTGGGTAGAGAGTGTATAGGCAGGGTTGAAATCGGCACCTTTATTTTCGTAAAGGGCATCCATAGTTTCTTCATCAATAACGATAGAAGTTGCTATCTCTTGTAGTGTTTTAGGTCTGAGAAAAGGCAACAAGTCGTTGAGGAACTTGTCTTTTTCACCCAACATAATATAGGCTTCCATACGGTTGAGATAGACCTCGTCATAAGACAATAGTACTGCCATATTGTAGCGTTCTCCTATGCCTATGGAGATATTTTCGTATTTGAAATACTGTTGATATTTAGGGATATTGCGATAATCATCATTGCCATAGAACGTATATGCCCAGCTGGCTTGTACTACTGAAAGAGGGTGTAAATGGCTACCGCTCATCTCTTCAGATTTTTCTAATGTAAGTCCATATTTATTGGCTACAAAATAGTAGTTATAAGACGAGAAGGCACTGACCACAAGAGCATTGGCAGGTTCTTCGGTACTGGTGTATCGTATAGTTTTTTGCTCATATGGTAGCGAGCGTTGCCCTCTTATATCGCGCAATTTGTTGATAGGGTTGCTTCCCAAAGCGGCGTTGGCATGGGTTACTACCTTCTGCCATTCTCCTTTCATCAAGTAGAAGCGTGAGGCAAAGGCGTGTGCTGCTTCTTTGGTAAAGTGGAATTTAGGTTTAGAATACTTATTGTTATCGATAAGAGGGATTCCTTCTTCTAAATCCTTTTCAATAGCGTCGTAGAAATCTTTGAGTGATAGTCTTTTATAGTTACGGAACACAACTTTTTCAGGGGTTAACACATAGGGCAATCCTAAATCGGAGGTTGCTGTAGCAGGGTTATAGGGTTTGCACCATAGGTAGGCTAACATAAAGTGAGCATAGGCTCTAGCTACCAAAGCCTCTCCTTTGAGATAGTTCACTTGTGTACCTCCTCCTAATTGAGCTATTGATTCTAACGCCTGATTGGCACTAGCGATGGCGGCATAAGAGTGGTTCCAATAGAACGCAGGTCGGTCGTAGAGAGAGGTTTCGTGGTTGTCTTTCCAGAAATACATTTCGGTATTGAAAGTAGTACTCTCGCCCAGTTGTATTTTTTCTCCTGCATTATCACTCATTGTTTCGGCTATTTCCATATAGAGAGCTTCTGGATAGGCAGTACTGAGGAGTTCTTGTATTTCTTCGGGGGTATCTATTTCGGTGCGATTATCGGGCAATTCGTCTAAGAACTTATTGCACGCGCTCAATCCTACAAACAAAGTAAGACTAAGCAATGGTATATATATTTTTTTCATTGTAAGCTTTTTTTAGATTCCAAGATTGATAGTGAACGTATATTGCGCATTGATAGGGTAGGCTACTCCTCCAGAGCGGAAAAACTCTGGGTCTTGACCGTTCAGGTGTTTATCGGCGTAAATGAGAAACGGATTGGTAGCCTGCAAGCGCAAAACGAGATTGTTGATGTGCAAGGCGTCTAAAGTTTCTTTGGTAAAGGTATAGGAAAGCGAGATGTTTTTCATACGTATAAACGAACCATCTACTACACGTTGGGTAGAATAGTTGTAGGCGTTATAGACTTTCCTAAGGGTAGAGGCTCCTTGGTCGATGATGGTGAATTGAGAAGGGATAGCTGGTATATTAGTTACTTGCTCATCACCTCCGTTTATCCAGCGGTTTCTAAATTCTTTAGGGAATATGCTTAAATCGTTGTAGTCGATACCATACTCGGCATTTTTGCGTATTTTGTTGCCTGCTTGCATCGTAATCAAACAGCTGAGTTCCCAGTTTTTATACCTGAATGTATTAGAAAGCCCTGCTGTGATATTAGGTTCTACTGGACCTTCTTTTTTGAGGTATGAAAGGATGTTGTCTATATCTTGAAAGTTGATATCGCCATAAGCCTTACTACCATTTTTTAGGTTGAACAGCGGAAGTCCTTTGTTATCTAAGCCTGTAAAATCATAAGAATAGAGAGTATTGCGTTGTCCTCCTATAACATTGCCTCCAAGCTCTCTGACCAAGTTATACACATTGGGGTTATAAGAAAGTTTGGTAATTTCTTGGTTGAAATAGGCGAAATTGATACCTGTATTCCAGCTAAAATCATCTGTTTTGATATTTTTGGTATCGAGGGCGAGCTCTATTCCTTTTGTTTTCATAGAGGCGTTGTTAGCCAATTTTATATACTCACCACCTATTCCTGATGTGCGGACATAGTCGATTAGGTCTTTAGAGTTTTTCTGGTAGATATCCAATGATAGATTGATACGATTTTTAAACAATCCCAACTCGATACCAAGATTGGTTTCATATACTTTTTCCCAGGTGAGTTCGCTATTTTGCAACGAGCGAATGCTGATGATGCTTTCGCGGTCGTTGGGGGTATAGCGGTTTGCTATACTATTGCGGAAAATAGCTAAGGCGTTACTGGCCGAACCTAACCCTGCTATCAAGCCATAACTGAGTCTGAGAGCGAGGTTGGAAATAGTAGTGTTTTCTTTCAAGAAGGCTTCGTTGGATGCATTCCAGCGCGCACTAAGGTTCCAAGTAGGCAACCAGCGACTATTTCTACTGCGTCCTAATTGGTTAGAACCTTCATAATTAGCTGTTCCTGCCAATACATAACGATTGTCGTAGCTATAAGTGCCTTGTAAGAAGAAAGCTATTCCGCGTTCTTTAGTAAAAGATTTGCCGAAATAAGGTGCGTTTTCTTGTATAGTTTTCTGGATGATGCGATAGTCGGTAAAGGCAGTGCCACCTCGCTCAAACTGATAGCCATAGCCATTGAAAAAGGCGTTATCGCGATCGGTATGCCGATATTCTTGCCCCAAGAATACTTTCAGGTCGTGTTTTTGAGTGAATTGTTTTTTGAATTCTAAGGCGTTCCTAAAATAATAACTTTGCAAATTGTTTTCGGTGCGTTTATAAATTCCTCCATTAGCAAGAGCTACTTGAGGCAAAGCATCGGGATAGGCGGGGTCGGTAAACAAAAAAGGATTGGCATTGGCTACAATAGTTGTTTCGTTAGCTCTATAAGCTCCTACAATGTTCGATTTTTCGGTCATTGAGTGTTCGTTGCTACTTTTTACGTGGCGTATCGAACCGAGGAAGTTATATTTCAGTCCTTTAGCGAGTTTCACCTCTATATCTCCTTGTATTTTATACTCAAGTACGCTTAAATCCATATAGTTATTAGCCAGCTCGTTGAGTATATTCATAGGGGCATAGTTATAGCGGTAATACTCGTATTTGCCATCATCGCCATAGGGGCGCAAGGTGCGTGTGGTATTGAGGGCATAGCTAAAAGGGTTGATATCGAAATCGCGTGCATATCCTCCTTCTACGGGATTGGCCGTACGGTTATAGGTACCTGGGGCTTTCTGGGTACGAATAGCTCCTTGTGTGAGTATCCCAATCTTAACACTAGGTGAAAGTGTATAGGTGGTTTTAAGGTTGCCTGTTACGCGGTGCACTTTATCGGCTATTGTCCATCCGGGGTCTACGAAGAAACCTACTGACCCATATACTGTAGTGTTCTCTCCTCCGCCTGAAAGACTCACGGTGTGGTTTTGAGTGAGTGAAGGGCGAAAGAGGGTTTTAAACCAATCGGTATTGGCATATTCGTATTTTTGGAGGAAGGCAGCGCGAGCTGCATCGGTATTGGCAAGCAAGAAAGTACCGGTGGCAGGGTTGTAGGTATCGATGGCGCGATACATAATATTGTATGCTCCTCCATAACGTGCTTGGGTGTGAGACGAAAGCGAGAAGTAGCCTTTGCGTTCTAGCTCTTGATAGACTTCCATTGTTTCTTGAGAGTTCATAATATCGTACTGACCGTAATGAGGCACCATACGCACAGACTCTTCGAGCTGGTAGTTTATTTGTGTTTTTACGTTTTTCTTACCGCTTTTGGTAGTGATAATCACTGCCCCATTGAGGGCACGTGCCCCATAGAGCGAAAGGGCAGAAGCATCTTTGAGGATTTCTATACTTTCGATATCGTTGGCATTGATACCTGAGATGGCGGAACTGACGAGGGTAGAAGCGTCGCCTGAGGCGAGTTGCTCGAAGGTGAGTGGGACTACTTCTTCTTGCACAGCGCCATCTACCACCCATAGGGGTTTGGTATCGCCAAAGATAGAAGAGCCTCCGCGAATAGTAATCTTAGGAGATGTACCAAAAGTACCAGAGATGTTCTGAACGTTTACCCCTGCAGCGCGTCCTTCAATCATATGGCCTACATCTACCACACCATCCATTTTGATATTCTCGGCTTTAAGGGTTTGGGCATTTCCGGTAAATTTGGTACGGTCAAACTCTTGGTATCCTGTTAAGATGATTCCTTCGAGTTGTTGAGCTTCGTCTTTAAGACTGATGTTGATGACCTTATCGTCGCCTACGGGGCGTTCGGTGGTTTTAGCTCCTAAAGAAGAGAAGACCAGTACGGCCTTATTATTAGGCACTTTGATAGTGTATTTTCCATCAAAATCAGTAGCTACCCCGTGTGAGGAGCCTTTCACTACGACCGAGGCGCCAGGGAGAGGAGTCCCTGCCTCGTCTTTTACTACGCCAGTTACGGTGTGCTCTTGTGCGTAAAGGGCAAAGCCCATCCACAAGAATGCGCACCATAGGGCAAACATTCTTTTTTTTCTCATCGCTATTATTATTTCGTTCAATTAGATTTGCAAAGTTTTAGAAAAAAAAATTACAAAAACAAATATTTATAGTTTTTTTTTCTACAAAAGTTACAAAACTTAGTTTTTTAAGCTAACATATTGCTATTTTGCCAAAAATGCAACTTTTATGTTAAAAAAATTATCTACTTTTCAACGTTTTTATTATTTTGATGAGAATAACGCAATAATACTGTTAAAAAATTATTGATTATTATCTGAAAAAGGAGGTAAAAAGTAAAAGATTTTAATAATCAAGAGAAATAAGAGGTAGTTTCAAAAGACTATCAACTAAATTCTATTTTCTAATCTCTACCCTTTTTGTAGTATTTTTTTCTATGAAAAGGGCTTTTTGTAGTATTTTTTACTTTTAGGGTAGGTATAGGTGATATGTAGGGAGGGGTAGGAGAAAAATTTTCTGTTTGTTAATAAAATTTGGCAGTTTCATATTATTGTTGTACTTTTGGCAAATAATTTAAGAATCAACCTTATTGTTTATGTTAAAGAAATTTTATCTTTATGTGCTATTGTTCGTATCGGCTTCGGTCTTTGGACAGGTGAAGGTAGAAGGAACGGTAATAGATGCACTGAGTAAGAAACCTTTGCAAGGGGTAAAAGTGCGCTTGAATGCGACGGCACGGGAGGTGATAAGCAACAGCAAAGGGAAATATGCTTTGCAGGCTCCTGAAGGTGAACACCTATTGGTTTTCTCGCTTAGTGGCTATGAGAATGTAGAACGGCTTATAAGCCTTGAGGGAAAGGAGCCTTACGAAGTAGGTGAGGTATTTCTAAGTCCTGATGTGCAACAAGAGACGGAGCAGCTGGCAGTAATTACGGAGAATGAACTGGAAGATGACGAGAGTGGCTCGGATGCGATGTCGGGGTTATTGCAAAGTTCGCAAGATGTTTTTATGCGTCGTTCGGCTTTTGATTTTAGTTCAGTTTTCTTTAAACCTCGAGGTTATGACTCTAAGGATATTACGGTACTGATCAACGGGATTCCTATGAATCGACTTGAAAACGGTCGTGCGCAATGGGCGAACTGGGGAGGACTGAATGATATTACGCGCAACCAAGAGACGAGCAATGGACTTTCTAACTCTGACTATACGTTTGGTGGGCTAATGGGTTCTACGTATATCAATATACGTCCGTCTTTGAATCGTGCGGGACTACGGGTTACCGCATCAGCGAGCAATAGGAGTTATACAGGAAGACTGATGGCGACCTACAACTCTGGGGTACAGCGCAATGGTTTGTCTTATATGTTATCGGCTTCTAGACGGATAGCTCCTCACGGAAGTTGGGTAGATGGGACACTTTATAATGCTTATGCTTTTGCTGGTGGGGTAGAATATCAGCTCAACGACCACCACAGTTTTAATCTCATTGGGATGTTTGCTCCTGTAAAACGTGGAAAGACGTCTCCGCTAACTCAAGAAGCGCTTGACTTGATGGGTTATCAGTACAATCCTTATTGGGGTAGACAAATGGGAGACAAGCGCAATTCTCGCAATCGTATTATTTCGGAGCCTATTTTTGTACTTTCTTATAATTTTGCTAAAAATGATACGCGTTTGAATGTAGATTTGGGTTATCAGTTTGGTGAGATAGGCAATACGCGTATCAGTTATGCGAACGCTCAAAATCCTGAGCCTAATTACTACAAGAATATGCCGAGCTATTACTTGAACCAAACTTCGGGTCCTGACCAAGCTATGGCTGAAGCGCAAAAGAATTATTTTTTGAACCATTCTCAGTTGAATTGGGAAAATCTTTATCGTGCGAATTACAACAACACAGATAAGCACAGTTCTTTTATTGTGAGCAATGATATCAATCGTGAGCGTACTTTTTCGGCTAATGTAAACTTTTCGATGCCTATTGAAGAACACATCAAATGGACATCGGGGTTGGTTTATAGGAATATTGCCTCAGACAATTTTGCAGAAGTAGATGATTTGCTAGGAGGGGAGTATTTTATGAACTATGATTATTTTGAGAGCAAACCTTATAATGCCAATGAGGCTGATATGAAGAAAGGGAAGGGCGACAAGTGGAATTATTTTTATGCGTTGCAAAGTAATGTAGGAGAAGCATTCACCCAATTGGAGTTGAGTTTTAAAAAGGCTGAGCTTTTTGTAGCGGGGCGTTATCATTACAGTGATATCCAACGTGAAGGTAAGTTCAATTATCCTCTCTATAGTGATTCTTATGGGAAAGGAGCTACACAGGTGCAAAATGGTATCAGCACTAAGGCAGGAGTTACATATGCATTAACAGGCAGGCATTTATTGCAATTGAATGTGGGGTATTTCAACACGCCACAATCATTACGAAACATTTACGCTAATGTACGCAACTCTAACCGTCTTTTGCCAAACTTAAAGAATGAGTTGGCTTATAGTACTGAAGCGAGTTATATCTTGCGTTTGCCTTACCTGAAAGGTCGTCTTACGGGTTATTTCACAGAGATTGAAAACACCGCTGAGACTAACTTTTTCTATACAGAGACTGCTCTTACTGATGAGATAGACAATGATTTTGTAGCGCAAACAATAGAAGGAATGAAGAAGCGTCATTTTGGTTTGGAATTGGGAGCTGAGGCTACCCTCTACCCTACCCTAAAACTAACGGCAGCGGTTGCTATAGGGCAGCACACTTATATCAATGATCCTAAATTGTATATTTCATCAGGGAATGTAAATAAACAGATAGACGAAGTGAAGTTGAATAATTATCACGTGCCTAGTGGGCCTCAGCAAGCTTATTCATTGGGGTTAGAATATCGTCATCCTAAGTATTGGTGGGTAGGTGCTACGGCTAACTTATTGGCACAAAACTATGTATCGCTATCAGCATTAAACCGCACTTCACAGTTTTTTATAGACCCAGCTACTAAAGCTCCTTTCAGCAATATAGACACTGATTTGGCGAGGAAGCTTCTCAAACAAGAGCGTTTGGATGATGTATTTTTGGTGAACTTAGTAGGGGGCAAGTCGTGGAGGCTTCATAAGACATACGTAAGCCTTATGCTAAGTGTGAATAACTTGTTGGACACTCAATTTGTATCGGGAGGTTTTGAGCAATCTCGGACGGCTAATTACGGCAAGATGATGCAAGATAATGCGCAAGGGGTACCTTCGTTTGGCAATCGTTATTTTATAGGTTATGGGCGAACCTATATGGTGAATTTGGCAGTAAGCCTTTAGAACATTAACAATTAATAATTAACTATTTGTAATATGAAACTAAATGTATTAAGACCTATGGCGGTAGCTTTGTTATCGCTATTTGCAATCACATCTTGTGTAAAAGATGATGATTATGAGATTCCGGACCCTAATGCAAAGAAAGTGCTTCCTACCTTTAATGGTAGTGTAGTTTCTTTTGCTACAGTGGTTGCGAAAGCCACGAACTCGGTTGTTACTTATACTGCTGATGAAGCTATTGAAGGTTATGTAATATCGAGTGATGAAGGAGGTAACTTCTACAAGAAAATATATATAGAGAATGAAGACAAGACACAGGCTGTATCTGTAGCCATCAACAAGAGTGGTTTGTATAACGATTTTCCGGTAGGAGCGAAAGTGCAATTGCGCTTGAAAGACCTAAGTATTCACAAAGCTAATGGTGGGGTAGAATTTGGCTATGGCACCTACAACAACAATGGTGTAGGACAAATGAGTGAGGCTATTTACAAAAATCACCTTTACGATATGGGTGGAGAGCGCAAAACGGTAGCACAACTAGCTAAAGCAGATACTTCTATAGAAGCTTTGAAAGTAGATGGCAATATCAATCAGTTGCTTACTTTAAAAGAAGTGGAATTCAGCAGTGCTGCGATAGGAAAGAACTTTCATCTGGTAGCTAATGACAAACAAAATGGTACTAACCATACTTTGCAAGATGCTAATGGTAAGACTATTCCGTTTAGGACAAGCAAATACGCTAAGTTTAAAAATGAGAAAGTGCCTGCGGGCAAGCTAAATGTGACAGGGGTGCTTACTAAATATATTGCTAAAAACGGTAATGAGTCTTGGCAGTTTATGATAAGTAACTTGGCAGATATACAAGTTATCGGAGGGGTTGCTACAGGCACTCAGACCAGTACTCAAACGAGCACTACTGCCGAGCCTTTGGAAGCGAACACTGCTACTGTAGCGAATTTTGTAGAAGGCAAGAAGGTAGCTTTGCACGGAAATATCACTTACAAGA
>RBWB01583536.1_pt1 | contig 11752 bp, 8 predicted proteins | sample 2014201 | NCBI WGS metagenome assembly RBWB01 (sample SAMN10133834, study PRJNA383868) | Human oral metagenome, whole genome shotgun sequencing project. | isolation source: supragingival plaque isolated from 88 juvenile twins | host: Homo sapiens | place: Australia
CAGCGGTATGAGGTGTACTGGGTTTGTGGGAGGGCATGATATAACACAGGAGGTTTGAGGTGTCATGATTTTTGTTGACAGGAGAACCCGTTAACAAGAAGGATGTAGAAGTATGCCGAAGGCTTATTCTGATCAGTTCAAGCAGCAATGTGTCGATGCGGTGCTTGTGCTTGGTAAGTCACGTATTGAAGTTGCCCGTGAGTATGATGTTTCTCTTTCTGCTCTAGGTCGCTGGGTATCTGCTGTACAAGGAACTATTGGTACCGGTTCAGGCTCAGCTCGGCGTAAAGCTGACCCGACATCACAGGACCCTTATGAGATGGCTAAACGTATCCGTGAGCTGGAACAAGAAAACGAGTTTTTAAAAAAGCAGCCGCCTTCTTCGCGAAAGGCATGTAGAAAGCGATATTTTCGCAGTAATTAAGCATTTTCATGAAGAAGGCACCACCAGCAACACGTACCCGGTTGTTTTGATGTGCCGACTGTTAGGTGTTAGTCCTGCTGGCTACTACTCGTGGCGACGTAGGAAAACGAAACCTGCTGCAGCATCCACCCCTAAAGGCAAACGGGAATCCATCGCCGCTTTGGTGAAAAAGTACTTTGACGACCACCGTGGATTTGCCGGTGCGCGTACGATCCTTGCTGATCTTATTGCAGCTGGAGTAGACACAACCTTATACGCAGTTCGCACAACAATGAAAGAGCTAGGCTTGTGCACCAAGTACCGAAAGCCATGGAAAAAGACAACCATTGCTGATCCCAATGCCTGTAAACGCCTGGATTTCATCCACCGCAATTTTTCCCCGCCTACCCCAACAACCCATCTATGCTCAGATATTACCTACCTGCGCACCAAACAAGGCTGGATGTATCTAGCCACCATCATCGATCTGACAACCCGCATGATCGTAGGCTGGGCTGTCGATGACCGCATGACAACGAATCTGATAATAACCGCACTACACATGGCCCATACAGCAGGCTACGTCGCTGACAACGCAATATTGCATTCAGACCGAGGTAGTCAATATACCTCACAAGAATTCACTGAATACGCCCGCACAATTAACGTGAAACTCTCCGTTGGTGAGGTTGGCGTGTGCTGGGATAACGCGGTAGCAGAATCATTTTTCTCCACATACAAACTACACATGTTCTACCATCGGAAGGGTTTCGAAACTAAACTACAAGCCAAAGTAGAAACCGGCCAATGGATCGAAGCGTACTACAACCGCCGCAGAATCCACTCCACCACCAACATGATCCCAGCACAAGCAATGAAACAATTCCTCCACCCACCAACACTCACCCACCACCCCGCCTAACCCCCAACCCCAAAAATAAAGGTTCTACCGACAACAAAATTTGACACACCCCACAACATGTCCACAACTTGCGGACAACCCCAGTTTTGTTTTGTGCTAGCTATAGTTAAACTCGTAGCAGACCCAGGAAAATCTTCTAGACCAAAGCGAGATCTTCAGGAAGTGGGACAACCTCATCTCTGAGGATACGGATCTGAAGGTCTTTAGGATGAAAGAGTTAGGGGACGGTAATGCATGAAAAACACCTTGAAATTAGGATGCTTGGAACTGCCAAAATAAGCGTCGACGGAACTCCATTGAAAGGATGGAGGGCGGGAAAAGCCTTGAAGCTTTTTCAATGCTTAGCTTTTAATCACGGTGAAGTGGTTCCGCGAAGTCAGCTTATAGAGGCGCTTCGGCCTGGAGAAGAACAATCAGGCTGTAATGGTTCGCTGAAGGTTGTAGTTCATTCGGCTCGAAGCATCCTTAAGCGGAACGAGAAGGAGCTGGGAAGCAGCTTAGCAGCTATCGAATATGCAGACTTTGGCTATCAGCTCCTTGCTGAAGGGGCTTGGGTAGATACCGTAGAGTTTGCTGCTCTGATTAAACAGGCTGCCATCGCAGAAGGAGAAAATAACTTAAGCCTCGCCAAGGAAATGTATGCAAACGCTGCAGAACTATGTCAGGGAACATTCCTCCCGGATGACGACTCTGAGTGGGCTTGCAGAGAGCGAATTTGGATTGATTCCCTCAGAGTTAAGATACTGAATCGCTTAGCTGCAGCCGAAGCCAGGGGAGGCTGTGACTTCCGTGCGATGGAGTACTGCAAGCAGCTGATCAAACTGGATCCGTATAACGAAGACGTTTACCGCCTTATGATGCGTATTCATTCGAGTCGTGGTGAATTAGGGATGGCTCTCAAATGGTACAGTGAATGTGAAGAAGTGCTCAAAAATGAACTTGGAGTGGATCCAAGTGAAGCCACTATTAAGACACTTGAAGAATCCTTAGCAATGTGCGGTGTCTACGGAGCTCTCCAGTAACTTTTCAGCCCCCATAAAGCGTTCAGGGCACATGAAGATTAGTTGATTATTGATCTGAGTAGGCTAAGAGGCCCACCCTTCAAAGAAAGCTACTGCCCCTCGAGTCCTCACGGAATAACGAGGAAAACGGCTCTTAAGGACTGCTTCGAGGGTCTCCAAGTCGTCCTCTAAGTTGTTGAACGATCCTGCCTCGTTATATTTCTCCATCATCCAAGTCCCCAATTGACCGAGCCCGTGATTCTTTCCTAAAACCGTGCAGCCAAAAAGCACGCCATTACTTGTTAAATTTCGCAAGAAATTGTCAAACACAGTAGCCTTGCTTTCCATAGTGCCTGGCAAGCAATGAAGGACGTTTTGGAGTGCGATAGATTGAAACTTTTCTTCTGTCTGCAGTGGCTTCAATGCGTCTTGGACCATAGTCCGAGGGGAGTAACGAGAAATTCGATTCGCCGCGGTCTCGAGGACCAGCTCGTTAAGGTCGGCCAATACAATGTCAGGATTAGAGGTGGGGAAAGTAGCCCTGTCGAGAAAGAACCCAGAGCCTGGACCGATGTCGAGATGCTTTTCCCTGACGTTGTCGTTAAAGAAATCAAGCATTGTATTTCGGGAGCATTTCCATGCGACCGGACAGACTATCCCAAGAGCAATGGGATCATATATCCTCAAAACCGGCTTTGTGTACATGCTAGCATCACCGGACATATGCTTGTCGTTCGATTTTGGTTCAGACATTTTTGCCCTCCTACTACTTTTTGATTAAAATACCTTGATCGGAAAGTTTTTTATAGAAATCATCGGTAGGTATAACCCCCGCCATGGCAGAGAAATAAAGATCGCACATTTCCGGATCATCTTGAATACGGCGAAGCATAGTCATGCGTGCGTCAGAAACTTCGAGCCTAGCCACAGAAAGGGTGGGAATATATCTTGGAAGGGACTCATCATCTCGACGAGTTCCGAACATCTTGGTAGCTGAATCCACAGCTTCAAGGACATCAATGGGGACTTTCGCCAACTCTTCTGCTAAGAATGAAGACTGTTGAAGGGCCTCAGTGATGCCATAGGCGGTGAGAGAGTCTTTATGATGACCCGCGTCTCCTACAAGTACCCATCCTGGACCTGAAGCTTCTCGGAAGAAGTTTTGCTGGTCGCCCATTCCGATTAGTCTGCCAATTTGTTGTGCTTGGGCGACTTCCTGTGAAAGTGAGCTGCTCACTTGTTGTAGCGAGGAAAAGAAAGTTCCTTTGGGGTCACTTTTAGCTTTTGTAAATTCATCTTGGGGCACGTAGCAAGCGACGAGGTGTGAGTCGGATGTAGGAATCACACCTATCCAGCGGCGATGCCCTTGATATTGCGAGAAGGGCCGCTCAAGGCCTCTGAAAAAACCGTAGTAGCAGCAGGTAAGCTTTGGCCGCTCGAGATAGGAAACCGCTCCAACCTCCTCAGCGACTAAGGATCTCATCCCGTCTGCGCCAACGATTAAGTGGGCTCTTACTGAGTATTCATTGCCAGCTCTGCGGAAGGTTACGCCGCAAGCTCTTCCTCCATGAAAGTTGACGCTGGTTACCTTGGCCTCATGGAGTATAATGGCACCAGCGCGTTCTGCTTTGATGCAGAGAGCGCGGTCCAATCTGCTTCTTCTTGGTGCGTAGGAAACATTTCCTTTGCCGTACCAAGGCCCCTTACCCACAATTCTAATATCGTTTACTTCGTAGACCATCTTCGAGATAGCTGGGGCGCCTTCGAGCGTGTCGCCCATCTCAATTCCAAGGCCGCACAGCTCCTCAACCCCCGGTTGATGAATGTAGAGCGTTGAGAGGATATCGCTTCCGATTTTTCCCCGTTCCAACACCAAAACCTCAAGTCCTAGGCTGGCAAGCCGGACCGCGAGGCTTGCCCCAGCGACGCGACCACCAACAATAACTACATCAGCGATTCGTCTCTCCTTTTTTGTGCTCATGGTGCAGGATCTTGGCAATTAAGAGTTAGGGGTCGGTAAAGTCCGCAAGTACCTTTCTCCCCCAGGCCGAACTTGCGGGTGAAAAAGTCATTTAAAAGTAAAGGGAGAGTAAAAATGGAAAACCTGCGAGATAGATTGAGAGCTCGAAAGGGTTCGGAACAAACACGGAATGAAAGCGTAGCTTCTGTAGAAAGAAGTTCACCGGGAACTCACGCCTCGGCAACGGTTGCTCAAAAAGGATTATGGGTCGCAGACGCGTCTGCCGGAAACGTTGCCTTCACTGTTCCTATCCTTCTCCGAATTGAAGGGCCCCTTAACGCCCGACTTTTAGATACTGCGCTCCTCCTGCTAGTAGATCGTCACACCGCGCTTCGGACTATTTTTCGCGAGGACGAAGGAGGGCTGACACAAGTGTTGGAGGCGGTGCCAGAAAAAATTCTAAGAAACATATCTCTTCATGATTCTCGTGATGACCTGCGTGAAGAACAATCCCAGAAGATTAAGGGGCTTCCTGCGTTACGACTTGCTCCAGATAAGAAGCGGCCACCTAGAAATTCACACTCAGGTGATGAAATCTACATGTGGCTCGGAGAAGAACGGAATACCCAAATCCGAGAATGCGCCAAAGAGCTTAAGGCCTCGCCATTCATTATTACCTTGGCCGCTCTACTTGTTCTCGCGCAAGGACAAAGTGGGGAGTCAGAATTCGTCTTTGGGACCAGCTCTGCTGGTAGATCATCCCAGCGATTAACCGGAGTCGTAGGCTTCTTTGTAAACATTTTGGCGGTGGCTGCCTCAGTATCAATTAGCGATACCTTTGAGCAGATGGTTTCGAAGTTGAAGTCTTCTTTGGGGGAGGCGTTGGAAAATTCGAGTGCGCCATTCGACGAGGTTGTAAAGCAAGTAGGTGCAAGCGGTGACGGAACCGGAAATGCATTGGTTGCCGTAGTTATTCAGCAGGATAATACTCCTCGAAGCGCCTTTTCCTTCGCGGGGTGTCAGACGACACTAGAAGATAATGTTAACTCTCATTCATCCAAATATGAGCTTCTCATAAGCGTACGTAACCAAGCAGATGACACCCGAATTCATGTCCAATACGATTCGGACCTTTTTACTTCAAAGAGAATTGCCTCACTCTTAGAGTCCTTGGACAACATCTTAGAAATTACGTGCCGGAATCCAAACACCATAATTTCAAATCTTCCGCTTATCAGCCCGAAGGAAGAGGGGCTCATTGCTGAGGTGAACAACACAAAGAAGTATTTTGGTGGGCCACTCACTCTTCACGAATATGTACTTGCTAAGGCTGAATCAGAACCCAAGGAGCCTGCTATTTTTCTCCCCTCAGGGGAAGCCGTTACATACGGGCAGATTGCCGAAGAATCCCGTCTTGCCGCAAGCAGCCTTGCTGCCGCAGGGGTTGGAGACAATGACACAGTTCTCGTGAGCCTTCCACCGAGCCGCGAATATGTAGTCTCGTGTCTTGCTGTCATGCTGACAGGGGCCGCTTTTATTCCTGTAGCGTCGGACACCCCTAAGAATCGGCTCGAACGCATAGTTTCGACATCTAGACTGGCTTTTGAAATAAGGGAGTACGAAGACCTTGAGAGGCTGGTCTGCAACGGCCTGCCCTTCCAAGCTCCAGCAATTGATCCTGAAAGCAGAGCTTACGTGATTTTCACCTCTGGATCGACGGGTGTCCCCAAAGGCGTTCAAGTGCTTCATCGCGGAATTGTTAATAACCTTAAGGACCTTTCCGATCGTCTCTGCCTAACCAAGGACGACAGGTGTCTGGCTATTTCTTCGACAAGTTTCGACATGTCTATCTTTGAATTTTTTGGCATTCTAGGGAGCGGGGGCTCTGTGGTAATTCTGGACAACGACTACCGCTTGGATCCTTCTCACTGGATTGAGCGAGCAGTTGAAGACCAAGCCACCATCTGGAACTCTGCGCCTGCACTACTAGGGTTGTTTCTCGACGCACTCCAAGAAGAGGTTGGATTAGGACTTCCGCCGCTTCGTGCAGCAGTACTGGGGGGAGACTGGGTGCCTATCTCCATGCCAGGTCAGTGGAGAAGTATGTTTCCAGAATCTACCTTCGATGTCCTTGGCGGAGCTACAGAAGCCTCTATTCATTCGACATTTACCCGTGTGTCTCAGGTAGACTCCTCCTGGATTTCAATTCCGTATGGCACACCGATGGCTAACCAAAAGGTAAAGGTGGTTGACGAGAACAATCGAGCTTGCCCAATTGGAGTGCCAGGTCGCCTTCTTATTGGTGGTTTAGGGCTATCTGGCGGTTATTTGGCTCCTGCGGAAGAAAGAACCACCCCGTTTACAATTAACATTGACGATGAATCGTGGTATGACACTGGAGACATCGCTCGGTGGACCACTTCTCTTAATCTTGAATTACTTGGTCGTAGTGACTTTCTTATCAAGAAGAACGGGCTCCGCATTGAACCTGGAGATGTGGAGACTGCACTTCTGAAGACAGGTCAGTGCACGGCAGCAAGAGTTATGCTGCAAGAAAGAAGTACAAACCTTATTGCGGTTTTGGAAGCAGACAGACCACCTAACGTTGATGCGATTAACAACCAACTCTCTGGTATTTTGCCTTCGTACATGATTCCCGCCGAGTTTCACTGGCTTAACTCGCTGCCGCTCAACGCTAACGGCAAAATTGATCGTAGGAAGACTGAGTCTATGATCGGTGCGAGCACAAAGTTGGGGTCGCTTACTGAAGAAGTACCGCTTTCCACAAGACAAGAGCTTCATATTGCTTCCGTTTGGTCCACTGTTCTTGGGGTGGAGATTACAAATGCAAACGCAGACTTTTTCAATATGGGTGGTGACTCGTTCAAAGCAATCACAACAGCGAGATTGGTGAATCCTACCCTGCCCACGGTGGCTCTTTTCAAGTATCCGACCGTGCGAGAACTCGCCGCGTTTCTTGATTCCCACGAAAATCCTGGAGTGAAAAAATGTCTCGTCAACCTGTCTGAGTCCGGGGGAGGACCAAAGCCACGCTTGGTCTGCGTGCCATATGGAGGCGGTAATGCCATCTCATACCAGAATCTAGCAGAAGAGCTCGGTCAAGATTATGAGGTTATAGCTGTGAATCTACCTGGGCATGATCTAGCCGATGATTCTGGTCTTCAACCGATTGACCAGGTAGTAGAGCAAGTCGTGGCTGAACTGAGCGAGCTGCCTGAAACGATTACCGCGATCTATTCTCAGTGTGCGGGAAGTGCAGTTGCCGATCGGCTGGCGCGAGCTATGCGATCCGCTGGGCAAAGGCTGGACATGGTGTTTATTGGCGCAGCTCTGCCTGATGAAGACCCACAAGCCTCTATGGCTCTTGTCAACGACGCCAATGATGACATGCTTCTTGGCCATATGACTGGCTTGGGAGGGTTCAATGGGTTGCTAGACGACTCAGATGTGGATCGCATCCTCGGAATTGTCCGTCATGACCTAAGAGAGATGGTCAATATGTATCTTCAATATGAACAGAGCTTACCGCAGCCTCTTGCTGTTCCGGTTTGTTGCGTCATCGGTGACGAGGATCCAGCAACACGAGGGTACAAGACGAAATACAAAAATTGGGCACGATTAGGACATCCAGTCAGTTTGGTAATACTTAGCGGGGCCGATCACTATTTTAGTGAAAATGATGCTGAAAGGCTTGCTGCAAAAATCCGCGAAAAAATCACTCCCCTATTTTCTCAAAATACAATCCAAGAGGAGAAATAAAATGGATTTTCTGGAACGTTGGGAGAGTAAGTCCCCTGAAGAAAGACAGTCCGCCCTCCAAAGTGAAGAGCAGACACTAGCTGACGATCCGAGAGGCTCAGTTGCGGCAACAGATACTCAGAAGGCAATCCTGACACAGGAAATCGAGTCTGCCCCTGTGAGTCCCTACACGCTCAACTTCTCGTACAGTATTACTGGTCCCGTGGCGATTGACCGGATAAAGCGGGCAGTAGAAGACACTCTCCTTTCTCATCCGATCCTCAATACCAGATATTTGTTTAAAGAGGATTGTCTTGTTTCGGAATATCTCTTTCCAGCGCCGATACAACTAGTGGAGACTACCACTCTGGAGGAGAGCTTGCAGAAGATAGTGGATGTTCCTATTAATCCGAAAGTGGGTCCATGTACGAACGTTTTCCTTTTGTACGGCCCTGGGATTGAAAATCTTTTGTTATTGGTCAAAACCCATCATTTAGTCACGGATGGTCAGTCAATGGACCAATTCGCCAGAGAAATCGTGAATCGGTATAACGAGGTTCAGCCAGAACGTGTTAGCCAGTTTCGGGGCTTGGTCAGAGAGGGCATATTGCCCGCGAAAAAGGAAGCTCCCAAGGAAGTTATTGACTGGTGGAGAAATCGCTTGGGCTCCGCAGAGCCGTCCCTTTTCCCTGTGAAACCCGAAGAATCTAGTCAAGGCCGCTTCAAAGGATCTCATTTGATCTTCTCGATTGATGGTCAAACCTGGAATGCCGCTCTTGCTCTCTTGCTTTTGTCTCTAAGTTTGGGGCTGGTCCTTCGATGTTGGTTACACTAGCTGTGGCTGCGGTACATGGCCGGTACAGTGGCATTTGGGACTCTGTATTTGGTATGTCCGTAAGTGGGAGGTCTACCACTGCCTTCGATTCTGTCATAGGACCGTTCGCCGATAGCAAGCCAATGCGAGTCGCGCTTGAACCGAGCGATTCCACAACAAAGGCGCTACAACATATCGTAGATTTTTCCAGACATGAAATGCCTGTTCACGAAATCCCCTTTTCGACGCTAGTTCGAGAGCTAAGGGTTCCACGAGTTTCTGGCTTGAACCCTCTTTATAATGTTTTGATAACTATGGATGCAGCTCGGCAGGAACCACTTGACCTAGAAGGTGGGGCCCGTTTAGTTATGAAACCACTACTAAACGAAACTGCAAGAGTTCCTGTGCCTGTGCCTGTGCAGATTACGGTTGGTGGCAGTGTAGATGCAGGGATTACACTCCGAGTCGACTTCTCCTCCTCGATGTACAGTACGGAATTTATGGAGCAGGTTGGTTTGGATCTAGTGCAGGCCATGGCTGACATTCCAAAGGATTTACCGATATCGGATCTCGGTCGGCGTGAATCATTCTCTGAACTTTCGACCGAGGGCACTTCTGAAGCCCCTGACGTTCTAGAGCTTTTCTACCGCTGGTCTTCCTTGACGCCGGACAAAGCTGCGACTATCAAAGGGAATTTGTCCCTGACCTACTTGCAATTGTCTGAGCGTATCGAGAATATACGGAATCAATTGAAGAAGATGAATGCTCGAACAGCTGTAGTTTCAGCAGAATACGGTCCTGATTTAGTTGTAGCATTGCTGGGATGTCTTGCCGCAGGTGTTGAGTACGTTCCTGTTAGTGACAACTTGTCGGCCGATAGGGTCGAAAAAATCAAGCTACAGATTGAGCCGGATGTTGATATTACTTCGCAACAAGGTGATCTGTCCTTGACTCCAGTAGTGAAAGCTTCAAAGACCGAGCTAGACAAGACCCAAAGCGAAGGACTTGCTTACGCTATGTTTACATCTGGTTCGACTGGAGAGCCAAAATCTGTTTGGATAAGTCGAAAAGCTTTAGCTCGTCATGTTGCAGCCGCCAGCCAAGCAGGATTCGTGGAGCAGGATGACTGCATTCTCGCCTTAACCAGCCCTACGTTTGACATATCCTTGGATGAGCTTTTACTCCCCTTAACTCAGGGCGCCACGGTTGTATTTCCCGCGGGTGGCCATGGCTTGAAAGGGGTTAAAGATGCTGCTTCGGTAATAAATCGAAGTGAAGTTTCCGTCGTTCACGGCACCCCAAGCATGATGGAGACTCTAATCGCGGAAAGATGGGGGGAGGGGTCGGATATTCGGCGGGTGATCGTTGGCGGTGAGCGTCTCGATAAAGAACTGGCTACGAAGCTAATGCAGCGTTCCTCTGATGTCCGGAATGTCTACGGGCCAACTGAAGCCACCATCTGGGCTACGGAGCATCGGGTGACTTCATCGCAAGAAGACCCACCGATTGGCACACCCCTTCCTGGATACGAAATCCGGATTTCAAATGACATGTTGACTGTTCCTGTAGCTCGAAACGAGGTCGGAAGGATACTTATTAGCGGGGAAGCATTAGCTGAAGGCTACGGGAACCTACCAGATAAAACTGCCGAGAAATTTATCATCATCGATGGGAAACGTTGGTATGACACTGGCGACCTAGGAAGAATACAGGGGGGAGAGGTGATTTTTCTCGGCCGGAGTGATAGCCAAATTAAGTTGAGAGGACACCAAATCGAGCTTGGTGAATACGAAAGTATAGCCAAAACGATTGAAGGAGTTACTGCCGCTGCGGCTGCATGTGATGGGCAGCAGATTTACGTCCTGACTCGGGGAACGGCCACTAGACAAGCGCTAGAATCTGTTTTCGTTAAAATGCCTCAAGCTATTCGACCTGATCTGTTCGCTAACACCGACGAGCCATTCCCGCTTACTCCTAATGGGAAGCTCGATCGTGCTGAGATAATTAAAGCCGTAAAGAAAATAGAAGAAGGGGCCTTGCCCCCTTCAGCGAACGAATCCAATGATGTAAAAGATGAGTTTGAAGAATGGGTTATCGAACTTTGGGGTGATCTTATCGGAAGAGTTGTGGGCCGATCTTCAAACTTATTTGACGAGGGAGGACATTCACTGACACTGGCTAGGACAGTGTCAGAAGCAAAAGAGGACCTTGGATTAAGTTTGCGGATGAGCGACCTGTACGAAGACTCTACACCCTCCGGAATTGCTTCTATCATGCGGAAAGAGGCCGTCCGGGTTCTTGAAGATTGAGCGATGGCTCGAAAATGAAAAGAAAAGGTGTATTGAATCAAGCACTTCCCTTAAGGGGGTGGTCTGTGTCAAGTTTTTGGACGTTTTTTGGTTTTGTTTTGTTGGGTTAGGCGGCTGGTGCCGCGGGGTGGGTTCTGTTGAAGAATTGGTCCATAAGGTGTTTGGGGATTTGGTATCCAAGTGTGGAGTGTCGGTGGTTTCGGTTGTAGATGCCTTCGATGAACTCGCCGATTTCTGCTCTTGCTTGGATCATGCTGGCAAAGCTGTTTTTGTCGAAGAACACGCGTTTTTTCATAGTCGCGAAAAACGACTCAGCAACAGCATTGTCTTAGGCATTCACCGGTCCTGCTGTGGGATAGTCGAACCTGGTTCTGGAGTGGGCTGATTTTTAGGATTGGATGGTTTGAGCGTTTTTTTGGTTGTGTTGGCATTGTAAAGTGAATTCTGTGGGTGGGACAAAACCTAAGCTTGAATGCGGATGATAGGTGTTATAACGAACCGACCACTGTCGTAAACAATAACTCGCATGCGTCGAGGGTGTTTGATGGTTTGTGTGTGGGAATCTATCCCGCATAAGGAGATAA
>RBWB01583544.1_pt1 | contig 11724 bp, 7 predicted proteins | sample 2014201 | NCBI WGS metagenome assembly RBWB01 (sample SAMN10133834, study PRJNA383868) | Human oral metagenome, whole genome shotgun sequencing project. | isolation source: supragingival plaque isolated from 88 juvenile twins | host: Homo sapiens | place: Australia
CGCCCTTTGATCGGGCGCCGACGACACTCGGCGCTGTTCAGCTGTTTGGGCATCGAGGGTGTGGCCGCGATGAGGCAGCAGCGGAGTGAGTGCCTGGGGGCTGCCAAGCAGGATTCCTTCACCCCTCGCTGGCCAGTGGGTCAGCGCCAGCCGGCCCTAACTGGCGGCCGGTGCGGTCTGCGTGGTGAAGTCTTCCTTGCCCTGGTTGTCGGTGATGACGGCGGTGACGGCGACCTGCTCGCTCGCCGGTACCGTGGCGGTGGCCTGGGCGCCGGTGAGGACCTCCTCGGTGCCGTCGGCGCGCTGGATGTACCAGTCGATATTGGTGACTGCTCCATCGGCGTCGGAGGAGGCCGAGGCGTCCAGGGCGACTTGGTCACCGTCACGGGTGAGAGTGAAGGAACCGGTGGGGCGGACGTTGTCCAGTTGAGCCTCAGCGGCGGCGGGCTGATCCTGGGCGGCTTCCTGTGCTTGGGGGGCGGCAAGTGCGCTCACCACTGAGTCCGCCGTGGCCTTGTGGCCTGCGGCATTGGGGTGGAAGCGTCCGTCCTCGAGCAGGCCCTCGAACCAGGAGCCCTGTTTCCCGCACAGCTCGTGGCCCGTGAAGGAGTCGGAGGGGTCGGTGAACTGGTAGCCGTGGCGCAGAGCAGCGGCCTTGATGACGGCGTTGAGGTCGTTAGTGCGTGCGTTGATCCAGCGCTGGTCGACCTTGGTCAGGCCCTCGCAGCGGCCCGGGACCGGGAAGAGCTGGCCGATGCCCTGCTGGGTGAACATGCGTGGGTAGCCGACGGCGACCACGGCCGCGTTGGGCGCGCGCGTGCCGATGTCGGTCATGATCGTGTCGTAGCTGGTGACACCTTCCTGGGTGGTCTTGCCGGCCAGTGCGTCGATGGCCGAGTCGACCGGGGCGGTGATCGCGCTATCACCCGAGCAGGTGGAGAAGGGGAGCTGCGTGACGCACTTGGACAGGATTTGGGCGAAGCCCGCGTCGTTGCCGCCGATGGAGAAGGAGACCAGCCCGGTTGAGGAGTCCAGGTGGTCGAGTTGGGCGGGCTCGCCCCAGGATGCCTTGGCCTGGTAGAAGTCGCTGGTGCGGGCCCCTGAGCAAGCGTCGAAGTCGAGGGTCTTGCCGGTCTGTTCAGCCACCTGATGGGCGTAGGCGGAGGAGGAGCGCTGGCAGTTGTTGCCGTCCCGGACGTTGGTGCCTTCGGCGTAGGGCGGTAGGCCGTAGCCGGAGGCGTAAGAATCACCCAAAGCGACATATGTGCCGGCGGGGAGCGAGGGGGCTTGGGGGGTTGAGGATGCCGGCGAGCTGACGGCGACAGCGCACGTGAGGGAGGCGGCGAATACTGCAGGGCCTATGCGGCGAAGAAGACGACGTCGTCCCCGGACCGTGTGTGCTGCGTTCCGTTGTACGGATGACGGGGTGGTCGAGGGATCGTGATGGCTGGGCATAGCGTCTCCTTGGGGTCCGCAGACGAACACCGCATACAATACTACCGGAAGATAGTATGAACAACGTTGTCAATATGTCAGGGTGTCCCGACGCAACGTGCCAGTACTCAACCCTGTAGATCCCGATGCGTGAGTGCCCGTGAAAACCGCGTCAGGACGCGGCTCCAATGCTCCATGGCGTGGGTGTCGCTGACGAATGTCATGGACGGGTTGCATGCTGTCAAAGGTCGGAGTAATCTATTTCACCGGCGCGACGTTAGATCGACGTATTGTTCCGTCAATCAAGAACGTTGTCGTCTCATAGAGCAGTGACTTTTCTTCGATGTTTGCAGCGACATCGTTCGATGTGTCTCCTGCTCATCATCGAGATCGCCCGCTCCGGTTCAGTCGAAGTCGTTATGGTTCGAATTTCATGAATGACTGTGTGGAGAATATGTGAGGGTGGAATACACGCGAAGCATATTGGGCACTGAAGTGTTCAGTCTCGTGTCCCGCTAGAAGTCCCTGGATTCAAAGTCGATACCCCTGAGACGAGTATCTAACTTTCTTGTTCTGCGCCTAGCGCTGAAATGCGCGCGACGTACTGCAATTGACTAGGTCGGAGAAAAAGATTGAAGCTCGCATACCGAACGAATCATTCCAGAAGAGCCCGGTTGGCCAAACCCGGAAGCCTCTTCTATGAATCTCTGGCCCAAAACCCTAGTAAAGCGTTCAGTGTGACGCCACGGGGATGGGTCAGCGATAGATTAGGGCCCTGGACTCGGGTGTATCCTCCGGAAATATGGGATAGTTACCCGCAGCATGGATGGAAAATTCACGTCAGTTCAGTCCCGGTCGATGCCGAAGAAACACTTGCCGCCGTTGCGGAAACTTGTGAGAGCTACACAACTCCCTTCAAGCATCTGAGTGATCGCTCAGAATTCTTGCACTGCTTGAAGAAGTACGCCGACAGGTTGTCTGGAGGAAAATTTATTACGATCTATCCAAGAAATGAACAGCAGTTCGTGGCCTTGCTGAAAGAATTGGACCAACGATTGAAAGGGAATGTCGGCCCCTATGTGCTGACGGATGTGCGTTATGCCGAGAGTCCAGTGTTCTTCAGATACGGAGCATACTTTTCTAAAATTCTGCGCAATGGAAGAACAGGCATCATTACTCCCTCTGGGGAGGTGATTGAGGACCCTCGCGACGTGAAGTTCTCCATACCTGAATTCGTTACTATTCCGGATGCCATTAGACATGTGGTGGAGGCTCGAAAGAATGGTTTGAAAAACGGGGCTGATGAACTGTTGTATCCCTATAAAGTGACTGGTTGTATGCACTATAGTTTTGGCGGCGGAGTGTATCGCGGATTGGATCTGCGTGACCAGCATGAAGTTATTTTGAAAGAAGCGCGAGCTTATAGCGGATACACGTCAGAAACGGAATCATCTCAGGATCGTTTAAGATCTGAAGCTGAAGTGCTCAAGGAACTGGAGCATTTGGAGTTTGTGCCACGTCTCCGTGACTATCTGGCACTCAGTGATCATGAATTTATTGTAGAGGATTTCATCGAAGGTGGGACGCTTCAAGATTGGATAGCCTCAAACTATCCCTTTCTTTTCGATCAGCCCATTGAGCCATATGAAGCCGACGCATTGAAAATATCCCGACAGCTCATTAAAATCGTCCAGTCGGCGAATGCGGAGGGTGTGGCCATCATGGACCTTCAGCCTAAGAACATAATGATTGAAAAGGACCTGACTGTTCGCCTCATTGACTTGGAGGGGGCGCGGCCGATCACGTGCGAATCTCGAGATGTACTGGGTACTCCTGGGTTCATGCCGCTAAGAAGGTGCAGTAATCGGGAACGAGATGCGTACTCCTTATTCCAAGTGCTTTTATACATGTTTGCACCTTCTTCGGATTCTGCTCTATCGCCTGGGCTTGAGCAAAAACGCATCGACTTCATATCGGAGACATTCTCTGAAGAGGCGCTGAGTCTCATCGAGTGCGTCCGTGCTGAAGTGCCATCGTCGGTTACTAAGCCAAGACTGGGCCTTTGTGCGAATAGCGCAAGGGCAGTTCGTCCGCAACCGTTGCGATATGAGTGGAAGCAGTATAGGCATAAGGTCATCTCGGGAATATTTGCCGCAAGAAGACGAATTGAGAAAACTGCGCCCATATTCCCCGGCGATGCGCGGCAGTTGTGGGACGGTCCATCAGCGCAGTGGGACTTGGAAACTGGTACCGCTGGAATCATTCTGGCCCTATCGAGACTGGGAGTGAATATGCATGAACTCGCGGTTGAACTTGCTGAGAATATGTGTACAACTGATCTCCCTGAAGAAGGGCTTTTGCGGGGACTTCCTGGCATTGCATTGGCTATGGCTGAAGCGGGAGAGCCTGAAATCGCCTTGGCGCTGACAGGCCATTGGGAAAGTTTTGCAAGCAAGAATGCGAATATTCGAAGTGGTATAGCTGGGACAGTTCTATCATATTTGTCATTGTGTCAGTACGGCATTAGGGTCAGGTTCATTCATGAATTGCTGTCCGACTTCGAGGACGCCTTGGAAGACTCGGATATATATGTGGATGGTGGCGGAGCTGAAACTGGGAACGCTGTTGGCTTATTCGACGGTTGGTGTGGTGTGGCAGTGGCTTGTGAGGCGGTGTTCAGAAGAACTGGCAATATTGACTGGCACCGACGGGCCGAAGCCTTCCTGGAGCGAGATGTCCGTCATTTAAAGGCCAGCGATCAGGGTGCGCAGTACATCGATATGTCGGGGGTGGACTATGGATACCTGTCGGAAGGATCGGCCGGAGTAGGAGTGGCGTGCTCCATAGTGGATCGGACTCGCTACAAGAAAATCATTAGAGGGATCTCGATGTCTTTGGGGTCGCGCCTGTGTCTTAGCGCAGGACTATTTCAGGGGCAGGCGGGGCTCGCTGCTTCACTCATGATGATTGGCGGAGTCGAATACGAGTCAATTATTGAGCAGGTGTTAACCAATCTTTTAAACATGAAATCCTTCTCTGTCGACGATGATGAGGCCATTTATTTTCCAGGAAATCATTCATACTGTCTTTCTTCGGACTATTCTACAGGTGCAGCAGGAATAGCGCTATGCGTTGACGGCTATTGTCGGAGATGGCCGGCGTGGGTACCTTGGTCTCCACTTCTGTTCGATGGAGTCAAGAAAGGAGGTGCATGATGGACGAGTTGCTTTCCCTTCAGGCGTTTGACGTTCAGGCGGATACTCTGCCGGAGCGCGCATCGAGCGCAAGCCTGTGGTGCGATGGTAACAACAGCGGCATCAGTATCTGGTGCGGCTGATATCACCTCCCGCCTGCTGAGGGAGGGGCTGAACGTACGCTGCAGCGTTTGGCCCCTCCCTCCGGGGATTTATAGGTGGGATAACAACTGCGTCGTGATCGGTTATCGTGCGCCCATGATGATTCGGTCGCTTTCTCTAAATCAGAGTAGCTCGGTAACGCCTATCCCGACGAGTAAGTATGTTGTGCTTGGTAAGGGAAGGAGATAACCCATTGTGTTGGTTCTAGAATGTGAGAACCTGCATCACCATTTTGGTGAGGCCAAGGAGGTGCTCCGAGGGGTGAGTCTGTCCTTTGAGTCAGGATCCATCACAGCTGTGATGGGGCCGTCCGGTTCTGGCAAGACGACGTTATTGAACTGCATGTCGGGAATCATTCGTCCTACAGGCGGACGAGTGATTTACCGAGGACGCGACCTTTCTCGGATGAATGCCTCAGCGCAAGATAAGTTACGACGATCCTCGTGGGGGTTCATATTCCAGTCCTATAATTTGGTGGAAGCGCTCACTGCGACAGACAATGTTAAATTGCCGGCGTTATTTGACGGGCATCGTATGGACGACGAGGTTGCGGCATCGGCACTGGCACGAGTGGGCCTTGACGGATTGGGGGAGCGATATCCGGAAGAATTGTCCGGTGGTCAACGACAGCGGGTAGCCATTGCCCGGGCACTCGCAAGCAGTCGTGACGTAGTATTCGCCGACGAGCCTACTGGTGCGTTGGACAGCGGTTCTCGTCGAGAGGTGATGGATAATCTGACGGCGCTTCCCAGTAGCGGTAGTACCGTGGTGTTGGTGACTCACGATCCGATGGTCGCCGCAGAGGCGTCACGTGTGGTGTTTCTTTACGACGGTGCTGTTGCGGGCGAAGAAAGAGGCCTTTCGCCGGTAGGTATAGCCGAACGCCTCGCGGACCTGGAGGTGCGCTGATGCTTGGCACAATGCGTTTGTCGATCCGGATGCTGCGCCGTCATATGGCGCTGTACTCCGGGTGCATGGCCACTGTTGGTGCAACGTCGGTGATCGCTTCGGCTCAGGCGTATCTAGTCGCGGGATTCTCAGATGCTGAAAGGGTGAGCGTCTCAAGCATGTCTGCAGAGGAGGTTGCCTCTCAGCTCACTGCAATCAAGGGGATTCTGTCTCTACTCAGTGGAATTGCGATCGTGGCCAGCGGATTCCTGATGTCGTCCGCCGTTAAACAGGTGATCTCGTTTCGGCAAAGAGAATTCGCGCTGATGCGCCTGGTGGGAGCCAGTAGGTCCCGTATATCTGGAATGGTATTCTCGGAGTGCCTGCTGATGGCGCTTGTTGTGGCCTTGCCGTGTTCAGTTGTCGGTGCTCTGTTGTCACCGGCGCTGCTCGCTGGGCTACGGATGATCGGCTTCTTCGGCAACGATGTCTCGGTGAGCTTCGTTCTCACGGCCGTTCCGATCGTCATCGTGGCCGTGTCGATGTCTCTGGTCGCGGGCCTGGCGGGTTGGGCTGCCGCACGTGGAGCCACGCGTGGAGACCTGGCTCATGCGGTTGTCTCACTGACAGGAAAGTTGTCCGTTTGGCAGATCGCTTGGCGCGTCACGTTCGGGGTGGCCGGCTTGGCCGGTATCGTTCTGCTGGACGCTCAGAAACTGGGGTCCAACCTTGTGCTGGTTCTGCCGTTCTTGGCGGTGGTACCGCTATTCGCATTGGCGCCGGTGGCGATCCCGGCCGGGGCCTTGGCGGTGGGCCGTCTGGTTGGCCTGGCCGCTCCGGGCCCAGGCCTGCTCGCGGCTGAACGGGCGAGTCGGGATCGATTGCGTCTTGCCCGTTCGGCTGTACCGGCGATCGTGTGCGTGGGGGTGCTAGGCGGTTTTCTCGTGGCTAATGCACCTGACGAGGAGGCGCGCACGGCATACGCCTCTTCACGTGTCGGGGCCACCGCGATCGCCCGCGTCACCGGCACCGATGATGCGGACCGGGTGACAGAGTCGTTGCCCTCTTCTACCGGTGCCACCGCACGTCTTGCGTCTCGAAAGAACATGGTGAAAACCGGCGAGAAGAAAGCCTCTCGGCAGACCATGTACTTCACCGATTCCGGAGCCCTGCGTGAACTGTTGCGTCAGAATATCGTGGAGGGTGATCCTGAGAAGGTGAAGGGCGTCGACATCGCTAGTAGTATGGGTGGTGCACGCGTGGGTGATTCCATACAGGCCCAGAGTGCTTCAGGTCAGCAGATCGAACTGCATGTCGTGGCTGTCATTGAGGATCCTTTGTATGATGACGGCGTATTTCTGGACTGGGGTCAGGCTTCCCAGTTTGTAGCCGATCCGACAAGTCTTTCTGCAACGATTTTCACTACTGCGGCAGTCGACAACGAGGTGGCCGCTGTTATGAGCACCGCTGGTATCAAAGGTTCTGTCACTGATCAATCAGGATACATCGAGTACTTGGCGGAGACGCGACATGCTAACACTTATCGCTCCAATATCGGAATTTTTGGGACGATTTACCTCATGAGTTTGATCAGTCTGGTCCAGTCCGCCATCAGCTCCAATTTGGCGCGGAAGCGTGAGTATGGGCTGTTGAGGGTGCTAGGAGTCAGTCCTAAAGGAATTCTTGCCACAACAGCTACCGAAACTGTGATCGTCCAGATCGTTGCAGGTATCCTCATCGGGATCACCTTTGTTGTGCTGGCTGTTCGGTTTGCCGCGCTCAATAGCACGTCTCCGCTGTCCGCACTGGCTTCGGCAGCACCTTCTACCGTCGCCGCCTACATCTCGGTGCTCGTCCTGGCCCTAGTTTCTCAGCTGGCAGGAACATATCTCACGCTTAGCCAGTCCTCCAAGGCTGAAACCGGGAATCACGGGTAGCGAAGGACGTGTTGGCATGAAGACCACGAGTATGTTGGGGCAGTTGGCAAAAATTAAGGGTGTGACGCTCTGCACGCTGCTTGTCGGCATCGTCGCGGGTGTTGTCAACGCGGTTCAACCAGTTCTTTTAAAAAAGGTGCTTGATAACTTGCAGGCACTTCAGCCCCTTTCGGTCGCACTGCTGGTGGCTGCAATTGCTTCCTATACTGGGCTACTGGCATTACAAGAATATTTGAGGGCGAAGATCGCTCATACGGTGACTGCTAATGTGCGTACACGGCTAGCGCGACACTTATGTGAAGTCCCATTGTCGTCCTTCGATGATCACCCTAAAGGGGATCTTCTGGCGCGATTCGGAGACGATTCGGTGCAGGTTGGAAAGGCACTCAACGACGGTGTCATAGGGGCTTTCTCTGCGGTATTCGGGTTCTTGTTCGCCTTCGTTGGAATGTTGTTGATTGACGTGACTCTGCTCATTTCAGTACTGTTATGCGTCGGCTTTGGATCGGTATTGTCACTGCTGACGAGCAAGACACTGGAGGGTAAGTCATTATACGCCCAAGAGGCTAATGGTGAGTTGATGACGGCATTTGATCGCACCATGACGGCATTGCCGGTCTTGAAAGCGTACAACGCCGAGTCGCTGGAAGGAGTGAAAATCGTTCGCTCCATCCGCAATCATTACTCCAAAAACATGAGATTGGTTGCTCTCCAAGCGATCGTCAAGCCTTTGGGAGGAATTATTGTTCAGGTGGCATTATTCATCAGCCTTGGTATCGGGGTGTACCGCGTCTCAATTGGAGCGCTGACCGTTGGAAGTCTGGTTGCGTTTGCCATGTATTTGATGATGATGATCACGCCCGCCTCGCAGGTCATGAATGGAGTTGCTGCTTACCGAGCGGGTAGGGGAGCGATGGTAAGAGTCGATCAGATTCTTTCAATCGCAGCGGAGGACGCCAAAACAGTCGCTATTGAACAAAATGAGGATGACGAGCGCTCGGACGTTCATGAGGCAGTAACGAGTGACGGAGTACTGAGTTTCAATGAGGTAATCTACCGGTACGACGGAGAGACGGATCCCTTTATGCTTGGGCCGCTCAGTTTTAGTGTGGAAGCCGGTTCGAGAACGGCGATCGTTGGTCAGTCCGGCTCGGGAAAATCGACGATTCTGTCGTTGGTGGAAAGATTCCGATCCCCTCAGTCGGGAGTCATACGTTTCTTGGGAAAGAAGCAGACTGATTATCAGCTCACGGCTTATCGCAACAATCTTGCGTATGTCGATCAGGGTAATGTTGCATTGGGGGGAACCCTTCGGGAGAACCTCATGTTAGCCAATCCTGACGTGTCTGATTCTGATCTTCAGATGGTGCTAGCGGCGGTAGGTTTACAACACTTCGTTTCTAGGCTCGATGTAGATCTGGGGGATGCAGGTGGGCGGTTGTCGGGTGGTGAACGGCAACGAATATCATGGGCTCGGTTTCTCCTTAATCGATACCGACCCCTTCTAGTTCTTGATGAGCCGTCGTCGAGTGTGGACTCCATATCTGCGGCCCATTTTACTCGAATGCTTGACTGTCTGCCAAGGAAATCGACGGTCATTCTTGTGACGCACAACCTGCATCAAGTGATTGGATTTGATCAAATTATCGTGATGCAACATGGCCATATGGTGGGGAGCGGGAGGCATGACGAGTTGCTGCGCGGAAATAGGATCTACCGGAGAATGGCCGAGCAGCAAGGGATGGTGGCTGCGTGATTGAGTTAGCGGAAGGAATGGACGTGACTGCCGTCGATGCCCCCACTTTGAATGAGATTCTCCTGAGTGAAACAGCTCGCTCTTACAATGCGCTTGGCGTGGAACTCGTTCCGTCAGATGCTGTCAAGAATACTCGTGGTTTAGCGACCGCCCGCCTTCGAGCGCTACCTGTCCGGCGGGGAAAGTACTGGTACTACCCTCGGTATGATGGTGGAAGAACACTGTACTGTCGTTCAATCGCCTCTGACGACGGGATTCAGGAATATATGCATGGCGATTTTCAGGAAGCGGTTGACGAGGTGGTTCATCCAAACCTGGTTAACTCGGTGAAGTTGGGAGCGAATAGACGAACGGGAAAGTTGTTCTCCATAGAGCATGTCGGGCGCGGGAGAATGAGAATGCTGGTTATGGATGGTTCTCCTGGCCGCTCGCCCGCCGTTGTGTGCAATATTGATAACGTAGGCAGTACTGCGGCTTGGGCGGGCGACTCGAACTGGATCTTCTATACGAAGTTGGATGACGCGCTCCGGCCTGCGGAACTATGGGCCCGCAATGTGGACGACCCTCGTAGCGAGATCAGGCTTCATTGGGAGGATGACAAGCGGTACGGCATAGTGGTGTATGCTAACGGCGGTCACGTATTCTCTCTTTCATCCACTCCTGAAGTGAGTGAGAGTGCTGAATATAGGATGGAGGATGATGGCACCTGGAGCAGAAATGTTTTGATCAATCGCTCCCGCGGTCTTCTCCATCGTGTTTTTGCGGCCGACGATCGCGGTGGAACTCGACGTTATCTAGTCAGGCATCTCGATTCGTCAGGTGATCAGATTCTGAGCTGGGCCAATGAGTGTGATCTTGACGCAAGTGTTGGCGCCGCGAAATGGAGTCGAGTCTTCGGCGGTGCGCCCCGGACGGTGCTCACAGATGTTTATGTCGTGCCGAATCATATTGTTCTCGGAATGCGCGTGAACGCCCTTCCCAGGGTGGGTGTCATTGATATGAGTTCTGCCGGCGACGTTCTTATGGTCGGCCCAGATGAGGAGGATGACGATCTGATCGGAGTCCGTGTTGTCGACGCTGACGAGGATGGCTCCGCTCTCAGAGTTGCTTTTGAATACTACACGCGTCAGATCAGAGTGATTGACTATCGATACGTTGACGGAAGGAGCTTCGAGATTCCGTTTGATATGAAGGAACCCGATATTTCGACCAGATTGATTGCGACTAGGGAATATGTCAGGAGTGGCGGCGTCGACATCCCCATGACCTTTGTTCGCTCTGAAAAAGTCCGGCCGGATGGGCGTGCTCCCGGGGTGCTGGTAGCTTATGGGTGCTATCAAAACTGCTTGGATCCGGAGTTCGCTAGAAGCTGGTTGAAACTGCTTCAGCGGGGAGTGGTGATCGTGTATGCCCATGTTCGCGGTGGGGGTGAGATGGGCAGCTGGTGGCACGAGCAAGGGCGTGGGATCAACAAAGTGAATTCATTGATGGATTTTGACACATGTGCTCGCTATGCTGTTGAATCGGGGTGGGTTGCGGAAGGCAGGTTAGGAGCGGCGACTGCATCGGCTGGAGCGATTCTTGTGGCGTCTTCAATTAATCGCAACCCAGGTCTGTTCAGAGCGTGCCTACTTCGACAGCCGTTCGTTGACCCTCACAATGTTCTGAGAGATCCGGACCTTCCTCTGGTGGCGACGGACTGGAGCGAGTTCGGGAATCCTCTCGAGGATCAGCGAGCTGCCGAGATGATTCGATCATATTCTCCGTTACAGAATGTGCGTACTCAAGACTATCCTGCCATCGGTATTGTTCTCGGTGAGTTGGACTCTCGTATCAGCAACTCCGATGCTGTCGAGTGGGTGGAGCGGATTCGGAGTGCGTCCACGTCGTCGCGCCCATTGTATATAGACGCGATAATGGGGGTTGGGCACGGTTGTGATGATGCTCGTTTCGAACTTGCCTTCTGGGAGCGCGAGCTATTGAATGCTTGAGCGGGATGGGTTGATGAAACGAAGCCCATGAGTGGTTCTTGAGGCTTGTTCGCCGACCTGTCGGCCGTCTCGTCGAGCGTGTCGTCGGCCGCTCGTTTCGACCTGTGGCTCATTGTCCCTCGCTGTGTGAACGTGCGAGTTGGGTTCGGGGTTGCTTGACTGTGGGCACAGGAATGTCCACGTGCAGCACAGGCCGCCGCCCGCCGTCGGTGGGACTACAGGTCCCCGACCTTCTGGAGGCGTTGGAGACTGAGCCAACCCACCGGGATCGGGATCCAGAAGGTGACCAGGCGGTAGACGACCGCCGTGGACAGCGCCACCCCGTAGGGGACGCCGGCGGCGACGAGCCCCGCGGTCAGGGC
>RBWB01583556.1_pt1 | contig 11695 bp, 10 predicted proteins | sample 2014201 | NCBI WGS metagenome assembly RBWB01 (sample SAMN10133834, study PRJNA383868) | Human oral metagenome, whole genome shotgun sequencing project. | isolation source: supragingival plaque isolated from 88 juvenile twins | host: Homo sapiens | place: Australia
TCGTAGCCATCCACCATCTTATTAATGTCGAACATCATGGCACGTTGGTAGCACTTGTCGGCTACTTCATCATAATATTCCTTGTCGTCATGCAGCTTGCGGATGATGTTTGCTAACGCCTCTGCATCTTCGTGCGGGAACAAAACGCCATAGCCTTTGGTTACCTCACGCAATCCGTCAACGTCGCTCGCAACAAACGGACGTCCCGACGACATGCCTTCGATATTTGAGAGGGAAAGGCCTTCCCAATGGGAAGACATCACTACCACATCAGCAGCTTTCAACACTTGGGGAACATCTGAACGGATTCCCAGTAAACGAACTCGGTTCTCAACACCAGCGGATACGATAACACTTTCGAGTTCTGCTCGTCTAACTCCATCACCTACCAGCCATAACTGGTATTGAGTGGGGAGCAGCGCAATGGCACGTATGAGCGTGTCTTGGTCTTTTGCCTCGCGAAACCCAGCCACCATAACCGTAGCGAACACATCGGGAGTACGAAGCCCGTCTGCCTCTTCTGCAACATAGAACCGCTGCACGTCTACCCCATTGTTAATGGTAAGCACTTCGGAGGCATACTTGTCACCAATATGCTCTAACAGTTTTTCTTTTGCTATGTCGGATATGCAAACAATCTTATCGTAGCGGTGATACATCCAACGATCTATCCACCCATAGCCTTTTAGCGTGCGGCGACGATTGTTGGTGGAGTGCTCGGTTGTCACCAGCTTCGTGTTAAAATTCCCTTTTGCCATAGCAGCAAACAGCTGTGGCGAGGTGTTATGCGTGTGCACAATGTCGTATTGTGGCATCAGGCGTTTAAGCCTCTTAATATGCTTCAGGTTATACACCCCTTCGCTATCTGAAAACTCTATCACGCCACAGCCACCGTCAACCAATGCCTGTTTAAAGATAGAAGGTCCACCAACAAAAGCAACCACATCTACCACGTGCCCCCTCGCTTTAAGCTTTAAGGACAAGTCAACAACAATCTTTTCTGCACCACCCGTTTGTAGGGAAGTAATAACTTGAAGAATGCGCATATTTAAATCTCTCTACTTATCTTTTACTGAGCGAATGTCCTTCATGTGCATCAGCCAACCTAAGGGACACACACACTTCCATAGCCATCCTATTTTGGCAACGTTTTTCTTCCCTTTACAACAGAACCTAAATCGCCAATAGTTTGTTGCAGCCTTTACCTTCTCTTTAAAAGGAAGTTTAAGCGATACCATTTCCGCATAACAAGTTGTACTGGCGATGGGGCTTTTCATCCGTATCTCTACAATTCGCGCGGTAAGTCCTTCTGGTTGATATTCTGCAACATAAATCGCTTCATTAAAATACCGCAACTTATACTTGCGGGCAATCCTGTTCCAGACTAGAACTTCTGGACAAAACTTCTCACCCTCTATTTCGGGGAAAGGAAACTCACGCATCACGTCTGTTCGGAATACCTCAGACAGGTCGCCCGCCACATGATACTTACTCCTTATGTTTATCGAATTACAGTCTATAACAGGTGCAGGCAATCCAGAACCAACAATACGGCCATCGGGATAAGCATCAACGCCGGCCACTCCGCCAAAGTCTCTGTCGCCTTTTATCTGCTGATATACCTCAGCAACTCGCTTTAAGGCATCTGGTGGCAACATGTCGTCACTATCAACAATAAAAAACAATTCTCCCTTGGCATGTTTAACACCTTCGTTGATGGCCCGATGTTTCCCACCATTGCGTTTGAACACATACTTGATTGGGACAATGCCCTCCTCAACAAACTTCTGCACCACATCGTGCGTGTTGTCTGTTGAACCATCATCGACAATCAGCCATTCAAAGTTTTTGAATGCCTGTTCTCGCAATGAGTTGAAAAGTCGTGTAAGAAGTTGCTCCCGATTATACGTAGGAGTAAAAACGGTTATAAGAAGTTCAGACATTTATTTATATTTTAGGAAAGCAATCACCATACCAAATCTATTATTGGCCGATACAACTTATCTTGCGTATACTGGCTATCATACTCATACTTATCGTAAATCCACCTGTCTCCGCTAGGGTATCCATCGGAAAGAAATGTCTTATAAGGCGTTAAATTAAAAGCCCATAGGAAAGAAACTCTGAGGAAGAGGAATAGTGACAAAATCAAAACGATGCCTTTAATATCTCTTCCATGCGTTGCTGATTGTGCCAACTTTGAGAAGGTATAAAACAAACCTATCATGAAATACCAAGCGATACGTCCTCCTTGTCCAAACCTTATAAAGAAAAGCAATACGGCACAAAAAGCAATGCTCGAATTTAGAAGTACCAAATCTTTCTTTGTTTCAGGAATCCTCGTATAATTCCAAAAGATAAGAGCTAAAAAGAATACCGCTTCTAAAACATACTCGATACGTCCACCCGAAATATCCCTTGTATAGTCTGTAGACCTGCTATCAGAGCTTTCAGATAACAACATCGACGGGATTGAAGTTAATCCTAACAACAACGCCACAATCATGACTGATATCACAACGGTATAAGAATACTTCCGAATCGGCACGAAATAAAATGGGAAAAATATTAACGCCGAGCTATGGAAGCTATAAGCCAACACTAGGAAAAGCATGAACTTTATGAACTTGCGCTCCCAAACGTATTTAATGCCTATCCAAATAAAACCACACGCAAGCACCTGCCTAAAATATGTCATGGTAAAATAATAGAACAAGCCTAAGAACATTAGAGTTGCCACTGGATAATTTTCAATATATGTCCTAAAAGCAATAAAGTAAAGTACATACATTAACAATGTAGATAGCAAAATGAACACATACCTATTACTGGTGATGTGTGCAACGATATACTCCCAAGCAAAATAACCATACTCATTACCCTGAACCGTTGACATCATTGTAGTGAGATCTCTTGATCCCCGAAGCTCATCAGCCACTAGGTCGAACATCTCACCATAAATATAACGGTCATAACCTCCTATCATGTCTCCCAATCCAATGAATATGACCACATAGAGGAAAAAAAGACCCAGGAACATTCCCGACCTTTGGGACTGCTTTGCTAAAAGCAAGAATGCTAGTAGCGCAACAATATATACAAACAAATAAATTAACATGACTAATGCAGTTTTGCCACAATTCGTGTCCAAACAAAAATCCTAATTTGGTCTACCAAAACACAAACCAGAAAAACGAGAGAAAGGAAACCAGCCAGTTTCAGTGCATACACAATTCCATCACTTTCCATCAAATTTCGTATAATAAGTTGGAAATGGCAGAACACATATGGATTATAATGAATGATATAAACAGAAAGACAAGACCCTGCAAGCCAATTTATAAAGGTACTGTTAAAAGTCCTATTCACAAAAACATGAAGCAAAGATAAGGATAAGACAATAACCAGTGGATTGTCATATCTGAACATTTTTGCTGGATGTCCCAACGCTACAAGTGAAAAAGTACTGATAACGACTATACTTGCGAAAGTTACAATCAAAAGTTGCTTGGCATTCTTATTCATAAATTGCGGAGTGTACACTCTAAAATAACGAGCGGTTAAATACAACCCACAGAAAAATACAATGCTATATCCCCCATAATAATCAACGGTATCTGTCAGCAAACAATAATACGTCTGAAATACGTAAAACAAAATCAAAAATCGTTTAAACACCTCACGAGGGCAATTCTCTACAAAAGCATTTAAGACGGGGGCAAATATACATAGCCCGATATAGGCCATTATAAACCAGTACTCGTGCGTTAATGCCAAACACAATCTAATGCCCTTCATACTCAATGTATCTATCCCCAAAAACAGCACACAAGTATAAATGAGTATAAGTAAGAATAGCGTCTCAAAAACTATCTTCAATACGCTCCTTACCTTAAAGGTTATTCCGAACCAACCTGAAATCAAGACAAAGACATCAACGCCAGTTATGGCAATGCTTGATATGGAAATAGACCCAAGCGAATAAAACACATTATCTCTTATCTCCACTCCTAATGGAAGCTGCTGTGTACCTAAAACAGCATGACAGATGAGGATGAAAAACATCGCGATAATACGAAGTAATTCAACGCTAGAATTTCTTTTGTTCATCCTATTCATTGTCTTACAACAGAGAATAAAGCTTATTTACCTCAGAGGAGTTATCCTCAATTCTTTGCCCTAAATTTGCAACATACCGGTTTCTCAACTCACCATCTTCAAGTAATTCCATGATCTTTGCGGCAACGTCGCCACCAGACATCTCACAGATACTTGCGTTAACAGTATTTGAAAATTGGTCGTTTACTGTCGAGAAGTTCGTTACTACAACAGGCTTACATAGGATCTTTGCCTCATCCAATGCTATCGATTTCCCTTCAAAACGCGAGGGATGTACAAAAACATCTGCTCGACGTATATATGGGTAAGGGTTCGGAACAGGGCCAGTAAACAGGAAGTGTTCAGTTAATCCCCTACTGCTAACCTCATCAAGCCATTTTGCATCTTGTACCAAACCTACAAATATCCAGAGAAAATCATATCCCTTTGATTGAAGAATGCTCGCTGCATCAATAGCAAAGTCTATACCCTTGTTGTAGCAGACATGTCCCACCGTAACAAACTTAAACTGCTTTTCTGGTAGTTCCACCTCTTCCTCACTTAGTTTAGTAATAACTTCAGGAACAGAAACGTTTTCCATAATTTCTATCTTGTCCGAACAATCTGGAAAATACTTCTTTAAAGAGGCACTACAAATCTCAGATATAGTAAATATCTTGTCAACATGAGGATAATATAGTTTGTCAGCGGAATAATAATAGTTCCATTTATCATAGTCGCTATGAAAGAAAGACACCTTAACTTTCCCGTTTAACTTGTCTATCATGTAGTACAACAATTGCTGACCTCCATAGTCTACAACCAAATCGTATTCCTGCTTATCTATGACTGGCATCATCCAAGCTATCATCCTACCTGACAACGGCTTAGAAACAGCTCCTATCACCATTCTCAGAAGAACACCAAGAGATAATAGAAGATGACCATGAAAGAGCAACCATTTGGCAGAAGAAACACGACCCATCACATGCTCGATTACCGGATCATACAGGATACGAACTCCCTTAGGAACATATCTGGAAAAGATATCCTTATCTTTAGAACACAATAATAAAGAGGTGTCATACTTATCTACATCCCAAACATTCAGCAGATTTATCATCGACTTTGATACACCACCCGACTGTAACGAGCCTACTACAAATAGAACCTTCATATAATGAAATTGCTAACTAACAAACTTCCCGTAAATAACCTTGCAGAATACTTCACTACACCTTATCACATTACCTATGAGAATACACAAATAGGCTAATACAACGCTTATTGCCAACTGAATAATACCGCCAATGACGTAGTTGTGGGTATTCTCAATCCAATCGCCTACCTGATTGAAGTCCATCAATACAACAAAAAAGAAATGATAGATATAAATATCTAATGAGTTCTTTCCAAATAAAGCCAGTTTCTCCTCTATGAAAGAGCTTTTATTTTCGCGTCTCCTAAACAGATAAAGGAATGTCGCTATTGAAGCAGCAGCCGTAAGCATGAAAAAGTTATAATGCCCCTTGCAGAAGAATACGGACAAGACAACGTAAGAAATAAAGGAAACTGTGAAAAACAAGTTGTTACTTAAAATCCCATCTACCCAATTATACTTTCTCGCCAAGTATCCACCAACAAACCAAGGCCAATAGTAGTATAATTGTAATATACTAAACACGTCTGTGTATTTACTCCCGTTAAAGATATGCCTCAGTAAGATAATAACACCAAATATCAGAACGGCCCATAACACGTCATACACAAGGCTTTTCTTTCCAATGGGCCTAGAAATCCACATAAATGTAGACAACAGCACATAGTATATTGACAAGACATATAGATACCAATAACCAAACTTAACATTATTGCTAAAAAGGTTAGAGCCTGGCATACAACTAAAAACAAAAAGCGAACCTATCAGCAAAAACGGACAGAGAAAAGTGGGCAACTTCACAAGAAGTTTCTTCATCGTTGGAGGGGCTGATATAACCAAACCAGACAAAAACATGAATACTGGCATATGAAAGGTTGAAACTAGCAAATCCGTTGCTTCTTGTGTTCCAAACGAAAAAATGGAAAGATGACCCATTATCACTGCCAAGATGGCAAACCCCTTCAACCGATCAATATAATTAACTCTAACAGACATTACTACAATAAATATTTACTACTTTGATCTCGACAATAATCTACGAAGGCTATTCACCCCATAAAAGAAATAATACAATGTTGGATATTTTAAGAAATAGCACAATAACCGAACATACAAAGAAGGATTGTTCTTCAAGGCTTCATTCGAGATCCTCCTTAGATATGGATCACCCAACAACTTGCGATTGTTAAAGCAAGCGGTCGACAAGCTAGTTATTGCACGGAAATAAAACGTCGTAGAGAAATTTGAGAACAAGCCATTACCGTCTAGTACCCGGCGAATACTTTCTATCTGGCTCTCCAACGGCCTAATTGAGGTGTAGCGATAATAATGGGTTATTGAATCTCTATTCTGGACATAATAATACACTATATCATCATAAATACCAAATCGTTTCCCACGCATCACAAGGCACAAATGAATATAAGCATCCTCTCCCAGCCTAACTTCCTCTGGTATGTTAAAAGTTTCATCACCAAAAAGACGACGATGAATTAAGCAAGCATGTGTCCCATTGTTTGCCTTATTGGCAAACATCAGTTCTAAGTATGGCAATTTCTCAAAAACGCCCACGTCCGCAAAGCGCACGTTCTCCTTCACCGAAAAGTCTTCAAAATAAGAGATTGATGCACCATCAACAATGTCCAGGTTTTCTTCAACAGCCTTATCATGGAGTAATTTCAGAGCCTCGTTGGGCAGAAAGTCATCCGCATCCACAAAATAGATATAATCACCTTGCGAGTGCTCAAAACCAAACCTACGGGCGGATGTCTGTCCACCATTCTCTTTGTGATATACGCTTATCCTATTGTCTTTTTCAGCATAAGCCGTGCAGACTTGAAGACTGTCATCCGTACTTCCGTCATCAACAATAACGAGTTCCCAGTCTGTGAAGGTTTGAGCCAACACACTATCAATACATCTTGCTACTAAGCCCGATGCATTATAAATTGGTACAACAATTGATATCATATTCATTTCTCAAAATGGCAATTTAAAGGGGCAGCTATTTATAAGTGGCTCCAAATCTATTTCTATCGGCTGAGACACCATCTCCTGAAAATACAATTTCTCCAAATCTTCTACAGAGTGGATAAAATGGGGCGGACGTATTTCTCGATTAACAGACATGAAATAATCTCTAAACTTAAATCCTAAACCAATGACCAAGTCTGAGAACTCTATCCATGTATTCGGAACTCCATAGGCATCAGCTACCACTAAACCATGTAGAGAACTCGAAACAATAGCCTCGCAAGAGCATACTTGGTCAACTACATCCTGCCAACGCTCATAAGAAGAAAGACTAATCTGTATCACATCATAATCCTTACTCAAGAAATCTCTTATGATCTGGTTCTTTTCATCACATACATGTGCAACTATCCCTAAACGAAACTTCTTAGTTGGTTCTTTCGGGGTATAATATCGAGATAACAACAGCGCTGGGTCTCCATACACCTCAGGGCATTCTATGCCATGCTCCTGAAGAACCTTTCTCGATAGAGGGCCGCGCACCGCACAAATACGTTTTGGAGCTTCTTTGGGATACTCGTCTTCCGATATAAGCCCACTTCCCCATACAACAGTCCTACGGTTAGCACTCTGCAAAATTGAGCCAATAAAAGAATAAATCACGTCATTACTCATCCATGACAACACAGAAGTTGAATAGTTTATTATCTTCTTGTTGAACCAAGATGCACAAAGAAAAACATTCAAATCATCACCCCAATTCTGTTTCCGCCAAATACCCATTCTAAAGTCCAGAAAAGACTTTAAAACGATATATTTAGATTTTTTTTTATAAACAAATAACTCCCTAATAAAGTTCGGGACATACAACACAGATGTAAAATACAATTGGATAAATAGTTTCTTTAACATCGAACTAGGTTAAAAGTTAAACATTGAAGACTTTTAAAGTCTAAGATAAAAAATACTCTCATGAGAATTAGATGGTTATTATTGGAATTTTCAACAAAACATGTCCATGCCGGCATGTCAGGAAATCAATGTTACTCTTATATCCAATGTACGATGATTGGGGGCAGACGTGCCCCCAAATCGCTCTAAAACATTTTCCTTATTTTCTTGTAAACAAACTGTCGAGCATCCTTATCTAATATGAAATAGAAAAAAAGGATGCTAAACAGTGTCGCATATTCTATCGTGACAAGAACCAATCGCAGAAGAGATTCCTGCATGAAGGAATTGGCCAAATAAACCAATCCTGCTGATACCACGACTAAACACAAGGTTTTTGAAATTTCTATTAAAAGCACGCTATTCCTTATTTCAGGAATGATTTTGTTTAAGCCATAAAGCGACACACAAAGCAATGTTAACTCTGTAATGGCCAATATAACGAATGCCATATATGGAGCCGCCCCAAGACCATAGGCTAAGGCTATTGAAAACAACGCCAAACCTGAAAGCGAACACATGTAAAGAGAATTTTCTTTAACTTTCGATGTGGCTTGTATGCCAATAATAACTATCATATTGAGCAAGCCAAAAAAGCTACCAATCAAAGTCACCTTACAAAACACTGCGGCATACGCTGGCACATCTCTCAACCAAAGATAAAGAACTTTATCTGTTTCAAGGATTATCGGGATGGCTATAAACGAATAAATGGCAATACAATACTTTATGCACAATACCAAATCTGCTTGCATGCGCATAATATCATTAGTGGCATACGACTTAACAATCTGAGGCCTAAATGCTGTTACAACATTCCACGTAAAGCCGAGAATATAGCCCGAAACCATTGAGGATATGCTATTGGCCGCATTAAGCAACACACCAAAGAAACGATTGATGACTAGGCTGGTGCCTTGCGCGCGTATGGCTGTGGCCAAAGAGTTGAACGTATTATATCCAGCAAAGGCCAACACTTCTTTAAGTAGGGCATAACTATTAAGTTTAACAAGGCGACACTCCAAAAACTTACGCAAACAATAAACTACATATCCAAGGAAAGTCAACAAGCTAACGCCTGCTAGAAGTACTGAATAGAAGATAAGCCGATCGCCATCTAGAAAATGCAAAAGGAAAATCACAATAAATCTCAGCGATATTGACAACGTGCTCCAAAGACTGTAAAAGAGCATCTTCTCATGCGACATAACAGCTGCGCTGAATGGAACCTGAACGATACTCAATATTGCTATAAGTATGCTCATCTGGTATACCCAGAATACGGCCGTACTCCTGCCTATCGGATAATCTAGCTTTGCATTTACATACCAAAGCCCAAGTGTCTCACTAAACAACAATGTGACAATGGCTATCAGCGCATGCACCAGCATAACTGTCGTAAACACCGACTTTTGAGAAAGCAAAGTACCACGCGCTAATTCAACAGTAATATATCGAGAAGTGGCTCCCGACATTGCGGTGTTTATAAAACTAAAAAGGAATATAATTCCTCCTATAACCCCAAAGATACCAAAGTCTTCAACTCCCAAAGCTTGAAGCAACATACGCGAGGTGTAAAGCCCCAATACGAGTTGAACAAAGCTACTGAAATATAAATATACAGTATTTAATGCTATTTTTTTGTGTCCTGAATTCACCTTTCCAACTAAATAATATGTCTACAACTCTCTTTTTACACTAATCTATTGAGGCCATAAACTCCTCATAAGAGCTATATGGTGCTTGATGCTTCTCAAGCCAAGTGTTGTATTCACGCCCCACTTCTCTTTTAATTGGCAAGTAATTATACTCGTCAATGTTCCGCTTGTCAACAAAATACAACCATTCCTCACCAAGTTCCCGAGCTTCAGGATTTCGTCCATACTTTCTCCGAAAAGCCCTAATATAATCCTTTGCCTCTCCAAGTGCAACACTTTTCCGTTTCTTGTAATACGCTTCTAAACTACAAATCACTCTACAAGGAACGCCAACAGCCACAGAGTTTGCCGGTATGCTTTTTGTAACAACCGAACCGGCACCGATAATACAGTTGTCGCCTATTTCTACCCCTCGCAGGATGGTTACACCCAATCCTATATAAATGTTGTTTCCCAATTTCACCTTCCCACAATTATTCACATAATCTGCAAAACTATGCCGGAAAACAAAATTCGAGTAGTCGTGTGTCATGATGGTAAAGTTTGTATTTATGTTCACATCATTACCTATTTCAATCAGGCATGAGCGCGTCAAATCGATTTGGGTTGTTCTAGGACTCCAAAACATAACATTATCACCAACTGTAACACCGTGCTTGCGAATATACGCTACATAACGTTCATTACTGCTTTTTGCATAAACTCTTTTAACTAGATCGATAAAAAAACGCAACTTTCCCATCATAAATTAACAATTGATAAACACAACCCGTCCCCTTTTGCATTCGGTCACAACATGCCACCGCACAAAAAAATATGACAAGTCTAACCGATATGGAAGAACGGCCATCGTTGACAATGAAATGGACAAAATGTATGGCTGGGCGGGTTTTTCTTTAAATTAGACTAATCTCTTCCTTGTGTGAAATGGGTTACAACAACGCTCCATTAGGAAAAACATTTTGGTAGCCTATCAAATGAGAATGGAAGCTAAGATGCAAGACACGCCCTAGTTTTAACAAAGGCCTTGTTACAATGCACATACTACTCTCTATCCTGTACACTATAACCCTACTATCAAGCTAATTCTATTACCAATTCCCTTTTCACATCATCATCCACGCCATGCGCGGCTATTTGTTTTTGCCCTTAGGCATTGACAACTCTCTCTTTGGCAACAGCAAGCATAATGGCACAGTAATCTTTTTCGAGATTGCTCAAATAAAGTCCTACCATGTGGAACATTGTTTCCTATCTGGCATAAAACTACTCGCTCCTTGCACATTGCCTAGCTTTGTTAGCAGCGAATTTTGTTACATGCTGCGCTACAAAATTATCGTTTGGCAAGCATTAGAAGTTCGAGGCTAAACAATCATGCGCGAGCCTAAATATGCCTGCATCCTCAATCAGTAAGTTTTTAGGCATTAATCTAAAAGTTTCGCCACACAGACATAACCACAATCATCTCGCCAGTACATCATGTAACATCAGCATGGTATAACATCTCCTCCCTACCCCCACTATTTAATAACAATGGGTATAGGCTACTTATCTAACTCTTTTATGCCATTAGGACGTCCGCCTTAGAACAACACCTGTTCGCAGGTCCATCATTGTGCATATTGCTTTCGATATGCAAAACTATATATTTTTTTTTTAATGTGCAAGTAAAACACGAAATGAATGGAAGACTAGAACAAAAGTGAACGCCTTTCCCTTAATCCCAAAGAAGTGCATTGGCATAACACCACAACCTCCATTGCATCATACAACGAAGCCGTATTGACTTTTAATATTTCAATAAATTGAAGAGGTGTTTATTGCCTTTGTGCAGCAAAACCAAGATAAACACTCC
>RBWB01583558.1_pt1 | contig 11691 bp, 8 predicted proteins | sample 2014201 | NCBI WGS metagenome assembly RBWB01 (sample SAMN10133834, study PRJNA383868) | Human oral metagenome, whole genome shotgun sequencing project. | isolation source: supragingival plaque isolated from 88 juvenile twins | host: Homo sapiens | place: Australia
GCCGGCGCCGCCTCGGGTACCGGCTCCTTCGAGGAGTGGTCGGAGGCGACCCGGCAGTCTTTCCAGGAGCTGGCCGACCAGTGCGCCGCCAACACCAAGCCTGCCGCGCTGCTCGACCACGTCGACACCGTCTCCGCGGTCCGGGACCTCGACATCCTGCGGGCGCTGGCCGGCCAGGAGAAACTGACTTACCTGGGCTTCTCCTACGGCACCTACCTGGGAGCCGTCTACGCCGAGCATTTCCCCGCCAACACGGGGCGCATGGTGCTCGACGGCGCGATCGACCCCGCCATGTCCCTCGCCGAGCAGGGACTGGGACAGGCCACGGGCTTCGAGCAGGCGCTGCGCACCTACGTCGACTACTGCCAGGCCTCCACCGGCTGCCCGCTGAGCGGCGGCACCGACGCCGGAGTCCAGCAGGTCCGTGACCTCGTCACCTCCGCCAACAGCAGCCCCTTGGTGACCAGTGACCCGAACCGAACAGTGGCCGGCTCGGACATCGTCAGTGCCTTGAGCGAGTACCTCTACTCCTCCGAGCAGGCCTGGGCACCCCTGACCAGCGCCCTGGATCAGGCCATCAACCACCGCGACGGCTCACTGCTCGCGGCCCAGGAGGACCAGGCCGCAGCCTCGAAGGATGACAGTGGTGGCGCCTTCCAGGCCGTCACCTGCCTGGACTACCCGGTGGAGGGCGACACGGCCACCTGGGCCGCGCAGTACGAGGAGGCCAAGCGCGTGGCCCCGATCTTCGGGGACTCCTCAACCGGCATGGACCTGGTGTGCAGTGTCTGGGGGCACAACGGAACCCGCAAGCCCACGCAGATCCACGCCCACGGCGCCGCGCCGATCCTCGTCGTCGGAACCACCGGAGACCCGGCCACCCCGTACGCGTGGGCTCAGTCCCTCGCCGATCAGCTCGACTCCGGCCAGCTGCTGACCTGGGAGGGCACCGGGCACACCGCCTACGGCGGCGACGCCCCTTGCGTCAACGACGCCGTCGACACCTACCTGCTCACCGGCACCATGCCCAAGAAAGGCCTAACCTGCCACGGCAACGAGTAGCTGCTGCATAGACGGCCCGGGCGCTCCGTTGCCGTCCGGCGCTAGCCGGCTCAGCGTCGCCGGACCTACAGGTCCCCGACCTTCTGGAGGCGCTGGAGGCTGAGCCAGCCCACGGGGATCGGGATCCAGAAGGTGACCAGGCGGTAGACGATCGCCGTCGACAGCGCCACCCCGTAGGGGACGCCGGCGGCGACGAGCCCCGCGGTCAGGGCCAGCTCGACCGGCCCGATACCACCGGGGGAGGGCACGATCGAGCCCACGGTGTTGGAGGCCAGGTAGGTGATGGCCAGGACCGCGAAGGGCACCGTGTAGCCGAAGGCCCACAGGCTCGCGCTGAAGGACAGGATGTAGGACAGGCTCAGCATGAGCGCGCCGCCCACCCCCAGGGCCAGGCGCATCGGGTTGGACATGACCCACACGAGCCGCGGCCACACCTGGCGATACGTGGGTTCGATCTTGGCCCACGCCCAGGTGCGCGCCTGAGGGATGACCAGGATGACCGCCGCCACCACGACGATGGCGCCGGCCGCGACCAGAACCCAGCCCGACGGCAGTGTCAGCCCCGTCGACTGGCCGGTCATGGCCGCCAGCACCACGAGCAGCACCACCGTGACGATGAACTGGACCACCTGGACCAGGGCCACCGTGGCCACGCCGACCGCCGTCGGCACGCCCTTGCGGTTGAGGAAGCGCAGGTTGATGGCCGCCCCGCCCACGCCGGCCGGCGCCACCAGTGACACGACGGCGCTGGCCAGGTGCACCTCGGTGGAGCGCCACAGCGACAGCCGCTCGGGGCTGAAGGCCACCAGCGTGAGCCCGGCGCCCACGTAGGTCGCCACCGAGAAGGCCAGGGCCGCCAGCATCCACCAGATGTTCGCCTGCGAGACGGCAGCGCTGACCTGCTGGAAGTCCAGCTGCGCCAGCAGCGTCCATACCGCTACCAGCGCCACCACGGCCATGAGGACGGTGCGCGTAGAGAAGCGGTTGAGGCGGGCGGGTTCGGCGTCGGCCGTGGGCGTGAGGGCCACGAGGGCGTCGCGCAGGTCCTGCAGGACCTGCCGGCTGGCCCCGCGCCTGCCCATGACCTCGCGGGTCTGACTCGGTAGCACCACCCGCTGGAGCATGGGGGCGATCGAGGCCAGCTGCGCTGTGGTCAGCGACCGGGAGGCGGCGTCGATGGCCCGCTCGGCCCCCACGCTCAGAGCCGTCAGCGCCAGGGCCTGAGCCAGGTCCACGCGGCGGGACAGCTCGGAGGAGATCGTCTCCCCCGAGGCCCAGTCCAGGAGCCACAGCCCTCCGGCCTCGTCGACGACGACGCTCGAGGCGTCGATGCTGCCGTGCGCCAGGCCCGCGGTGTGGGCCCGCTGGAGCTGGCCCCACAGCTGGTCCAGGACGTCGTCGTCGACCTCGGACCCCAGATCGCGGATGGAGCGGGCGCCGACGACGTGGTCGGTCACGAGCAGCACCGACTCGGCGGCCTCGGCCATGCCCAGCAGGCCGGGGGTGCGCACGCGGGCGCGGCGCGCCTCCATCGTCATGAGGGCGGCGTGCTCGGCGGCCGGCCGCAGGGACAGGTCGCGGGTGGGGGACAGGCCCCTGACGCGGATCTGGTCCCAGATGTTGGAGAGGAACCCGGCCACCTGCCGGTCGGCGTCGAGGAGGGTGACGTTGCGGCGCTCGCCGGCCGAGTCCCACACGGCGTACATCCGGTGGACCGAGGCCCGCTCCTGGGAGAGGGCCTCGCTGGAGGCCTCGGCGAGGACCGCGGCCAGGTCGACGTCGGTGGCCGGCCTGATCGTGTTGGCGCCCGCCGAGCCCGACGGCCTCGGGTCGAGCGGGGAGGCGACCGGCTCGGCCTGCGGGTCTGCAGTCGGGCCGGTAGCCGGCTCGGCGGCTGGTGCTGCGGCGGGAACAGGGATCTCGTCGGCGGGATGATCGGGTGTCGATGGCGCGGCCGGGCCGGCGCCGTTCGTTGGGACGTCCGACGTCAGCGGGTTGTCGCGCACCTGTTCACGGACCTGCTCGGTGTAGCCCAGGGGCGCATCGGTGGTGACGACCCAGGCGCGCGCCTCGGGGGCGCGGTCCATGCGCACGACGCGCACGGCGTCGATCCCGGCCCGGCGCAGCGCGCGCACGAGCGTGACCCCGTGGGCGCGGCGGTCCTCCACTCCGAACACGTAACGGACCAGCAGGCCGACGGTGCGGCCCAGCAGCAGCGACAGGACCGCTCCGGGCAGAGTCAGGGCGCCGCGCAGGACAGCCAGGCCGAGGATCACCCACAGAGCCGCCCAGCCTGAACGCATCGTCGTCGAGCTGTTGCGGTCGCCGGCGCCCGTGAGCAGCCCTGCCATCGAGGCGAAGACGGTGGAGACGCCCAGCTGGGCGGTGCCCGAGGCGGTGACCGTCAGACCCATGACCAGGGCGGTCGGCCCCCATATGACCAGGCCGGTCATCGCGGCGACGGCGACCGCGTACCCGGCGATCCCCGATATGACGGCCTCGCCGCAGGAGCGCCAGGAGCGGCGCAGGAGGCGGTCCAGCAGCACGGCCAGCGGCACGATGAAGGTGGTCAGTCCCTCGACGGCCTGCAGGGGGAAGACCAGGATGCGACGCAGCACCACCGCCAGGGCGTTCTGGACGTCCTGGGTGACGCCGGTCGTGGTCTGGCGGGCGTAGATCGCCAGGATCAGAACGGCGCCGATGCCCAGGAGGGTCAGGGTCAGGTCGAGCAGGTCTTCGGTGCGGCGCAGACGGTGCGCGGTGGTGTCCACCAGGAGCGTCGTCGAGCACGGGGCTGCGGGGCCGGGAGCGGGGGCGGGCTCGGGTGCCGGGGCGACGCCGATGACCGGGATGCCGACCGGTGAGGTGGAGGCCGATCCGGCCGACGGTGCAGGGGCGGGTGATACGGCGACGGCGACGGGTGGCTCGGTGGTCGTCGGCGTGGGTGGCTCGGTGGCATCGATCGGCGCCGGGGTGTCGGTGAGGCCGCCTGCCGATGGGGGTGAGCCTGGTGCCGCATCAGTCATGGAGCCGATTCTAGGAGGCGACCCTGTGCAGGCCCTCCTACGTCGGGAGGACCCGCGCGGCGTAGGAGAGGGCGGACGGTGTGGGTGCTCTCGGCGGCCATTCGCCTCACCGTTCCTTGCGGCGCTCCCGTCGACCCGCAGTGGCCAACGACTGCCTTCGAGTGTTTATCCCGCCCACCCCCACGATAGTCGCCTATCTTCAAAGTAGTTTGCAATGCAAACTCAAGGGCGCTATCCTGGAAGTGGTTTGAAACGCAAACCACTCTGAGCAAGGGGGTTCATCATGAGTGCTGCGACTCAGCACCACGAGGTTCCGGCGGGGCCTGAAGAGGCTCTCGCTGTCGTTGACGCCCAGCGGAGCACCTATCTCAAGCGCCATGAGATCAAGGCGGCTCCGCTCCTGACTGCCTGGGGGCTGGCCTGGCTGGTCGGTTATGCCGCGCTCGCCCTCTATCGCGAGCCGGACTATGACATGCCGAGAGTGCCGTACCTGTTCTTCTGCGGCTGTCTCGCGGCGGCGCTGCTCTTCACCTTCGCCTACATCATCCCCAAGGCGCGCGGCATCCGCGGCCGAAGCAGCCGCGAGGGCACCTACTACAGCCTCGCCTGGGCTCTCGGGATGCCGCTGTGCGCCATCATCCTGGGGCGGGCGAACGCCTTCCTGGCCAGCGTCAACACGGCTCGGGCCAACGAGATCGCGAGCCTGGTATCCAACGCCCTGCCCTGCCTCGTCGTCGGCGTCATCTTCCTCATGAGCGCCGCGCTGTGGGATGAGACGGTCATGGGGATTCTGGGTGGCTGGATCCTCCTGGTCACCCTCGTGGTCACGATTGTCGGTATGCCCTGGGCCTGGTGGATCATGTCCGTGGCCGGAGGAGGCGGCATGCTGGTGGCCGCCATCATCAGTGCCGTAACGAGAATGAAGCGAGGTGCGTGAGATGGCCGAGAAGCCCCGGAAGGGACCGGGGGAGGAGGAAGGGCGTGCGGGCTCCGAGACCTGGGCGGCGAAGCCGGCAGATCTGGCCGGTATGGGCGCCTCCGCCGCCTCCGAGGTCGACATCGATCCCGTCATTCACGCCCAGGCCCGCCTGCGGATCATGGCGACCCTGGCCGCCGTGCCGGTTGGTGACGAGCTGCACTTCCCGCGGCTGCGCGAGCTGTTGGACATGACGGCCGGCAACTTGTCCACCCATCTGTCCAAGTTGGAGGGGGCGGGGTATGTCCAGCAGAACAAGACCTACGCCGGACGCAGTCCAGCCACCTTTCTGGCGTTGACTCCTGAGGGGAGGGTGGCCTTCGAGCGCTACGTGCGCAACCTGCGCTCTCTGCTCGACGCCTGAGGGTCGAGGCGGCCGGCCTCGGCCGAGGGGCGTGATTAACCGAGCGGTCGACGTAAGGTGTGAAGCAAGTCTCATGCGTGGATGCCGATGGTGGTACCTCATGAGACGTCGTCGCAAGGGTTGATCGGTACCTGCCGTTCGACCGGGCTGCGGGGCGGACGGGATGTCCGCCCCGTCCTTCCCGTTGCCGTCTCCGTCAGATCTCCGTCACCGTGGACAACCCCAAGGGCATGCCATGTCTCAGAACTCGAAGATCGCGCAGACCAACATGCATGACAACCTCCGATCCGACCGGCAGGCCGCTCGCCGGATCGACCGACGCACCCTGCTCGAGGGCGTGGGTGGGCTCGCCGCCGCCTCCTTCGTAGGGGTTCGTAGGGGGCGGTGCCGGATAAGCCCCTTGTCTTGGCCGCCTTGAGGTAAAAGTGTCCAAACGGGACGACATTGACGCGGCGCTTATGCGAGGCGTTGTGCATCTATGCAGGTCAGAGCCATGTTGCTCTGAAGAGCGTGACTGCTGAAGAGCTCAAAGTCGTCCCGTTTGGACACGATTCGCCTGCCAGGCGGAGCAAACGCACTGGATAGTGCCTGGAGATGCACGGAACTGGGTGACTCCCGGGCGGTGTGGTTGGCGACTGCGTTTTTCATCGGGAACGTACTTTTCCCGCAGATGACTGAGATCTGCCCTCAGTCATCTGCGGGAAAACGCAGTTTTCGCGGGAGATGTACGTTCCCAACGGCGCTGGGCGGGTGCGCTGGGCCGAGCTGCTAGCGCGCGCCGCCGGTGCGGCGTGAGACGAGGGCCAGCAGGCCCCACAGGACGGCCCCCAGGCCCACAATGGCGGCCAGGAGAGGAAGTATGCTCGCCGCGTCCAGCTTCCCGGCCGTCGACATGGCTGATGATCCCAGGAGCAGAGTCATGCTGAGAATGCCCTGCGGGACGCCGTAGGCCAGGGGGCTCTGACTCGCCTCCAAGCCGGTGGCGATGACGCAGCCGACGAAAGCTACCGCCACGGGCGCGGCGAAGGATCGCATGAGCATGCTCAGAAGCGACTGCACCGCGACCAGCGGCGCCGCTCCCACGACCGCAAGAAAACCCGACACGATGAAGGCCGTAGGCATCGCGGGTCCCAGCCCCATGACGAGTGACCCCGAGATCCATGCCAGGACCACGAGGATTGCCTGCATTGCCAGCACGGGTACGAAAATGATCAGGGTCTTGGCCAGCGCCACGGCCGTGGGAGAGTGGGGGGTGGTACGCATTGCGTTCCAGCTCGTGCCCCGGTGCTCCACCCGCCACACGGCGGAGGCCAGCAGGGCCACCCCCAGAGAGCAGAAGAACATCGAGTAGAAGACCGTCATCTGGGAGGTGAGGGACTCCCACGTCTGGGAAAAAACCTCCCGGTTCGCGTAGAAGTTGAAGGTACCGGCGAACACCGCCAGCAGCGGCAGCAGAATGACCACCACCCACGCCGAGGACCTCTTGAGCTTGATGGCCTCGGCGGCCAGCAGGGAGGCGAAGCCGCTTCGGCTACCACCGCTGCTGCGGCCCGGTGCTGTGATCTCGGCCGGGGCGGGTCGGGCACTGGAGTTGGCCGGGGCGGGTCGGGCGAAGCCGGCGCCGCGGGGCATGGTGGAAGTGTGGACGGGCGTGCTCATGGGGATCACCTCTCGATCCGGTCGAGCCGGCGGGTAGCGGCAGTGAAGATGACGGCGGTCAGGACGGCGAAGCCCACGACCCAGCCCGCGGGCACGCTGATGTACTCGTAGGCGCCGTGGCCGTTCACCATCGACATCGTCACGGGCGTGATGATGGCGTAATATCCCCAGGGCAGCAGCCTCGCCAGCATTGGCGGGGCGAGCATCATGTAGACGCCGATGAAACCGCCCAGAAGCCCCGCGCTCATGACGACCAGCTGGTTCTCCACCACGGCCGCGAGCCACAGGTGGTAGGCGCACATCGCCGTGTTGACCAGGGCGAGCAGAACCGTATAAGTGACCCAGGGGCCGACGTCGAGCGGGAGGGACACCCCTATCGCCCGCGCTACGACGATGAGGACCGCGCTCTCGGCGATGGCCGCGGGAACGATGAGGAGCGACAGCGCGGCGAGCTTGACCCGGCACAGGGCTCCAGGCGTCAGGCCCGACGTGGCCGCCAGGTTCCACCCGGCCCCGCTGTGCTCGATGTCGGTCTGCCGGCTGGCGAGGATCGCGACGAAGATCGGCTGCGTCAGGGCGTTGAACAGGGCCGTGCTCAGCAGGAGAGCCGCCCAGGGCTGAGAGGAGGGGGTGTCCAGCGTCCCTCGCCTGGCCAGGGAGAACAGCTCCATTGTGCTGATCGCTATGGAGGCCACCAGGAGCAGAACGGTCACCAGCAGCACGCGCAGCCTGCGCATCTTGAGGATTTCGACGCGCACGGACGTGAAGAAGCCGGGTGCTGCGGATGTCCGGGTGCTGCGGGAGCCGCGCGCCGACGGCGCAGGTCTCGCTGAGCCGGCGGTCCCGGTCGCGGTGGGGGGCTGGGAGGGGATGGGTGCTGATGAGAGTGCGGCGCTGGTCATCACAGCACACCTCCCCGTCCGGTGAGGTCCATGAAGATGTCCTCCAGGCTCTGGGCCTCGCGGCGCACCTCGTGCATCTCGACGCCGGCGGCGGCCAGTCGGTTGATGAGCTCGGCGACGGCGCCCTTCGACATCCCCGGAATGCGCACGCCCTGCGGCACCAGTACCGGTCCGTTCGGCTGATCGGGGGCGCCAGCTGCGCCGGGGGCCTGAGCCGGTACGAGCCCGGCCAGGATCTGCGGGTCCAGGAGGGCCTGCGGTGTCGGGGTGACGACGAGGATGTCCGGCACCGAGCGCTCCATGAGCGCGGCGCGCGTGCCCTGGAAGACGAGGCGACCGGCCGACAGGATGCCGAGTGTGGAGGCCATGCGGTCAATCTCGTCGAGCAGGTGGCTGGAGACCATGACGGTGATGCCCTCGCCGGAGAGCTCGACCAGCAGGCGGCGCACCTCCTCGATGCCGGCCGGGTCCAGGCCGTTGGTGGGTTCATCGAGGATGAGCAGCTCGGGCTCTCGGGCCAGCGCCAGGGCGATCCCGAGGCGCTGCTTCATGCCCATGGAGTAGGTGCGCACCAGGCGGTCCTTGTGCTCGGTCAGGCGCACGAGGGCCAGGGCGCGGTCGACCTGCTGGTCGCTCAGACCCTGCATCTTCGCCGCGATCCGCATGTTCTCTGCGCCCGTGAGGTGGCCGTAGCCGGGTGGGTTCTCGATCATGGAGCCGGTGCGCGACATGATCTCGGAACGCGTGTCCGGGGTGAAGGGCCGCCCGAGCACGCTGATCTGCCCGCGGGTGGGCGCCAGGAGTCCCAGCAGCATCTTCATCGTGGTCGACTTGCCCGAGCCGTTGGGTCCGAGGAAGCCGTAGATGCTCCCGCGTGGCACCACGAGGTTGAGGCCCTCGACAACGGTGCGCTTGCCGAAGGTTTTGGTGAGGTCCTGGGTGAGGACGACGGCGTCGTCGGCCGCCGCGGCGAGCGCCGTTCCGGTCTGTGGAGTGGGGGCCGGCTGTGCGGGCGCCGCGGCGGGGGAGACGAGGCTGGGTGCAGCAGCGGCCGGGAGCCGGTCGGGCACCGGTGCGCCGTGGTCGGGACTCAGCCGGGGGAAGGACTGCTGAGCGGTCCGGGGCTGCTGGTCGACCGGTAGCACCGGTGCGCCGGTCGTCGTTGGTGTTTGGAGAGGTGTGGGTGAGGCTGGGGGGAAGTGATGTGAAGTCGTCATGGCAGGAAGCCTGCCCGCGCCGGACCGGGAGATCATCAGTCCGTGGTCTGCTTCTGGAGCGGGTCCTCCTGCCCTGCTCATACCCGGGTATGAAATCCCTGCTCGGGCCTCCGGGGCGCACCGCCACGGCGGTACGGTTCGGGCATGAGAAAACAGCGAGGTGGCGAGGCGGTGCAGGCGGGATCGGTGGCGACGCCGACATCGGCCGGGCACCTGCCGCAGGCGGGTCCGATTCCGGCCGCCTGGCGCTACCCGCGGTCGGGTCCGTGGACGACGGCGTCCGACGTCGTCATCGCCCTCGCCTTCCTCTTCCTGTCTCTCATCGGTCGGTCGGAGGCGGCAGACGGGCCCACTCGGGGCATAGCACCGGCGCTCTATTTCCTTCTGGTGGTGGCTTGTGCGCTGGCCATGGTGGTGAGGCGCCACTCCCCGCTGTTCTTCGTCATCGTGGCCGGCATCTGCCTGAGCGTGCACTTCGTGGTGTTCACCGATTTCTCCATCTTCTTCGTCGTGACGGGCTTGATTGCGGTGGAGACAACGCAGTCCCGCCTGGAGGCACCGTGGCGGTGGGTGGGGCTCGTCCTCGAGCTGGTGGGGGCGGCCGCCGCGACGACGCGGGCGCATGAGCTCATCGGTGACCAGGTCCACGCGGGTGCCGGACGGCTCATCCTTCTCACCAACGCCTGGCTGCTGGTCTCGGTGGCGGCCTTCGTCGGCGCTGCGCGGCGCCGCAGCCGCGACCGCTACAACCAGGCCTTCGAACGGGCCGCGGTGCTCGAGGCGCAGCAGGCCACCGAGCGGCGTCTCGCAGTGATTGAGACCCAGCAGCGCATCGCCCGCGACGTCCATGACCTGCTCGGACACAGCCTCACCGTCATCGCCATGCAGGCAGAGGGCGCCCGCGCCATCCTGGCCACGGACCCGGCCGCCGCAGATGAGGCCCTGGCCGTCATCGGGGAGACTTCCCGTCGCTCGGTGGACGAGGTGCGCGCCCTGGTCGACATCCTGCGTTCCGAGGCCGCAGGCTCGGAGGCCTCCGACGGCGTCGCAGCCGCCAGCGCTATTGGTGCGGGCGGTACCGGTGCCGGCGCGGGCCCCGCAGACGAGACTGCTGAAGCGGTTGATGCGGGGACCGGGACCTTTGCCGGAACCGGACCTGCGGCGTCGAGTCACGACCATGAGAGGGATCTTCTGCGCGAACCGGTGCACCAGGCGCAGCATGCGGGACTTCCCGTCACCCTGGAGACCGACCCGACCGAGCGGCTCCCCCCGGCGGCGGCGCAGGTCTTCCACCGGGTGGCCCAGGAGTCGCTGACCAACGTGCTGCGCCACGCCCCCGGGGCGACCACGACCGTCTCGCTGAGCACCGGGATCGGCCGCGCCGTCCTCGCCGTCGAGAACGCCCCGGCCCCGAAGGCCCGGGCCGCATCATCGGCGCAGGCGGCGGATGCGCCGGAAGGGAGCGAGGGGGACGGAGAAAACGGACCCGTGCACCGCGGCTTCGGCCTGATCGGGATGCGCGACCGGGTCGCCGAACTCGGCGGCTCCTTCACCGCCGGGCCCACGCCCGAGGGCGGCTGGCGGGTGATGGCGGAGCTCCCCGTCGTCCCAGAGTGAGGTCCAATCGTGCTCATATGATGAACTTCGCAGGAGGTCATCGGTACTTCGCCAGCACGAAATCGCACAGTGAGACCCTGGAGAGCGGATACTTCCGGTGAGTCGACGTCAAGGAGGGGAGGCGCCTGTGATCCGCCTGGGTCTGGCCGATGACGAGCCGCTGTTCACCATGGGGCTGGCCATGCTGCTGGGGGCGCAGCCGGACATGGAAGTCGTCTGGCGGGCCGTCGACGGCAACGACGCCCTCATGCGCAACGCCGCAGACCCCGTCGACGTGCTCCTGCTCGACGTGCAGATGCCGGGCCTGGACGGGCTGGCCGCCACCCGCGAGCTCATGGCCCGCGGCACCACCGGGCGGGTCGTCATCCTGACCACCTTCGACACCGATGGCTACGTCATGGGGGCCATCGAGGCCGGTGCGGCAGGCTTCCTGCTCAAGAACACCCCGCCACAGGACCTCATCACCGCGATCCACACCGTCCACGACGGCGACTCGGTCATCTCCCCGGGGCCCACGCGCCGGTTGCTCACAGCAGTGCGCACCGGCCAGGTCAGTGGGGTCGGCGTGGGAAACGAGGCCGGTACCGGACGCCACGCCTCTGAGGACTCGGTCGAGGAGGTCCGAGCGGCGGAGGCCTCCCAGCAGGTCGCGGCCCTGACCCAGCGTGAGCGCGAGATCCTGGCGCTCATCGCCCTGGGTCTGACCAACCAGGAGATCTGCGACCGCGAGTGGCTGTCCATGCCCACGGTCAAGACCCATGTGAGCCACCTGCTGTCCAAGACCGGCTGCCGCGACCGGGTCCAGCTGGTGCTGCTGGCCCTGCGCGGCGGCGTCATCGACCTCGCCGACGTCCTGGGCCGGGCCTGA
>RBWB01583564.1_pt1 | contig 11681 bp, 9 predicted proteins | sample 2014201 | NCBI WGS metagenome assembly RBWB01 (sample SAMN10133834, study PRJNA383868) | Human oral metagenome, whole genome shotgun sequencing project. | isolation source: supragingival plaque isolated from 88 juvenile twins | host: Homo sapiens | place: Australia
CTACACGCTGCTGGAGAACCTGGCCTCGCAGGGCAAGGCGATCATCGTGATCTCCTCCGAGCTCCCCGAGGTCCTGCGCCTGGCCAACCGGATCGCCGTCATGGCGCACGGCCGGATCATCGGCGTCCTCGACAACGAGGAAGCCACCCAAGAGAACATCATGGAACTGGCCACCGTCGGTCAGGAACAAGCGAACGGAGAAGTCGCGTGAGCACCGCAGACGACAACAGGGGCCTGGAGGCCCCCTCGCCTTTCACCACTTTCCTCAAGAGGAACATGCAGCTGCTGGTCGTGACGGCCGCGCTGGTGGTCATCCTCCTGTTCTTCTCGATGGCGGCGCCCAACTTCGCGAAGCCGACGATCTACCTCGACATCGTCCTCCAAGCCGCGTTCACCGGCGTCATGGCCCTGGGCGCGACCTTCGTGATCGCGACATCGGGCATCGACCTCTCCGTGGGCACGGGCCTCAGCTTCGTCGCCGTCATGGCCGGCATCTTCCTGGCGGGCGACAAGATGAACCTGCCGCTCGGCCTCGGCCTGCTGCTGACGATCCTGGTCGGCGCCGCCGTCGGCCTGGTGAACGGCTTCAACGTGTCGATCCTGGGCCTGCCCCCCTTCATCGCCACACTCGCGATGATGATGGTCGCCCGCGGCCTGGCGCTGGTCATCTCGCAGACCCAGTCCATCACCATCAAGAACGCCGCGTACAAGAAGCTGGCGACCGGCGAACTGATCCCCTATGTCGCCAACGCGGCGCTCATCTTCGTCGTCCTCACGGTCGTCGCCACCTTCCTCATGAACAAGACCCTGCTCGGCCGCTACGCGCTGGCCATCGGCTCGAACGAGGAGGCCACCCGCCTCTCGGGCGTCAACGTGCGCCTGTGGAAGATCATCATCTACGTCGTTGCGGGTGCCTTCATGGCCATCGGCGCCGTCCTCTACTCTGCCCGTGGTGGCCTCGTCCAGCCCGCCGAGGGCGTGGGCATGGAGCTCAACGTCATCGCCGCGGCCGTCATCGGCGGCACCTCGCTGTCGGGCGGCCGCGCCTCGATCCCCGGCGCGCTGGTCGGCGCGCTCATCATGGAGACCCTGAAGAAGGGCCTCATCATGATGAGCATCGCGCAGGACTACCAGTACGTTGTGACCGGTATCGCGATCCTCCTCGCGGTCGCCGTGGACAATATCCGCCGCGCTCGTGAGAACGCGGCCTGACCCATCAACCTTCGATCCAATGAACTCGGACAGAGATGTCCACCGTCCTTTGGCCGGGGCGCCCCCGACCAAAACCATGAAAGGAAAACCAATGCGACCCATCGGACGTATCGTCGCCGTCGCCGCCGTCGGCACCATGGCCCTGGGCCTCACGGCGTGCTCGCGGTCGGAAGACACCTCGTCGACCAGTGGCTCGTCGGGCTCCAACGCCCCGGCGGCGAAGGTCGAGTGCGCCTCGGACAGTGGCGAGGAGTGGGAGAAGTCCATCAAGGAGGGCGACGGCTCCCAGACCATCTACCTCGTGTCCAAGGGTTTCCAGCACCGCTTCTGGCAGGCCGTGAAGGAGGGCGCCGAGGAGGCGGGCAAGGCCTGCGGCTACAAGATCCAGTTCGTCGGCCCCCAGAACGAGAAGGCCGTCACCGAGCAGACCGACCAGCTGAACACGGCGTTCTCGTCCAAGCCCGCGGCCATCGGCTTCGCGGCGCTCGATTCGGCCGCCGCGGCTGAAACGCTGGACAAGATCAAGGCCGAGGGCATCCCCGTCGTCGCCTTCGACTCCGGCGTCGACTCGGACATCCCCGTCACCACTGTCCAGACCGACAACTACGCCGCTGCCGGAGAGGCCGCGAAGCACATGATCGAGATCCTCGGCGACAAGCAGGGCTCGGTCGGCATGGTGTGCCACGACCAGACCTCCACCACCGGCAAGCAGCGTTGCGCGGGCTTCAAGGACTACTTCGAGAAGAACGCCCCGTCCAACCTCACGCTGGTCCAGGAGCAGTACGCGGGCGAGGTCGGCCTGGCCGCTGACACCGCCAAGGGCATCATCCAGGCGAACTCGGACATCGTCGGCATGTACGGCTCCAACGAGGCCGCCGCCTCGGGCGTGGTCCAGGGCGTGTCCGAGTCCGGCAAGTCCGACGTCACGATCGTCGGCTTCGACTCCGGCAAGCCGCAGCAGGACGCCATCAAGGACGGCTCCGAGGCCGGCGCGATCACCCAGTCGCCCAAGCGGATGGGCGAGCTGACCGTCAAGGCCGCGATCGCGGCGATCAACAAGGGCGAGCTGCCCAACGTGATCGACTCCGGTTTCGCCTGGTACACGAAGGACAACATCGCGGACTCCTCGATCGCCCCCAACCTTTACGAGTGACGGCTCCCGCCGTCCGCGTGGGACGAGGCCGGGGCTGAGCACGGCCCAGCCCGGTCCCCCTGGGGCCCGCCGCAGTGCGGGCCCCAGGACAGGCCGAACGAACCAGCACCAATGGATCCGAGGGGGCGCGCGCCCCCGCAGACCACAATGACAACTTCATGGAGGGATGAAGGGACATGACGCAACACCCCCGTATCGGAATCCGACCCACTATCGACGGGCGCCGCAAGGGCGTCCGGGAGAGCCTCGAGGACCAGACCATGGGCATGGCCCGCGCGGTCGCCGGGCTCTTCACCGAGAACCTGCGCTACCCGGACGGCGAGCCCGTCGAGGTCGTCATCGCCGACACCACGATCGGGCGCGTCCACGAGGCGCAGGCCTGCGCCGCGAAGTTCAAGGAGAACAACGTCGGCCTGACCGTCACGGTCACCCCCTGCTGGTGCTACGGCACCGAGACCACGGACATGGACCCCGCCATGCCGCACGCCATCTGGGGCTTCAACGGCACCGAGCGCCCCGGCGCCGTGTACCTCGCCGCCGCCCTGGCCGGCCACGCCCAGATCGGCATCCCCGCCTTCGGCATCTACGGCGAGCACGTGCAGGACGCCGACGACTCCTCGATCCCCGAGGACGTGCGCACGCGCCTGCTGGACTACGCCACCGCCGGCCTGGCCGTCGCCCAGATGAAGGGCGAGGCCTACCTGTCCATGGGCTCGGTGTCGATGGGCATCGCCGGCTCCGTCGTCAACCCCGAGTTCTTCGGCGCCTACCTGGGCATGCGCAACGAGTACATCGACATGAGCGAGTTCACGCGCCGCATCGACGAGGGCATCTACGATCCCGACGAGTACGAGCGGGCCTACACGTGGATCCGCGAGAACTTCAAGCAGGGCAAGGACTGGAACCCGCCGGAGTGGCAGTACCCCGACAAGCACGAGGACTGGTGGAAGTTCGTCACGAAGATGACGCTCATCGCCCGTGACCTCATGCACGGCAACCCGCGCCTGGCCGAGCTGGGCTTCGAGGAGGAGGCGGGCGGCCACGGCGCCATCGCCGCGGGCTTCCAGGGCCAGCGCCAGTGGACCGACCACTTCCCCAACGGCGATGTGCTCGAGACCATCCTGAACACGAACTTCGACTGGACCGGCATCCGCCAGCCCTCGGTGGTCGCCACGGAGAACGACTCCCTCAACGGCGCGTCCATGCTCTTCGGCTACCTGCTGACCAACACGCCGCAGATCTTCTCCGACGTGCGCACCTACTGGAGCCCGGAGGCCATCGAGAAGGCGACGGGCTGGAAGCCCGAGGGCCTGGCCGCAGCCGGCCTGCTCGACCTGCGCAACTCCGGTTCCACGACCCTCGACGGCGCCGGCAGGGCGACGCGCGACGGCGAGCCCGTCATCAAGCCCTGGTACGAGCTGACCGAGGAGGACCGCGAGGCCACCCTCGCGGCCACGACCTTCCACCCGGCCTCCACCGGCTACTTCCGCGGCGGCGGCTTCTCCACCCACTTCCGCACCTCCGGCGGCATGCCCATGACCATGTGCCGCATCAACCTGGTGCGGGGCCTGGGACCGGTCATGCAGATCGCCGAGGGCTACTCCGTGGAGCTGCCCGACGAGGTCGCCTTCACCATCGAGGAGCGCACGAACATCGAGTGGCCCACCACCTGGTTCGTCCCGAACCTCACGGGCGAGGGCGCGTTCAAGAGCGTCTACGACGTGATGAACGCGTGGGGCGCCAACCACGGCGCCATCAGCTACGGCCACATCGGCGGGCAGCTGATCACCCTGGCGTCCATGCTGCGCATCCCGGTCAACATGCACAACGTGCCCGAGGAACGGGTCTTCCGCCCCAAGGCCTGGTCGCTGTTCGGAACCGAGTCCCCGGAGGGCGCCGACTTCCGCGCCTGCCAGACCTTCGGCCCGATGTACCGCTGAGAGTGGGGGACTCCCCCGATCTGAATGCTGCGGCGCGGAGCGCCACGGCTCCGCGCCGCAGCACCCGGCCCCCGCGCACGCGCGGGGCACCGGCCCGGCCAAGGGCCGCCTCCGCACGGAGTACCCGGACACAGGGGTCCGGGAGCATAATGGCATTCCCGCCCTCGCCGCACGGGTGGTGGCGGGTGAGAAAGGGAACCCACGATGACCACCGTACTTGCCGTAGACCTCGGATCCGCGTCGGGGCGCGTACTCGCCGGCACTTTCGCCGACGGGCGCGTGGAGGTCGCCGACGTCCACCGTTTCAAGCACCAGGCCCTGCGCGACGGCGCCCGCCTCACATGGGACGTCGAGACCATGTGGGAGCAGACCGTCATCGGGCTGCGCAAGGCCGTCGCGGCCCACCCCGACGCCGTCTCCGTCTCCATCGACACGTGGGGCGTGGACTTCGCCCCACTCGACGCCGACGACGAACTGGTCGGCCCTGTCCGCGCCTACCGCGACGAGCGCACATCCCGCACCCTCGGGGAGTTCCGCTCCCGCCTGGGCGACCGGGAGTTCTTCGACCTCACGGGCCTGCAGCCCGCCACCATCAACACCGCGAACCAACTGGTCGCCCTGCTCGTCGAGGAGCCGGAGCTGGCCGCCAGGGTCGCGTCGGTCCTCTACCTGCCCGACTACTTCGCATGGCGCCTCACCGGCGTCAAGGGCTGGTCGCGCACCATCGCCTCCACGTCCGGCCTGGCCGAGCCGGGCGCCGGGCGGTTCTCCGACGAGGTCTTCGAGCGCCTCGGCATCCCCCGGCGATGGGTGGGGGGCATCAGCGCCGACCGCACCGTCGTGGGGCAGTGCTCCGTCCCCGGCCTGGAGGGCCTCACCGTCGTGCGCGGCGGCGCCCACGACAGCGCGTGCGCGGTCCACGGCCTGCCCATCGACGAGGGGAAGCGGGCCTACTTCCTCTCCTGCGGCTCGTGGTCGGTCCTGGGCGCCATCGAGGACGCGCCCCTGATGTCGGACGCGGCCTTCGACCTGGGGATCACCAACGAGGCGCGCACCGACGGGGGCGTGCGGCCGCTGTTCAACATCACCGGGATGTGGATCCTCCAGGAGATCCAGCGCCAGTGGGAGCGCGAGGGGACGCCGACCGACACCGACGAACTGGTCGCCCGGGCCCGCCAGTGCCCGCCCGCCGCCGCCTACTTCAACCCCGACGACCCCCGCTTCGCCGAGCCCGGCGACATGCAGCGCAAGATCGACGAGGCCCTGGCCGCCCAGGGGGCGCCCCTTCCCCAGTCGATGCCCGAGTACGTGCGCGTCATCATCGAGTCCTTCGCCCACCGCTACGCCCGCGCCGTCGGCGAGCTGACCGAGGCGACGGGGCGGGCCCCCGACCAGCTCAACCTGGTCGGCGGCGGCGCCCGCAACCGGCTGCTGTGCGACCTCACCGCCTCCCTCGCGGGGATCACGGTCGTGGCGGGGCCCATCGAGGCCTCCACCTTCGGTTCGCTGCTCGCCCAGCTCGAGGCCCTGGGGGAGCTCGACCCCGCCGACCGCCCGTCTGTGATCGCGGCGAGCGCCTCCACGCGTGTCCATGTCCCGCAAGCCCGCTAAGAAGGTCTCGCTGGCTGACATCGCGGCGATGGCGGGGGTGTCGACGAACACCGTGTCCCGCGTGGTGCGCGGCGACCCCGAGGTGGCGGACAAGACCCGCAAGCGCATCGCCGCCCTCATCGATGAGATGGGGTACGTGCCGAACTACGCGGCGCGGGCGCTGGCCTCGAACCGCACGGGGGTCCTCCACGTGCTGCTGGCCGCCCCGATGTTCCACGGGCACGGGCGGGTGCTGCTGGCGGTGCTCAACGCCTCCAGCCAGGCGGGGTACCACGTGTCCCTCTCCTACGCGTACTCGCCCGACGGGCGGCTGCGCTCGGACATCGCGCCCTTCGACGTCGATGGCGTCGTGATCCTGGGGGGCCAGGATCCCACGGTGGAGATGGCGGTCGCCGTCGGCCAGAGGGTCCCCACGGTGCTGGTCCTCACTTCGGAGAAGGGGCTCGACGGGGTCTCCACCGTCGCCATCGACAACGTCCGCGGCGCGCGGATCGCCACGGAGCACCTGCTGGACCAGGGGCTCACCGACGTCGTCCACATCTCCGGGCCGGAGGGGTGGTCGGACGCGGTCATGCGCCGCATCGGGTACCAGCGGGCCTGCGCCGAGGCGGGGGTGCGCCCGCGCGTCCTGGTGCCGGACTCGTGGGACTCGCGCGACGGCTACGACGCGATGCGCGCCCTGAACCGCCTGCCCCAGGGCATTCAGACGGCGAACGACCAACTGGCCCTGGGAGCGATGCGCTTCATCCACGAGAAAGGCGGGACGGTCCCCGGGGACGTGCGCGTCGTCGGCTTCGACGACATCGACGGCGCGGACTCCTACGCGCCGCCGCTCACGACGATCCACCAGCCCTTCGACAGGCTGGGCCGCACGGCCGTGCGCCTGGTCCGCTCCATGATCGACGGGGGCAGGCCGCAGGACATCACGATCGACCCCGAGCTGGTCATCCGGGCCAGCTCCATACTATGAAAGGAACCACAGTGCTGTACGGACCGATGACCCACCCGCAGTTCCTGCGCGCCCTGGCCACCGCCGGCCATGGCTCGAAGATCCTGCTGGCGGACGCCAACTACCCCCACAAGACGGGGGTGGGGCCCGCCTGCGAGCTGGTCTCGCTCAACTACGCCCCCGGGATGCTGGACGTGATCCAGGTGCTCCGGGTCCTCAAGAGGACGATCCCGATCGAGAGCGTGGAGATCATGGTCCCCGACCCCGCCGCCGAGCCGGTGGGGATCCCGATCCACGACGAGTTCAAGGAGGAGCTGCCCGATGTGGAGTTCTCCTCGCTCACGCGCTTCGACTTCTACGACGCGGCCCGCTCCGAGGACGTGGGGATCGTCGTCGCGACGGGGGAGCAGCGCCTGTACGGGAACCTGCTGATCACGGTCGGAGTGCGCCAACCGGACGAGTGAGCGCTTTCGTTTGATTTTCGTTTTCCCATGTGGGCGGCGCTGCTGGCGCCGCCGCGCGGGCAGACTTGCGGCGGGCGGGATCCGGATCGGTCCCGCTCGCCGTTTCCGCGCTTTGTCCGAGCGAAAAGGGGCGTTGTGCGCCCTTCGCCCACTTGAGCGCCCCATGTGCCCCGCTACTGCGGAGACGGTCTGCGGATGATGTTGCACACTTTCGTTTCCTTGTCTACTATGTGCGTAAGAGAAAGTGAAACGACGGGTTTCTGTCCACGAAGAGGTGATGGTCATGGATCGGGCGGCACGCACCGGTTACATCCTCGACCGCCTCGCCGCCGAGGGCGAGGTGAGCGTCGCGGCCCTGGCCGCCGACCTCGGCGTCTCGCCCGTCACCGTGCGCACCACGCTCAGGGCCCTCGAGGTCGAGGGGTACCTGGTGCGCACCCACGGAGGGGCGCGGCCCACCGCCTTCCGCAACATCCACCTGCGCCAACTCGACCGCGTCGAGCAGAAGGAGCGCATCGCGCGCGCCGCCGCCGACATGATCCGCGACGACGACCGCATCATGATCGAGGCCGGCACCTCGTGCGCCCTCATCGTCAAATTCCTCACCCGCAAGCGCGGCGTCCAGATCCTCACCAACTCCGTGCTCGTCTTCGCCAACGCGCGCTCGAACCCCAACCTCAACATCACCCTCACAGGAGGGCAGTTCCGCGCCGAGTCCGAGTCCCTGGTCGGGCCGGTCGCCGAGCGCTCCATCAACGACTTCAACGCCCGCATCGCCTTCCTCGGAACCGATGGCTTCAGCGTTGACCGCGGCCTGACCACGCAGCTCATCGAGGGCGGGCAGGTCGGTGCCGTCATGCGCACCCGCGCAGAAGAGACGTGGCTGCTGGCCGACTCGTCCAAGTACGGGTGCGCCGGTTTCGTCAGCTTCATGGGGATCGACGAGGTCACCGGAATCATCACCGACGATGAGATCCCCGAAGAATCCATCAAGGAATTGGCCGAGCGCACGAAGCTGCGCATCGTCTAGGAGGAAATACATGGCCACCATCGTGGTGATGCCCCAGCTGGGCAACTCTGTGGAGTCCTGCATCATCGTGGAGTGGACGGTCGCCGAGGGCGACGCCGTCTCCCTCGACCAGACCCTGTGCTCCATCGAGACCGACAAGTCGACGATGGAGGTGCCCTCCACCGCCGAGGGCACCGTCCTCAAGCTCCTGTGGGACGAGGGGGACGAGGTCCCCGTCAAGGATCCCCTCATCATCGTCGGCGCCCCCGGCGAGGACGTCTCCGGCCTCGTTCCCGGGTCCGGGGCCGCCGAGGCCGGGGCCGCGCCCGCCGAGGAGGCCCCCGCCAGCGCCGCGCCCGCGCCCTCCTTCGCGACCACCGCCGCCAGCGGCGCCGTCTCCCCGCGCGCCCGCGCGCTCGCATCCGCCAAGGGCGTCGACGCCTCGGCCATCACCGAGGGCTCCGGACCCCACGGGCGCGTCATCGAGCGCGACGTCGCCGCCGCGATCGCGGCCGGCCCCGCCCTGACCCCCGCCGCGCGCGCCGCGGGAGTGAGCGCCGCGGAGGGCACCGGCATCGGAGGGCGCGTCAGTGTCGCGGACGCGAACCGGGCCCCCGAGGCGAACGCGCCCGCCGCCGTTTCCGCCCCCGCTCCGGCCGCCGACTTCCCCGGCGCCTCCACCTCCTCCCCGCTCAAGGGAGTGCGCAAGGTCGTCGCCAAGCGCATGATGGAGTCCCTGACCTCCACCGCGCAGCTGACCCTCAACACGACGGCCAACGCCGCCGGCATCCTCGCGATGCGCAAGAAGGTCAAGAACGCCGACGAGGCCCTGGGCCTGAACAAGATCACGCTCAACGACCTGGTCTGCTTCGCGGTGTCGCGCACCCTGCTCAAGTACCCCGTGTTCAACGCTCACCTCGAGGACGGCGTCCTCACCGAGTTCGAGCAGGTCCACCTCGGCTTCGCGTGCGACACCCCGCGCGGCCTCCTGGTCCCCGTCATCCGCTCGGCGCAGTCCCTGGGCCTCAAGGCGTTCTCCGACGAGGCCAAGCGCCTGGCCGGCGGCGCCATCGACGGCACTCTGCCGCCCGACTACCTGGGCGGCGGGACCTTCACGGTCTCCAACATCGGATCCTTCGGGATCGAGACCTTCACCCCCGTCATCAACCTGCCCCAGACGGCGATCCTCGGCGTCGGCGCGATCACCCCGCGCCCGGCCCTGGCCCCCGACGGCACCGTCGGCGTCGAGCAGCGCCTCAACCTGTCGCTCACGATCGACCACCAGGTCATCGACGGAGCGGACGGCGCGCGCTTCCTGCGCGACCTCGTCGCCGCCATCGAGAACATCGACGTGACCGTCCTGGCCTGAGAGAAGAGGAACACACATGAGCGAGACACACTTCGACGTCATCGTCCTGGGGGCCGGCCCCGGGGGCTACCTGGCCGCCGAGCGCCTCGGCCACGCGGGCAAGAGGGTCGCCTTGGTGGAGGAGCAGTACCTGGGGGGCACCTGCCTGAACGTGGGCTGCATCCCCACCAAGACCCTGCTCAACGGCGCGAAGAACTACCTGCACGCCAAGGAGGCCGGCCAGTTCGGCGTCGACGCCCAGGGCGTGTCCGTCAACTGGGCGCAGATGCAGGCCTGGAAGGACCAGGTCGTCAAGGGACTCGTGGCCGGCGTGGCCGCCACCGAGCGCAAGGCGGGAGTCACGGTCATCAACGGCCGGGGCCGCCTCGACGCCCCCGGCCGCGTCACCGTCGAGGGCACCGCCTACACCTCGGACCACGTCATCATCGCCACCGGTTCCGTCCCCGCCATGCCGCCGCTGCCCGGCACGCAGGACAACCCGGCCCTGGTGGACTCCACGGGCATCCTGTCCCTGCCCGAGGTGCCCGCGCGCCTGGCCGTCATCGGCGGCGGCGTCATCGGCGTCGAGTTCGCCTCCCTGTACTCCACGCTCGGCTCGAAGGTCACCGTCATCGAGATGGCCCCCGAGATCCTGCCCTTCATGGACGACGACCTGGCCGCCAGGGCCCGCGCCGCCATGAAGGACGTGGCCTTCGAACTGGGATGCCGGGTCGAGTCCCTCGACGGGGGCACCGTCCACTACTCCAAGGACGGACAGAGCAAGAGCGTCGAGGCCGACGTGGTCCTCATGGCCGTCGGCCGCCGTCCCGCGACTGCGGGCTGGGGCGCCGAGGAGGCCGGCCTCGAGATCGACCGCGGCGTCGTCGTCGACGACACGATGCGCACCAACCTGCCCAATGTCTGGGCCATCGGCGACGTCACCGGACGGTCGCTGCTCGCCCACGCCGCCTACCGCATGGCGGAGATCGCCTCGGCGAACATCCTCGACCCTGCCGCCAAGAAGCGCGGCGAGGTCATGCGCTGGCACACCGTCCCGTGGGCCGTGTTCTCGATCCCCGAGGCGGCCGGAGTCGGCCTGACCGAGTCGGCGGCCAAGCGCGAGGGGCGCCCCGTCCTGGTGGCCAAGGTCCCCGCCCTCATGTCCGGGCGCTTCATCGCCGAGAACGGCTTCAAAGCCCCCGGCGAGGCGAAGATCCTCGTCGATCCCGACACCCACCAGGTCCTCGGCATCCACGTGCTCGGCGCCTACGCCGCCGAGATGATCTGGGGGGCCCAGGCCGTCCTCGAGATGGAGCTCACCGTCGAGGACCTGCGCCAGGTCGTCTTCCCCCACCCCACGGTCTCCGAAGTGATCCGCGAGGCCGCCTGGGCCGTCACGCTCTAACGAACCCCTACGTCAAGGAAGAGTAGAAAAAATGACTAAGTCTCTCATCATCGACCCCTCCGAGGTGCGTCGCCCGGGGCACGTGAAGTTCCCCGACATCTCGGTCAACCAGTACCGCTTCGACCGCGACACCGAGATCGCCCGCTACGGCGAGGACGGGCTGGTCCAGATGCTCCACGACATGATCGTCGTGCGCACCTTCGAGTCGATGCTCGACTCCATCAAGAAGACCGGCGCCTGGGAGGGCGTTGAGTACAACCACCGCGGCCCCGCCCACCTGGGCATCGGCCAGGAGAGCGCCTACGTCGGCCAGAGCTTCGTGCTCACCCCACAGGACTTCATCTTCGGCTCCCACCGCTCTCACGGCGAGATCCTCGCCAAGTGCTACTCGGCCATGCACCAGATGGACGATGGTCAGCTCGAAGACATCATGAAGGGCTTCCTGGGCGGCGAGACCCTGTCCTACGCGGAGAAGATCGGCTACTCGGACACGAAGGACCTGACGGAGAACTTCATCCTCTTCGGCGCGCTCGCTGAGATCTTCGCCCGCAAGTCCGGCTTCAACCGCGGCCTGGGCGGCTCGATGCACA
>RBWB01583571.1_pt1 | contig 11664 bp, 9 predicted proteins | sample 2014201 | NCBI WGS metagenome assembly RBWB01 (sample SAMN10133834, study PRJNA383868) | Human oral metagenome, whole genome shotgun sequencing project. | isolation source: supragingival plaque isolated from 88 juvenile twins | host: Homo sapiens | place: Australia
CGTTCTGCATACGCTGAACTGTTTCGATATATTGAGCGGCTTCTAAGAGACTTTCATGGGTACCTGTATCCAACCAAGCAAAACCACGTCCCATAAGCTCAACAGACAAATCACCACGATCCAAGTATGCCTTGTTGATATCTGTAATTTCTAACTCGCCACGTGCACTTGGTTTAATGCCTTTAGCAATTTCTACAACATCATTATCATAGAAATACAGACCGGTCACGGCATAGTTAGAGCGAGGACGTTCTGGTTTTTCTTCAATAGAAATAGCGTTCATATCCTTATCAAATTCTACGACTCCAAAACGCTCTGGATCCTTCACTTGGTAGCCAAAAACAGTCGCACCTTTCTCTTTCTTGGCTGCTTTCTGAAGCATCTTGCTGAGACCAGGTCCATGGTAGATGTTATCTCCTAAAATCAAAGCAACACTATCGTCACCGATAAATTCTTCACCGATAAGAAAAGCCTGAGCAAGTCCATCGGGACTAGGTTGTTCCGCATAGGAAAGCTTGATACCAAACTCGGAACCATCTAAAAGCAAATCCTTAAAACGGGGTAGATCTTGAGGAGTTGAGATAATCAAAATATCTCTAATCCCAGCCAACATCAAGGTTGAAAGTGGATAGTAAATCATAGGTTTGTCATAAACCGGCATAAGTTGTTTAGATGTAGCTCGAGTCAAAGGATACAAACGTGTCCCCGAACCACCTGCGAGAATAATACCTTTCATAATTGTATTCATTCCTTTCGTTTTACCCAATGCACAACATCAAATGAAGAAGTGTTGTGCTCGTTAATTTAGACCATATTCAAAGTAAGAACACTTAACACAAATACAGGAGAAGTCACTATACCTGTAACTTGCATTCTTAAAATTTCTTTCAATATTACTGTTAATAGAAATAGACAGTTAGCCTAGAATATCTTTTAATTTTTTCACTTAAAGATTGTTGTTCATATCTTGCTTCATAATTGAGATCATTCTTTTAGCAACTGTATCCCACGAATACTCTACTTTATAATAATCTTGTTTACTCTGAACATTTCTAAAGAATTTTTCATTTGTTATTAGACTATACATTCTCTCAGCTAAAACCTGTGGATTTTCTTCTTCAGCAGAGAGCAGTAGGCCTGTCTCATTATTTTGAATTAAGTTTGGCATTTCCATCAAATTTCGTCCAATACATGGCAAACCATAACAGAGAGCCTCAACAAATACAATTCCAAATGCTTCAAATCGAGAAGGTAAAACAAATACATCGCAAAGATTATAATAATACTGTACTTTATTAGCTGGCAGATTACCTAAAAAATAAACATTCGGATTATCAAATTCCATCGGAGCATCCGAAGGGCCTATAATGTACAACTCAGCTTCAGGCATGAGATTATTCTGCAAATATACAAAGGCATGATAAACCAAATCCCCACCCTTACGCAAAAAATCCTTGCCAATAAATAAAAATTTATTGCGTTCTTTATGGGAGTTCTCATGCAATAAACTATCCATATTGGTTCCAGCTCCCACATAATGAACTTTTTCAGTCGGAAGCCCTTGTTGAGTTATTAAATAATCTGAGAACCATTTACTCATAGTAAATATTCCAGTTACTTGATTATAAAATATTTCTTGTTTTCTCAAACGGCTATCTATAATATCAATTGGAACATTCTGAAAGCCGCTATATTGGAATGATGGACCATTGTTTTTAGAACATTCTCTCAAATAAAAAAGATTCAAATCCTGATAAATATAGATAGGATTATCAGGAAACGATAATGGAAACTCATCAAAAGTAAGACAAACATCATTTGGTGATAAATGAACTTGATTTTCAGCATATTTTATATACGTCATATTCATATCAGATCTTTTAAAACCTAAGCGAATAAGAGCCTTATGTACGTTCATTCTAAATGTATAGAAAATATTCTGTTCCTCAATGCTCTCGTATTTCCCCAAATATCTCTTAATATTAGTTATCGTCCCGGACCAATCCCAGATTAATTGTTCTTTGTTATGAATAATTCTTGGAATTACAATCTTCAAACTTATTCCCTCCGCAATTTGTGTTTGACTACATCTACGATATAATCTAACAATGGATTTTTTAATAGTTTTAACTCTAATAAATAGATTATTAGCCCTACTAAAGTAATACTAATAATTAGAAGAAGTGAGTTAGTTATAAATAATTTAACTCCAAAACCAATGGCTAATATAGAAAAGAAACCTATCAAAGCTTGAACTAAGTTCTGGCTCCATATTACAAAATTAATGTACTTCCCACTTTCTCTTACAACCAGAAAGTTATATAAAACAATAAAAAATTCTGATGCAATCGTTGCTACTGCAGCACCATTCTGATAAAATACTGGAATTAAAAGAAGACTAATACCGATATTTACAACAATTCCATATAGAGCTCCTGTCAAGTTTACAGTTTCACGTCCGATAGGTACATTAAGCCCATACGTTAATATACCACCAAATATGGCTCCAATTAAACTAATCGCTAATAATTGTAATGTTAAAGTGGCATCAATAAATTTTATTCCACCTAAAAATAAAATAATCTCCCTAGATAGGACAATAAGACCTGCACTCATTGGAATTAAGATTAAGGTGACAACTGAAAGTATTTGGGTATAACTTTTTTTAAATTCGTCAATTTTCTGTTCACCAAACAAATGTGACAACCTAGGTATTGTAACGGAATAGATTGAAGCCAATAAATTTTTTAATATTGTGTACACTCTAGCTGCAACAGCATATAATCCAACATAATATGCTCCTTTGAACCATTCTAATATTAGCATATCAGAATTAGCGTAGATACTGATCACTAAACCACCAGAAAATAAGACGATAATTGGTTTAAAATGCTTTACTAAATCAAGTCTCCAAACAAGAGAGAGTTTCAAATACTTTCTACAATAGATTAAATTTAAAATACAAGATATCCCTGAACCAATTACTGAGATAAACGTATATAGATATAAATCGCTAGCCGTTTTAACAAAAACAAACATCAATATTAGCAATAAGAGTTGTATAATAATACTTCTAATCGTAATATAAAGGAAATCCTCAAAAAGAATGTTTATCCAGTCCACTCCTAGTGTTGTAAAAACAATTGTCAGACTTTGAATAAAGATCAGAGTTTGATATTCTCTATTGGGAATAAATAGCCATACAACTAATACTAATAGCAGATAAGATATAACTGTAGATAAGATATTTATCGTAAAAATTTGATTACTTAAATGACTTAATTTCTTGGAATCAGATCTAATTCGTCCTCCTTCCCTAATAGCATAAGTAGAAATTCCAAGAGCGGCAACTAAAGAAAAATAACCTACAATGGAAGCTGTATAATTAATCTTTCCAAGGTTCTCCACTCCTAATATTCTACTAATATAGGGATAAGTGATTAAAGGGAATATAATTGAAAGTGCTGTTTTAAATAAATTTAAGGCAGCATTTACTCCCATTTTTTTAGTCATCTATTAACTCTCCATCTCTATTTAATTTTACAGATTCTTTATTGATAACAGCTAGCGTCAATATTAGCGCAATAATCCGTGGTCTGTCAAGATAGGACATGATTGGAAGACTCATCAAAAAATTAATTAGTAGACCTACTATTAATACATTGGAACTCAGTTTCTTTATCCATATCATAACTAATTTTATAGTTAAAAGGATATACCATATAAATCCCGGAATCCCTAAAGAACCTAATGTTCCAAATATCCCGATATCATCATAATTAAAATACCCATCAGGTCCTTTGATAAAATAATATAAAGAAGTTCCCTTCTCTGGAGTATGTAAACCTAAGCCAAATGGGTAAGTGAATATTTTCTCAAAATAATATTCTATAGCACCTGTTCGGGCAAATGAGGAACCTGTATTATCCGAAATACTATTAGATATTGAACCAAATCTATTTAGAATAATGAAAAGACCTGCTGTCCCCAAAATGAAAGTCCATAATAACGAGGATATGGTTAATCTACGTCTATTGTAAATGAAGTACATTGATAAAATAGCTATCAGTACTGTAACTAAATAATATCTCGACTGATCGACATAAAGGATAGCAACTAACATTAACAATAAACTAATAATATCCCAAAATGACTTTTTAAAATTATTTGCAATAATTTTCCATGCAACTAATATAACAAATACTCTGACAAGTCCTTCAAAAACACTATAAATACGTAATGGTGCAGTCAAGTTATAAATATAACTTATAGGAATAATATTTTCAATTTTCAAAAACACTGTTGACAAGCCATGATAGCTGTATACTTGAAAAATAAACAATATTGATACTATCGAAATCGTTATTTGACCGATTTTAAGAAAGAGGTTATAATTATTATCCTCTTGAAATATCTCACAAAGAGGAAAATATAGAAGTAAAATTGTAAAAGGAAGAATCTCCCACAATACTTGCGTAAGTGAATAACCCCACAAAAACATCGATACTAGTGAATTTAAAAACAAAAATATAAATAAAATTAGGATAAAATTTCCAAAAATATTTAGTTTAAACTTTCCTTTATTGTAAACAAGGTAGAGCAAAAATAATATAATCGAATAAATTGCAAGACCTGTCTTGTTACTGGCAGCTCCTCCTAGTAAACTCGGCCAACTTACTAGATAAAAGCCTCTGAATTCAATTAAAAAGAATAGTAAAAATAGAAAAAGATATTTATTAAATTTCAATGTTTTTTCTCCCTGAAATACGTACCATCCAATATTTTTTTCAATCGATATATCTTTTTACATAAAAAGTAGGACATATCAGATATTTTTAAAGAAAGCGTAGAGGCTCCTCTATATTCTCTGTAATAATATTTTTTTGATACACGGCCAATTTTCTCTGACTCAGGATTATATGCTCCTCTATGATAATGATAAATTGTCCATTCAGGATAGAAATAAGTCATATATCCCTTATTCCTCATTCTTTCACTTAAAATCATTTCTTCACAATAAAGAAAAATATTTTCATCAAATCCTGATACTGCTTCAAAAGCTTTTCTAGAAACAAACATAAAGCTACCACTAACCCATCCAGTCTCACCCTCAGGAGCAGTATAGTCAATATCTATCCATTTATGTATCTTACTATCAAACCACTGTCTATTGTAATCCTGAAGTATCATTTCTTCTACAAAATTCATCCGCTTACGAGGGCTTTGAATATCTCCTTGAGGAGTGAGAATTTTAGGACCAACTATACCTACTGGATTATCACTCGTTTCAATGATAGTTTTACATTCTTCCAACTGTAAGCCATTAGGAAACTCTAAATCATTGTTTGAAAAAACTAGATAGGGTGTATCAAAGTTCTGAATTGCAAATTTGGCACCTAAATTATTGCCTTTAGAGTATCCACCATTTTCATTGGAATCAATTATATAAATAGTCCTTTGTGATATTTCAAAAGAATAGACTTTTTTTCCATTAAAAGTAGAGGAAATGAATTCAACTTTAGAATCTTGTAAGAATTGTTTTCCTAATTCTTCCGCACTGTTGTCTACGATAATATAATGGACATCATTCCCTACATATATATCAATAAAATTTTTTATATAATCTACTGTATCACTCATTGATTTGTAATCAGTAATAATTAGTGAGTACATAGAATCTCCTTTGTATTACTTCGCCAGTTTCTGATAGATTGTTCGTAACTTTCTAGCGCTATCCTCTATATCAAATCCAGCTTCTTTTATTTTCTCTGCAGAGCCATATGGAAGACGTTCAAAGCTCAAAGAAATAATAAAATCTGACCACTTTTCAACACCATCAGATAATAATAATCTATAAAAGTTTGAATTAACCGATGCTGACTCTGGAACAGCAGAACTCACCACACAAGGCAGTCCAGATGCTTGTGCTTCAATATTCACGATTCCAAACCCTTCATAAAGAGAAGGTAACAAAAAAACATCCATTGCTTGTAAATATTGTGCTGGCTGTTCCTGTTTTCCAAGTAATAAAACCCTTCCTGATTTTATTTCTTCATCTAGCTTCTTTTCTATACTAGCTCGTTCCTCACCGTCACCAATCCATATAAGATAAAAATTAGGTGCCTTTGAAAAAAGAGTTTGTATTAGGCTAACCATAAACTCAGGATTTTTTTCATATGACAACCTTCCGACAGTACCTAAAACGATAGCCTCCATTGGAATATTTAGGTTTTCTCGCACGTTTTGCCTTAACTCTTCATTATATAAAAAATCATTGATTATAATACCATTTTTTATAATCGCCACATCAGACAAATCAGTATTGCCATACAAATAAACCGCTGCTTCAAGTGAGCAGGCCAACTTATAATCAACAAGAAAATTAACTATCTTTTTTGCCGATAACATTTTTAATCTGCCAATAAATCCCTCACCACGACTAGATGAAGTAGTGTGAGCATGAAGCACTATTTTAGCACCTGAAAGCTTTGACAGAATTATATTAAACAACCCCTCGATAGCATCATCTGCGTTAATATGAACAATATCATACTTTTCTTTTTTTAAAATAGAGTAGATACTTCTTAGCCTTTTTATTTTACTTGATGCTTCCTTGACATGTTGAACATATCCCCCGTTTTCTTCAATGATTTGATGAAAACTAGGGTTCTTCAATTTTCCAATAGCCAAGAAGTCAACTTGAAAGTCGTCTGTTAAGGGACGAGTCAAGTTATAGGCTATTACAGACCTACCTCCTGCTCCAAAATTGTCTGCGCCCATTTGTAAAACTTTAGTTTTCATCTATTTACTCCAATAACTAATACGTTGAATCACAATTCAAATCGAGACTTATCAGGATAACGATTAGACAATATCTTCGAAAACTTCTCCAAGTCATTTTCTGTCATCGCCATATCATCATTAACACAAAGCAATTTTGTCTTTTTTTTCGATAATAATTTAGGAAGCTCATTAACAGCAGTAATTGAAATTGATCTTCCAAAAGTCTTACTAGATGGTAGAAACTCATTACTTTCAATTTGCCAATAACACAATAGATAATGATTAATATCCGTATTATAGTCTCTAAATTTGTGTTTAGATGTTTGAACAAAAATGTCTTCTTCTACATCCCATAGATGAGTTAGAGTACTCTTTTTTATTGGAACTGGTGTATGATGATTGTAGTACCCTGTTATCCCCCATGGAAATAATAAGAGATTTTTTAAAATCAAATGACCATATTTATAATTGAAAAACTTAAACGGCGACTTTTTCAAGGCTTTTTTATTTGGAAAATGCCTATATAATACTTCTACATTATTAAAATAAACTTTTGAAAAAGAGGACCACGGAACCAAGGCTTCATAAACAGCCAATAACTTTGGTTGCCCGTTGACAAAGAAGTCGTTAGGTTTAACGTCTTGAATCAAATACATATCATCATTAAAAAAAACGAAATTCTCTGATAAATCTTCAATTCGATGTAAATTCAACTCAATTGAAGCAGAATTAAATGTTGGTAAATATTCCTCAGGTATGAAGTCACTATGCTTAACCCATTTCAACTTAGGATGATTTACATCTAACCATTCCGGTTTTTGACCGTTAGTTATAAGATAAATATTATTTACCCACGGTGCATGCTTCTCTACCATCCTAAACCAATAATTGAATGTTCCGTAATCACGATAACGATGCAGATTATCACCATCACTATCAATCTGTTCACTATTAGGCGTATATTTGTTTTTTTCTCTAATGAATTCTGGATCATTTCCATCAACCCAAAGTACAACAAAATCAATTTTTTCTTCCATGTTAAATTACCTATAAAATAATTGTCTACAAGTCTAGCTATATAAAATTTTTAGTTAAAAGTACATCGTTCCGATACAACAAAAAAGAATACAGACCAAAAATATTATGTTACTTTTCTTTATTAAATAAAATAGTCCAACCTTCATTTGCCTAAAAATCTCAGAATGATTTCTTAAAATAACATCAAAAAAAGTTTTGTATACTGAAGGCTAGTTTTAGCAATTTAAGTCTAAACAGTACATATTTTAACTTATTTGGTTGATCTTTCATTTGAGAAAGAGAAACTCTATTTTTAAGTAATTCTTGTTTAACTTCATCAGTAATGTCTATATATTGTTTATATAACTTGGATTTATACAAACTAGCTAATATATGAATCAATCCACTTACATAATAACGCTGTAAAAGTTGTAACTCTTCTTCATTTAATTGCGAACGAACAAAATCTGAATAGAAAACTTCTTTATAGAATTCAAACATGTCCCTAAATTTCTTCTCATTCCATGATTGAGTAATAGAATCAGGATTATCAATTAGGTAGTGATAGTACTTTTGATTTGTAGCATAAACTTTCTCAGATAAAAGAAATAATTTGTAATTCGTCCCCAAATCTTCATAATATTTCCCACTAGGAAACATGATTTTATTATCTATAAATAAAGATTTTCTATAAATTTTATCATTAGCAAAACCAGTAATATAACTATGCTTAAGTATCTGCACAAAAGCATCTTTGCCTTCAAAGACTTGAGTCACTAATGGATCTGAAACTATAGGATCTTTTTCCCCCTTCACAAACTCACGGTTAAAAGAAACGATATCAAACTCTTGGGATTCCAACACCTCTGCTAATTCTTTAAATGTTTGTGGTTCAAGCCAGTCATCAGAATCAGGGAAATAAACATAGTCACCCTTAGCATGTGAAATACCAGTATTGCGAGCTTCAGAAAGCCCTCCATTTTCTTTATGAATAACTGAGATAAAGTCATAAGCTTTAGCATAATCATCACAGATTTGAGGAGAACTATCAGTACTTCCGTCATCTACAAGTAGGATATTATAGTTCTTCCACTCTTGAATAAGGATACTATCAATGCAACGTTTCAAATATTTTTCAACATTATAGACAGGTATAACTACTGTTAATAATACATCTTTTTTCATTTTCGCATCCTTAATTTATGACGAATAAAATCTAATGTCCATTTCTCTCTCTTAAATTTCTTTAAAAATGTTGATTTAATATATTCCCAATAGAATTTATTTTTTGTTACTTCATCAATCTCTTGTATAGAAATTTTTTCTCCAACAACAAGTTTATTAGGAACAACATAAAAAGAGTCACATTCCTTAAACTCTGGACATTCAATCATTCTTTTTTGAAAATGAGCATATAATGGATATTCGATGACTAACGTTCCATCTTTAATTTCAATACTTTCAAGGCCAGTTTTTTCTGACCAAAAATAATAACGTTTAGGGTCAACTTCGCCATATTCTCTGAACGAAAAATGACTGATATCAATATCATCAAAGAATTTATCTTGCAATTGATCAAAACCTGATTTTTCAAACAATTTTTGAATACCTTCTGCCTCATCAAAAATAAAATTTTGCTCACTAGTAAAGACATTGTGATAATCCAGTCGATAGTTTAAACCTTGCCCAGACATAAATATACGATTAACTTCTTGTGAATTTTTAAATATTTGGAGATGACCTAAAAGACCGTATCGAGCATAATCATTTGTAAAAAAGTTATACTCTTCCAAGAATTGATAGATGTCACCAAGTAAGACATCTGTATCACAAAATCCCCAATAATCATATTCTTTTAATTCTTCTTCAAAGATAAATCCATAAGCAACCTTATAGTCACATAATTTATACGGAGTTTTAAGAGAAATTTCAAAATCAAATTTAGACTGGACTTTTTTTCTTAAATCATCAAAAGAAAGAGTTACAAATTCTATATTTTTAGCATTTAACACTTCAAATTGTTCAACCTTTTGATCCGTATAAATTAAGAAATCAATCTTTTCATTACGCTTAGCAGTCAATAAAAAATATGGAAAGAACTTTGGTAATTTCCCAAAATAAGGAATAATGAGTCTTATTTTTTTCATTTAGTTAAATCCTCTCCACCTCTATTCAACCAATTGACAGCATTAAAATAACGGTGATAAGTTTTCAAATCAATTCCAACATGACCTTGCTTCTCTGCCGATTTAAAATGAACCAAAGATGGTAAATCACTATAATTTTTAGAAGAGAAGATAACCTTACTCTTGTATGGAAGTTCTTCGAACTCTTTCATCAATTCATAAGTACAAGCATCATTATCATTGAACTTGAAATACAAATTATCCCAATGAATTCTTTCCAAACGACGATCCCACTTTTGAGTTGCTTCTTCCTCATCTGCATAATGCAGGAAATGAAGTTCAATATCATCAAGAAGTGCAAGAGGATAGGCATTATCAAAGTCTTTAATATATTTTGATTCCTTTACAAATTTCAAGGAGATATTTCCACTCAAATAGTATTTTAAATTCTTGAGCATCTTGATGTAATCAGGAGAGAAGACAAACATCCCTACAAATGGTGTTTGATAAGGCAAGCCCAATTCTTGATAAACTTTTCCAGCCCAACAATTATCACAAATGATCGTAAAATTTTTATTCTTGAGTCTTCGTCTAGGAATAAAATTAATAATTGGATAAACGATTGGTTTTAATTTATTCTTAATTTTTTCAGTATTCATCTTAATATTTCTTATATAACTCTGAGAAATTCCGAATATAACTTTGTAATGAAAAGAGTTCTTTTTGACGTTGGACAGAGGCCTCGCCAAATTGCGCTCTCTTCTCGGTATTGTTAGCTAATTCTTGAATAGCCTTAGACAATTCTGCTGGTTGATTTGGAATGGACAGAAGTCCATTTTCACCCTCTTCCACCATCTCACAAACACCACCATGACGGTAACCGACTACTGGCTTACCACAAGCCATAGCTTCTAAAACGACTGTAGGTAATGGATCTGGATTAGTACTTGGCAAGACAAAGATATCAAACATATTATACAGCTCTGTTGTCTGGCTGTAATAGTCAATCCGTTTGATTTGGGAAGCAACTGGCGAAGCTGCGATTTTAGCTTCCAATTCTTCCACTCGCCATTCTTCACCTTCAAAGGCACTACCTGCTAGAAAGGCCACTGCTTGAGGATTCATCTTTAAAATTGGTGTTACCGCCTCTAAAAAGTCTCCTTGGCCCTTCCAAGCATTGACCCGCCCAATCATACCAATCACAAGTGAGTCTTGCTGAATGCCAAATTTTTCACGTACAGCACCTGCCTGCATTGGATAATAAACAGCATTATCCACACCATTATAAATAACTCGAACCTGATCTTCTTTTACAAAGCGAGATTGCTTGACATGATTAGCTACAGCATTTGATACTGTAACGATCTTATCAGCATAACGTCCCATTAAAAGATTGATAAAATCAGAAATGGCCTTAGGCTTGACAATAATCTCATGAACATGCCAAATAAGGGGCAGTTTTAGTTTTCTTTTGACATAAATCCCTTCAAGAACGGCAGTCGTATTATTGTGAAGTAGCGAAATACCATTGTCTTGTGCATACTTTGCAATCTCTTTAGAAAAACGATTATAAGACCGGAAATATTCGAATATCCCTTTTGGATTGAAATATTTACGACGTAAAATCGGATAGGCAAGGACTGACACTTTTGCTCCAACAGCCTCCAAGGCGGAAACCAGAACACCATCATTTGGAAGAATGACATGTGCCTCAAACAGGTCCTTATCCAATCCTTTT
>RBWB01583579.1_pt1 | contig 11632 bp, 10 predicted proteins | sample 2014201 | NCBI WGS metagenome assembly RBWB01 (sample SAMN10133834, study PRJNA383868) | Human oral metagenome, whole genome shotgun sequencing project. | isolation source: supragingival plaque isolated from 88 juvenile twins | host: Homo sapiens | place: Australia
CGAGCGATATTCGGATGCAGGGCCGGAATGTAAATGGAATATGCATTTTATTGTGACACGGCTTCAGGCTGAGCCGAATTTGGATAATACAATTTATGAGGCTCTTATTGATCCTAGAGATTCTCGCAAAATCTCAGATGACCATTGGGAACGTATACTTTATATGACAAAATATCGTTTTAATGATCCGACGATACGTATTTATAATCCCAGTGAAACCATGCTTGGAGCTATCGCAGATCGAGAAGATAGATTTGCTGGCGAACACCGTAAACATCTATTTACTATTACTATGGATTTGAAAAGGAAATAATTATGTCAGGAACAAAAATACTAAACCCTACGATGCCTAATGCCAGTGATATTCGCACTGCACAAATTCAGGCACTGTTGGCTGAGGATGCCTATTTGCAGCTTGATGAGAAAACCAAAACATGGAGACATCCAAATCGGAAGACTGATGAATATGGTGAATATGTAGAGATGCCGGGTAATCCGCCCGAAAAGTTTCGGGTAGTTAAAGATTTCGGCAAGGAAGACGGTTATAAAGACGGTTTTCAGGCAAGTATTTATCGTAGTGAAACCACAGATGCACTGTACGGCGCGATTCCCGGAACAGAATTTAAACGGGAATTCTTCCAAGACGTTGTTAAATCAGACGGAACAATTGGATTGGCGCGGCACAATCCGCAAATAAACGATACCATCCGCTTTGGCAATGAGTTATTGAAAATAGCCGCACAGCAGGGGCCGTGGTATAGTAAAAACCCCGAAGTCTATCTAACAGGGCATTCCTTGGGCGGTAATGATGTCCAATTTGCCAAATTTTATTTTGGTTCGCGTATCACCCGTGTTGATGCGTTTAATCCGCAAAGTATTTACGATTTAAGCGGTTCGCAGTTTGTTTCCAAAGATGTCCAAATCAACGGACTGTTCAATCATTGCATATCTAGCGATCCGTTAAGCGCATCCAGCAGCCATCCGGGCAAAACTTTTATTTATGACCCCGGTCAGAAAGTTTCTTCCCACAATATGGATAATTTCACCCCGACGGGAAGCAATAACGTGGATGTGCTGGCGGAAGGAACGGCGGCATTGGAGCGTGCAAATGAAAACGGCGACCGGATTGCTCTCCGGCGCGGTGCAACCCATGCGCTGCGCACAACTGCTTCTTTGACTGCCCAACTGCCTGCAAGGATACGGGATGCGGGTGTATTGTTCGGTAAATATGACCGTTATGAAGGCCAAGCGGCCGATAGGGATGGTGTTCCGCCTTATGTGCCGGGGGCGGTGGTCGCTCAACCTGAAAATGCGCGAAAGGCAGAGCTTGGCGTGAATCCCGAAAGCAGTCGGACGGACGGACATCAAACCGCGCCGGAAAACCTGTCGCCGAAAACGGCGGCGCACCAGATTTTTGCTTCTCCTGAGGCATTTTTTCAAGCGGTACCGCCGAAGCCTTCCGTTGAGCAGGGCAATGTGCCGACTAACGATTTCAACAGCAGTAATAACAACGACATGGGCATGTAAGATTTTCTTTGGAAAGAACGGACAGGCAGCCTGAAACCAAAAAAGCATCGGTGTAATTCCGATGCTTTTTTATGTGTCAGCAGGATATGACGGGCTTTTGCTGTCCATGCGTTCCGTGTCCTAAGGCCTTGGCAGCCTGAAACCGCATGGGCATGCATCCGCCTTACGGAAATCCGTGTTGCGCGTGTATCAATGTTTATCTGTGCCGGCGATATGTTGTTTTCAGGCTGCCTGAAACATCGCCATATAGTTCACGTCCGCACTGTCGCACAGAAAATATTGCCGCGTGAGCAGGTTGAGCGACATTCCCGTGCAGTCATCCAGCGACAACCCTGCATCGCGCGCCATGCGGGCCAGCTCGGCGGGGGTGATGAATTTTTGCCAGTTGTGCGTGCCTTTGGGCACGATGCCCAGCAGATATTCCGCACCAAAAATTGCGTGGATATAGGATTTGGCGTTGCGGTTGATGGTGGAGAAGAATACGCGTCCGCTTGGTTTGACAAGGCGGGCGCAGGCGCGGATAACGGAGGCGGGGTCGGGGACGTGTTCCAGCATCTCCATGCAGGTTACGGTGTCAAACGAATGCGGCATTTCGGCAGCAAGGTCTTCCACGCTGATGCAGCGGTAATGCACATTGTCCACCCTGCCTTCTTCGGCATGCGCGCGCGCGGCGGCAAGCGATTTTTCCGCCATGTCTATGCCCAGCACGCTTTTTGCGCCCGCTTGCGCCATGCTCTCGCTCAGGATGCCGCCGCCGCAGCCCACATCCAGCACGGTGCAGCCTGAAAGCGGGGCGAAACGGTTGATGTAGTCCAGTCGCAGCGGGTTGATGTCGTGCAGCGATTTCAGTTCGCCATTCCTGTCCCACCATTTGGCGGCGATTTGGCTGAACTTTTCAATTTCTGCGCTGTCCACGTTGGCGCGTGCAGCATCTGCCATATCGGATACCCCTTGTTTTATTAGTAAATTAAAATAAAAATGCCACTGCGTTGGTCTTCTGAGCCGACACATAAAATGGAGGTGCACAATGCCGGCTTTTCAGGCTGCCTGAAAATGCAGAAACCTTAATCATTGCGTGCGGCAAACCACAATGCCCATACCGCCAGCAGCACCGCCGCAAAAAACATTAAGCTCCACACGGGCAGCGACACACCCAATACACGGTTGATTTCGCCGCAAAATCCCGACCCGCGTATCAGCGGCTCATACCAGTCAAACAGCGGCCAGCCGCGCAGCCTGAACGACCACGGCGCACCGCAATCGGGCTGTTCGGCAAAGGGCAGCGATTGCAGATGGATGTGTTCTGCCGCCACCCACGCACCGAAAGCCGCCGGAATGCTGATGATTGCCGCTGCCGCCGTTCTGCCCGCCCGCCGCCTCAACGGCAACAGCAGACACAGCAGCGACACCAGCGCAACCGCAAACAAAGCCAGCCGCTGCTCGATGCATTTCACGCACGGGTTCATGTGCAGCACATACTGCCCGAACAGCGATGCCCCCGCACCTGCCAGCGACACCAGCAGCACAGCCCACACCATCAGATAACCGCGCGGCAGCCGCCGCAGTTTTGCCGAAAATCCCATTGCGTATCCTTTTCTGCCAAAGCGCGCAGTATAACACCCTGCCACGCCGTTTCAGCCGCAAAGGCAGCCTGAAAGCCCGTTCGGGGCTTATGGCCGACACATGAAAATTGATGCGCACCATGCCGCTTTCCGTGGGATGGGCACTGGCTGTGTATAGTGGATTAAATAAAAATGATACAAGGCGTTAGAGCGTCAGGGTGGTGCAACGCCGTAACACCGCAATTTTAATCCACTATAATCGCTTCCCTTTTTCCTTTTCAGGCTGCCAAATGCCGCATCATGCCCCCCAAGCCCTCGTCATCTTTTCCGGCGGACAGGATTCCGCCACCTGCCTGTTCCAAGCCATCGCCGAATACGGCGCGTCCAACGTGCAGGCCATCACCTTCCGATACGGACAGCGGCATGCCATAGAACTGGAACGCGCCGCCTGGATTGCCCGCGATTTGGGCATCAAACAGACCGTGTTGGACTTATCGCCGGTAAACCACATCACCCACAACGCCCTAACCGACCCCGAAACACCGATTGCCGCTGCCGAAAACGGCCTCCCCAACACCTTTGTGGACGGACGCAACGCCCTGTTTCTGCTTTACGCCGCCATCTATGCCAAATCACAAAACATCCGCGACATCCTCATCGGCGTATGCGAAACCGACTTCTCAGGCTATCCCGACTGCCGCGATGCGTTTGTCAAATCCATGAACACCACGCTCAATCTGGCGATGGACTATCCCTTCAACATCCGCACCCCGCTGATGTTTCTCACCAAAAAAGAAACCTGGGCACTGGCAGACCGCCTCGGCGCGTTTGACTACATCCGCCGCCATACCCACACCTGCTACCAAGGCACAGAGGGCGGCTGCCACGAATGCCCAAGCTGCATCCTGCGCGAACGCGGCCTGCGCGAATACCTTGCCGAACGCGGCGCAGAATGACTTTCAGGCAGCCTGAAACGCAAAAGATACGCAAAGACGCTGTACAACATATTAAAAATCAAGCAAAATCACATTTCCCCGTTCACAAAAGAAAGGAAAAACATGACCGCGAAATCCACCTTCCTGCGCAACGCCGTGCTGGTACTCACCCTCAGCGCACTGACCGCCACCGCAGCCGATGCCCGCAGCCTGTTCCGCAGCAAACGCAGCCGCACCAACACCGCCGCCGCCATTGCCCTAGGCATGGCCGCCTACACGCTGTACAACGGCTACAACACCTACCGCGAAGATGCCGCAGGCCGTCCCTATCTGCGCGAAAAAATGGAAGCCAACGACCGTCTGGAACGCGAAGACAACGAACGCTACTACGGCCGCAACGACTACCGCCGCGCCCTTCCCGATGACGGCGGCTATTACGGCTACCGCTACGAGCCCGAGTCCGACCGTTACCGCCGTAGCGACCGCCGTTACCGCTACGACAACTACGATGATTACAACGACTGACACAGCCGTTTGACAAGAAAGCACGTTCCGCCAAAGAACGTGCTTTTTTCCGCGCCCCGAATCCGCAAAAGGCAGCCTGAAAACCGCATTACCCGCTTTCAGGCTGCCCTGTCTATTGCCGGTGCAGGGCGGCAAGTTTCACATAGTGGGCAGCGGAATAGCGCAGGTGTTCCCGCTCCGCCTCCGTGAGCGCGCGTATCTGCCGCACGGGCGCACCCATATACAGAAAACCGCCCGCCAGCCGTTTGCGCGGCGGCACCAGACTGCCCGCACCGATAACCGTGTCGCTGCCGATTTCGGCATCATCCAGCACAATTGTACCCATGCCCACCAGCACACGGCTGCCGATGGTGCAGCCGTGCAGCATGGCACGGTGGCCGATTGTAACTTCGTTGCCGATAACGAGCGGCGAACCTTTCGGTTTGGCGGCTGTCGGATGTGAAACGTGCAGCACACTGCCATCCTGGATGTTGCTGCGGCAGCCGATGCGGATGGTGTTCACGTCCCCGCGCAGCACACACAGCGGCCACACCGATGATTCAGCCTCCAACACGATGTCGCCGATTAAAACGGCAGTTTTATCAACAAAGCTGTCGGACGCGAGCTGCGGTATATGTCCGCCGAACGGGCGAATGTCCATGAGTCTTCCTTAATGTCTTTGATGTTGCTTAGCTGACATGCGTAAAAAATAGCGGATTAAAACGGCCATGCTTTCAGGCTGCCTTGGAACACAAAAGGCATGATGCACGAACCCCCAAGTGCAGAACGGGGCACTTGGGGGCAGGCAGCATTTCAGGCTGCCCCATGCGGCAAAGGCAGCCTGAAAAGCGGTTTTACGACAGCCGTCCGTGGCACTGCTTGTATTTCAGCCCGCTGCCGCAGGGACACGGGTCGTTTCGGTGGACGGTGCGCCCCTCTTTTTCCAGTGCATCGGGGAAGAAGCGGCGGTCGTCTTCGGTAACGTTGTCCGGATTGAATGCGGCGCGCGCCAGTCCGTCGCGAGAGCCGGACAGCACCGACTGCATATCGGGCGCATCGGCTTGGAACGCCTGTGCGGTGATGTGTTCCTGCGGCAGCTCCTCGTCCACGGGTTCGTGGGCACGCACTTCCGCGCTAACCAGATACGCGCTGGACGTATATTGGATGTTGTGCCACAGGTTTTGGAACATATCGAACGCTTCGCGCTTGTATTCCTGCTTCGGATTTTTTTGGGCATAGCCGCGCAGACCGATGCCTTGGCGCAGATAGTCCATTGCGGCCAGATGTTCGCGCCATTGGGTATCGATAACTTGCAGCACCACGTCGCGCTCAAAATTGCGGAAGGGCTCGCTCCCTGCCAAATCGGCTTTGGCTTTGTAATCCTGTTCCACCTGGGCAAGCAGACGTTCTTTTACGTCTTCGTTTTCCAGCGTGTTGTCCGCTTTCAGCCAGCCGGCAATATCGGCATGGATGTTGAACTCGCCGGCCAGTTTTGCGGTCAGCGCGGGGATGTCCCATTGTTCTTCCATGCTGTCGGCGGGCATATACGTGTCCACAATGCCGCCGATGACGTTGGTACGCCAGTTTTGGGTCAGCGGGCTGATGTCTTTGCTGTTGAGGATTTCGTTGCGCTGGCGGTACATCACTTTGCGCTGTTCGTTGGCAACGTTGTCGTATTCCAAAACCTGTTTGCGCATATCAAAGTTGCGCCCTTCCACTTTGCGCTGGGCGTTCTCAATTTGGCGGGTCAGAATCCCTGCCTCAATTGCCACACCCGGTTCGGGCGCGAGACGGTTGAGAATGGCGGCGGCGCGGTCTAGGGCAAACAGGCGCAGCAGCGGGTCTTCAAACGACAGATAGAAACGGCTGGAACCGGGGTCGCCCTGCCGTCCCGCACGTCCGCGCAACTGGTTGTCTATGCGGCGGCTTTCGTGGCGTTCCGTGCCGATGATGTGCAGCCCGCCTGCGTCTACCACGCGTTGGTGGTCGGCTTCCCAAGAGTCTTCCAGTTTTTTTATGCGGGCGAGTTTTTCTTCTTCGCTCAGCGTTTCGTCTGCCATGATGGCTTCGGACTGGTGTTTGACGTTGCCGCCCAATACGATGTCCGTGCCGCGCCCCGCCATGTTGGTGGCAACGGTAATCATGCCGGGTTTGCCTGCCTGCGCCACAATCAGGGCTTCGCGTTCGTGTTCTTTGGCATTGAGTACGTTGTGCGGCAGTTTTTCGCGGTGTAGGAGCTGGGAGACGAGTTCGGAGTTTTCAATGGTGGTGGTGCCGACCAGCACGGGCTGGCCTTTTTCGTGGCATTTTTTGATGTCGTTGATTACGGCTTCGTATTTTTCTTCCGAGGTGCGGAAGATTTGATCGTTGAAGTCTTTGCGCTGGATGGGGCGGTTGGTGGGGATGATGACGGTTTCCAGGTTGTAGATGTTTTGGAACTCGTAGGCTTCGGTGTCGGCCGTGCCGGTCATGCCCGAAAGTTTGGCATACAGGCGGAAATAGTTTTGGAAGGTGATGCTGGCGAGTGTTTGGTTTTCTTTTTTGATTTCCACGCCTTCTTTGGCTTCCACTGCCTGATGCAGCCCGTCAGACCAGCGGCGGCCGTCCATCAGGCGGCCGGTGTGCTCGTCTACGATGACGATTTCAAGCTGCCCTTCTTCGTTGGGTTTGACGACATAGTGCTGGTCCCGGTGGAACAGGGTGTGTGCGCGTAATGCGGCCAGCAGGTGGTGCATCAACATGATGTTTTGGATGGCATAGAGCGATTCGCCCTCTTTGAGCAGCCCCATGCCGGTCAGGATTTCTTCGGCGTGTTCGTGTCCGCTTTCGGACAGCGTAACCTGCATGTTTTTTTCATCTACCCAGTAATCGCCTTCGGGGCTGTCTTCTTTTTCCTGGGCAATCAGGTGGGCGGGAACCTGGTTCATCAGGCGGTAGAGTTCTATGTTGTCGTCTGCCTGTCCCGAAATAATCAGCGGCGTGCGGGCTTCGTCAATCAGAATGGAATCTACTTCGTCTACCACGGCGAAGTTCAAATCGCGCTGAACTTTGTCATAAGGGCTGGTTACCATGTTGTCGCGCAGGTAGTCAAAGCCGAATTCGTTGTTCGTGCCGTAGGTGATGTCGCTGGCGTAGGCGGTTTGGCGGGTGAAGGGGTCCATATTGCTTAGGATGACGCCGACCGACAGCCCTAAGAAATTGTAAAGCGGGCGCATGATGCCTGCATCGCGCTCGGCAAGATAGTCGTTCACGGTAACGACGTGCACGCCTTTGCCCGATAGGGCGTTGAGGTAAACGGGCAGCGTGCCGACCAGCGTTTTGCCCTCGCCCGTGCGCATTTCGGCGATTTTGCCATCGTGCAATACCATGCCGCCGATAAGTTGTACGTCAAAATGGCGCATTCCTAGGATGCGGCGCGAGGCTTCGCGGCACACGGCGAAGGCTTCGGGCAGGATGCTGTCCAACGTTTCGCCTTCGGCGAGCCGTTTTTTGAATTGGGCGGTTTTGCCGGCGAGTTCTTCGTCCGACAGGGCCTGCATTCCTGCTTCCAGTGCGTTGATGGCGGCAACGGTTTTCCGATATTGTTTCAGCAGGCGGTCGTTGCGGCTGCCGAAGATTTTTTTTGCGATGTTGGTCAGCATGTTTTCGGGGTTTCCTTAGGTTTGTTCGGTGTGCCGTATCAGTTGGCAAATGGGGCGGATTCTATCATACGGATGCCCAATATAGGGACGGGCGGGCGGTTTATCAAAGCATGCGGGCTGCCTGAAACGGCGCTTAACGTTTTTTTACGGTTTCAGGCTGCCTGAAACGTGATGTAGTGGATTAGTTGCGCCAGCGCAAGTTTGGGTGTGAAAATCCTGCGGAATATGTAAACTTTCATTAAAATAGCGTTAGCACATTGTTTTCCCTTTTTTTAACACAGCCATTATCGGAAAGGAACAAAACATGGCAGGACACCAGTTGCAGCCGTTTGAAGAAGTGGATTTGGGTGCGAAGAAAAGCAGCCTGAAAATCTTTGAAGATGCGGTGATGAAATACCGCGGTGCGGTTTCGCAGGAAGACAGCGACCGTGCGCCGCTGCCGAAAGACTATCCTTATGCCGAGCGCATGGGGCGGCGGCTTTATGAGGCGGAAAAGGCCAAATTGCAGATTGAGCTTTTGAAAGTGCAAAGCTGGGTAAAAGACAGCGGCGCACGCATCGTCAGCCTGTTTGAGGGGCGCGATGCGGCGGGCAAGGGCGGCACAATCAAACGTTTTATGGAGCATCTGAATCCGCGTGGCGCGCGCATCGTGGCATTGGAAAAGCCCACTGAAACCGAACGCGGGCAGTGGTATTTCCAGCGTTATGTGCAGAATCTGCCGACTGCGGGCGAAATGGTGTTTTTTGACCGCTCTTGGTATAACCGTGCGGGTGTGGAACACGTGATGGGCTTTTGCACGCCGCAGGAATATCTGCTGTTTATGCGCCAAGCCCCTGATTTTGAGCGGATGCTGACCGATAGCGGCCTGCACCTGTTCAAATTTTGGTTTTCGGTGTCGCGCGAAGAGCAGCTGCGCCGTTTCGTATCGCGCTATTCCGACCCGCTGAAACACTGGAAACTGTCGCCCGTGGACGTGCAGTCGCTGGATTTGTGGGATGCCTATACGGAGGCGAAAAATGCGATGTTTTTCCACACGCATACCAAAGATGCGCCGTGGGTCATCATTAAATCGGACGACAAAAAGCGCGCCCGTCTCAACTGCATCCGCCATTTCCTGCACGCGCTGGATTATCCGAACAAAGATTTGGATGCCATCGGCGAAACCGACAGCCTCATTGTGATGCAGCCTGATATGAATACCGTGGCGCAGGAAAGGGGTTAAACCGCTGTGCCGAAAGGGCAGCCTGAAAACCTTGTTTTGGGGGTTTCAGGCTGCTTTTTTGGTCGGAGGGCGGAGTGTGCATGGGGCGGGCTCTTGCTGCCCACGCGTTCTGTGTTTTAAGGCAGCCTGAAAATGCGTGTGCGCAAGTGTCCACCCCGCAAACGTAACTATACCGCTTTGAGTTGCGCCCCAATCCGAGGGTTGCAAAGGTTTCAGGCTGCCTTTGGGTTGATGGGCGGCAGATAGGAAACCGCCCCGCATCCGTTGTTCGGAAGCGGGGCGTGTGGTTTTCAGGCTGCCTTGTGTTTCAGTGGCGCGTGTTCGGGTTGTAGCGTTTTTCCAGATAGGCAAACAACCAAGTTAGGAATACGGTCATCACCAGATAAATCAGCGCAATGGTGTAGAGCGGTTCGGCATAGATGTAATACCGGCCCGAAATGGTTTTCTGCACATACGCCAGTTCTGCCACCGCAATGGTTGATGTGAGCGAGCTGTCTTTCAGAAGCGTGATGTATTCGTTTGCCAGCGGCGGCAGCATGCGGCGCATAGCCTGCGGCACGATGATGTAGCGCATTGCCTGCCAATAGGTCAGACCCAGCGAGCGGGCGGCTTCCATCTGTCCTTTGTCTATGGACTGGATGCCCGCGCGGAAAATTTCGGTGATGTAGGCACCCGCGTTTACGGTGAGCGCGAGCGTGCCGGCGATTGCCGCACCGTAGTTACGGCGGATTTCCACTGCCTCCGCCCCGCTGATTAGCAGCCCGTGGTCTGGGTGGATGAGTGCGACCAGCCACACGAAATACCACATAATAATTTGCACAAACAAGGGCGTGCCGCGAAACAGCGTTACATACAGCAGCGATACCATCCGCATCAGCCACGCCAGCGCGCGCATCAGCGCGTTGGCATTCTCAAAACGGATAATCCGCATCATTGAGCCGAACAGCCCCAAAACCGTGCCGCAGAGTACCGAAACCGTGGTCATGCCCAGCGCAATCAGTGCGCCGTTCAGGAACATGTAGCGGTATTCGTAAATAATGTCAAAACGGAAATTCATAGCCTTGCCCGAACTGCCCCCGCGCACCTACCTGCGCCGCAGGGAAAAATCGCGCATTCTACATTAAAACAGTACCCTGCCCAAACATTTTCAGGCTGCCCGCCGCCGGTTCAGGCAGCCTGAAATCGGTTAGAATGCGCGGTTTTCCGCCATCCGAGCCGCTTATGGACATCTGGTTTTCCGCCCGCCTGCCCGCCGTTCCTTCCGCCGTAACCGTCGGCAATTTTGACGGTGTGCACACCGGCCACCGCCATATTTTGGAAAGGCTGTCTGCCCAGGCCGCTGCACGCGGGTTGCGCCGCTGCGCCATCGTTTTTGAACCCCAGCCTGCCGAATTTTTCAGCGCATGGGCAGGGAAGCCCGCCCCCTGCCGTATCACCCCCTTGCGCGACAAACTGCGCCTGCTGGCGGATACTGGCTGTTTGGACGGCGTGTGGGTGCTGCGTTTCAACGAACGCTTCGCCGCGCTGGAAGCGGAAGCCTTTATCCGCGCCATACTTCGCGAACGGTTGGACACGCGTTATCTTTTGGTTGGCGACGACTTCCGTTTCGGCAGAAACCGGGGCGGTGATTTTTCCCTGCTCGCTGCCTGCCCCGATTTTGAAACCGAACGCACGCCTAGCATTCTGATTGCCGGCGAACGCGCCAGCAGCACCGCCGTGCGCCATGCCCTGCAATCGGGCAGCCTGAAAACCGCCCGTGCGATTTTGGGACACGGCTACACGCTGAGCGGGCATGTCAAACACGGCAAAAAGCTGGGGCGCACCATCGGCTGCCCCACTGCCAACATCCACCTGCCGCCGCACCGCTATCCCCTTAGCGGCGTGTTCGTTATCCGCGCGACAGGCAGCTTCGGCACGCGCGCAGGCGTGGCATCGTTTGGCAGAAACCCCACCGTGTCGCACACCGATGAAGCCAAGCTGGAAGTGCATCTGTTTGACTACGCGGGCAGCCTGTACGGCGAACGGCTGGAAACCGAATTTCTGCACAAGCTGCGCGATGAGGCCAAGTTTGACGGCATCGGCGCGCTGCAAGCCCAAATCGCTGCCGACATCGCCGAAGCAAAGGCATGGCTGGCGGAAAACGGAGGGGCAGCCTGAAAGCGTGTCGGCGGGTTTTCAGGCTGCCTGAGACCTTTGCAAAACCTCAGATTTGAGCACAGTTCAAAGCAACAGCATCGCAGA
>RBWB01583580.1_pt1 | contig 11630 bp, 23 predicted proteins | sample 2014201 | NCBI WGS metagenome assembly RBWB01 (sample SAMN10133834, study PRJNA383868) | Human oral metagenome, whole genome shotgun sequencing project. | isolation source: supragingival plaque isolated from 88 juvenile twins | host: Homo sapiens | place: Australia
ATTAAAGACTTGGTAAATTTCGCCTTAGACCTTTTTAAAATGGTCGGGCTGATTGCTTATGCCGCCTTATTGATTGCGCTGATTGTTGCGTTTGTATTTGCAGTATTTGGAATACTTGGACTTATTTTCGGTACGTTCTTTTGGGCAGTATTTGCTGTTATATCTTGATTGGATGTTGCTATGGAATCTATTGTTTCGCCTAAAATGTTGCGCTTACTCGCCTTGAGTTACAAGGCGGTGGATGATATATCTCGAACAAGAGTAGAAATTAATGGCGTGTATCGGCATTACAAGGGCGGGTTATATCGTGTTGTTTGTAAGGCTTGCCAAGAATCGGATGGCGTTGAGCAGGTTGTCTATCGCCCTGAAAATGGCGGGCATTATTGGGTTAGACCGCTAAAAGAGTTTGTTCAAAAGTTCGAGCGAGTGGAGCTTGAATCTTTAAAGAGCAAGTCGCTGATTGAGATATGCAGTAAATTCGACCAAGACGGACGAAATAAAGCACATTATCAATTTGCGCCATATTCAGTAGGGCATAAAAAATAACCCTAACCTACTAAACGCCGCTAATCATACGATTAGAAGCTGGCAGGAAAGAGTTATTTGTAGTTATTTTATACTAAAAGGAAAATATTATGAAGTATGAAGTTTCAAAAAATCCATCTAAAACGGTTGATATTCGTTCGCTTATAATTCATTTGCCGATTTGTGATTCTGAAGGATTGCCAAGTTGTGTACTTGATGTAGAGGGTAATTTGCATTTTGAAGTAGAAATTGATACGGGAAAGATTGTGGGGTGGGATTTTCCAGGTCGCGCGTATATGGTTGCAGAGGCGGATGATGTTGGCGAGTATATCCTAACCTGTGATGATGGAGAAAAAGGCAATATTGAGGTGGTATCTATCCTTGACTATCCGCCGCCGTTCTTCACAAGTAGAAATGAAGAGGGTGTGTGTTTCATCCCTGAATATTTCTGCATGACTGTTGGTGTAGATGGGGTTATTGAAAACTGGAATCCTGACCTTGATTGTTTTTTCAACAAAGCTGAATACTAGACAGAAAAGCCGCCTTTATAGGCGGTTTTCTTTTGAGTGAATGGTTTTGTATAAAAACGTTCCTTTTAAAATCATAAACTTATAAAATATGTTACAAATAGTTATTGCGTCATTTTAGGGATTTGGGTAATATTCACACATCGACAGACAACGCCAAACGGCAAAACTAAAAAGGATGATGGAAATGTTTAAGCGACTGATTGTTTTGGTTCGATTCAACGGTTTTGAGAAAGTAACGCCTAAGCAAAAATACGAACTTGCCAAACTATTGAATAAAGATGTTGCAATGTCGGGCGAGAAGAAATTGAAGCCGACAAACAAATCCCTTGATTGTGCATATCGTGCCTTTTTGTTCAACGACGAAGGCGAAAGCATGAAAGAATTTATCAAGCAGATAAAAGATTTTGAAAGTAATGCTGATGGTGTTTCTATCGAGATGCGAGAAATCGAAGAGATTGAATACGCAAAATTGCCCGTAAATCGCAGAAACTTTCATGCGTTTACGCACATCAAATCAAGATTGATTTAAATAGTAGAAAAGGTAAAATATCATGGATAAAAACGTTTACAATGAAATTTTGGATATGCTGGCTAAGGCAGAAAGCCATATCCATGATTGCGAACTCTGGAACGGTGGGGATGATGGTTTCAAAGCCCGTGTCTTGATAGGTCGGGTTATGGATGAAATCAGAAATCTGAGAAACAGCCATGATTCGAGGATTTAGAGAAATCTTGATTGCCGCGCTTATTGCTTTGGTTGTGATGGCTGTCCACTTATCGGGCGTTCCAAGCGCGGCGCAGCATGGAAATATCTATCAGAAAGGTCAAAGATGACTGAGTGGGTTAAGGTTGAGGATAAATTGCCGCCTGTTAACGTTCCTGTTTGGGGCGGCTGGTATGAGCGAGATGGAACTTTCGTAAGTGAAATCTTTGTGCTTATAAAAGAAGCAAATGATTTTTGTTGGTGTCGTTGTAAGGATATTGCGGTTGTTGGTGGTTTTGCAGATTATTGCTATCAGCCAAGATACTGGTCGTTATTGGATAACCCTATTGAGCCATAGAAATTAGAAAGGTTTGGAAGTGAATAAATGGAATAAATTATCTGAATCAGTCCCGCCGCTAGAAACGCCTGTATGGGCAGGATGGTTTGAAGTTGATGGAAGATTTACAAGCGGGCTATTCGTCCTAGCAGACGATGGAATTGATGTTCTTTGGTGTCGTTGCGCCGAATCGGTGTCTTATGACGACTTTGGGGAGTGGGCGAGCGACGACCATTATCCAGTAAGCCATTGGATGTATCTACCAAAACCGCCTGAAGAATAAGGAGCAGGAAATGATAACAGCAGAGCAAGCGCGTGAATTGAATCCGAAAGGACGTATCGAAGAGTACAAAACTTTCCTTGAAAAAAGAATAAAAGAAGCGGCATTACAAGGTAATGATTATGTTCTCATTCGCGAAGCACCTTATTCAAGCTGGCTTTATAATGAACAGAAGTTAGATGACAGGGCTGCCGTAGAAGTCTTGAAAGAATTGCGTCAGAACGGATTTTCCGTAAATTATTTTCAGTATGATGGTTCGCAATTTTCAGACTATGGAATCCAAATTTCTTGGACTAAATAAGTTCAGTTGAATAACCTTAAACATTAAAAAGGAATGATGAAATGACAATGATGAAAGAAACATTGAGAGTTTGCGTGGAAGAAGCCGAACGTTTTTTGAAACGCGCCAAAGAGCTTGAAGAGGTTGGAAAGAATCGGGACGTTGAAGGGTATTACCATAACCATAAAGAGCAAGCGGCGGTACTTCGTTCCAGCATGGATTTAACCCGCGCTTTAGCTGATTTGCGTCAGGGGCGATAATGTCAATGGTCGAAGATTTGAAGGCTTTAACTCAAACGCTTGCACACGTTGATAATTTGAGAAGAAGCCTTCTTCGAGAAATGCGTGTGTATCCGCCTAAACTGGATGAATGTCCTTATAAAAAGGGGGAGGTAATCCACTTGGCAAACGGTCGGACTTATGCGCTTGCTTATGTGAATATTGTGGAAGTGCATACAGGCTATCATGATTATTCGTATCAGTGGGAGGCACATTTTCAGAATCAAGATGCCCCGTATGATATGGTCGTCTATAAGAAAGGGCTTTAAGGTGGGTTATGGAGGCTAAAGATGAATTAAGGAATATTTATCAGGCAATTTCATACCTTGAGGAGCGTAAGAAAGAGATTTTGAAGGATATTGAATCCAGCCCTGATAAATATGGTTGCAGATACAAGGTAGGCGATGAAATTGTTACCAATGAAGGCGATGTCTTTAGGGTTGAAAGTGTTGAATTGTTGAGTTGTCCAAGTGTTGAAGGTAGGTTCTTTTATTTTGGTATAAAAGCCGTCAACATTAAAAAACCATCCGATTCAAGAGTTTTTAACAATGTCTTGAAAGAAAAGAGTGAATCATGAAATTCAAATATTACAAAGCAATCGGCGAACGCGCTGAAGAAGTGAAACAGAAAATCAAGTCCGAGCAGGAAAAATGCTTTAGCAAAAGACGTGATTTGATGAAGAAGTACAACGCGGAAGGTTTATTGATTAGGGGTAACGATGTTATCGCTGTTACATACATCAATAAATTCGATTGTGATGATGATGCGTTCAAATTCCTTGCCCGTAATGAAAGCCTTGAAAAACATTCAAAGGAAAAATGCTACGCCTACGAGCCAAACCGCCGATATAAGAAAGGCAAAGAGCTTTATGAAGATATGAAGCGATGTAAATCACTTGATACATCGAACTATGCCTGTTCCTATTATGGTGTGGGAACAACGGTTCTCGAATACTTGCCTAAGACTTTAGGCTGTCTATATGTCAGTGTGGGCTGGATTAATGGGAATGGCGATTTGGTTTTTAAAATCCCTTGCGATAAAAAGCAAAATGAAAGATTCCCGCAAATCCCTGATGATTTGGTGGAAATAACAGAAGACGAATTTAACGCAGGAGCAGAAAAAGATGAATAAAATTGAAGAAGCAAATATTGATATTGGTGGGATTGTTGAATGGTTTAACCGCGCGACGCCTAATCCGAGCATCGAGGACGTGAGCGTCCAGTGTGGATGCCATTACGAAGAAGTGGCAGAATTTCAGGAAGCCTTAGCGCGTGGGACGCAGTTGGAGGCGCATATCAAGCGATACGCCGACAAATTCAAGCAGAAAGAACCTGAAGCCATTAAATCGCTTGAATTGGTATCTGAGAGCAAGGAGCGAAGCGTGAGCTTGCTTGATGCGATGATAGACCAAGTTTACACGGTAATCGGGCTTGGTGTCCGTATGGGCTTCGATATGCAGGGCGCGATTAACGAAGTCGCCGCGTCAAATTGGAGCAAGTTTGAAAACGGCAAGCCTGTATTTGACGAAAACGGCAAGATTGCGAAGGGTAAGGACTACTTTAAGCCCGACCTTGTTAAGTTCACGAAGTTCGGAAAGGTTCAGGATTAGGCAAAATGATGAAGAAATTTTTATTGCTTATTGCAGTTTCGGCTTTCCTTTCCGCTTGCAAAGAAGAAGTTAAGACAGGGAAGGATAGCAAAATCCCAGTCGTTGAATTGTGCAATAAGCGTAAGGCGATAACCGCTAGACAAGATAAGGCGATTGACTTGTTTATGCGTTGTACGCAAAGCCCTAAGCGCGTCCAAACTGGAACAGATGACGAATCAGATGTTATTTCTGAATGCAGAATAGTCGCAGGCGATGTTTACGGCGTGTTATGGGAAGAGGAGGAATTTATGCGCGATACGGAGGCATATATCCCTGATTGCCTGAAAATGGAATAAAAGATGCGAAGAAGATTAAACAGTTTCCAGTCGGTCAAACGGCGGAAAATCAGACAGCAAAAAATCAGAAAGGTACGAAGATGAAGAAAGCAGTTTTGTTTTTGGCGTTATTGCTAACGGCGTGTAGTGAGCCTTTAGACCGCCCTAAAGATGTTGTTGATGTGGAATCAAGAAGCAATGATTTAAAGTATTATGGGCTTGCCCATAAGGTAATTAAATTAAATGATGGGCGTGAAATCGAATGCCTTATTAATACCGTTAATGGCGGTTATGCTATGGATTGTAATTGGAATTACAAGGGTAAGCAGGATAAGGAGCGTTAAATGGCTTTCTTTGACGAGATTGTTGAGATAATTTATCGATTATCTTCGTGCATTGTGGTTGCTTGCATTGTGTTCTCGATTTATGAGGGATTCAAGCCAAATGGCGAGCGCATTAGTGTGATGCAAAGATATTTTTGGATTTGTATGCCTGCTTGTGGTTTTGTTATTTTACATAACATCTTGAAAGGTTGAAAATGGCAGAACCTAGAAAAATTGAAATCGGCGATGTTCTGATGGATAAAAAAGGGTATCGTTATGAGGTTAAAAAAACTGGTATCCGATGCAATTTTAAAAATGGCGTTGCGTTGGCGTATCTTGAAGTAGAGCCTGTAATGAATTCCCCTAAAGACTTGTTTGTAGTGAATGACAAGATGGAGACTGTCAAACGATACACATGGCAAGATTCATTCTTCGTATTTTTAAATATTGAAGAACTGAAGAGAAAAGCGGGATTTGTTCCGCCTGATGATGAAAAGTACATCATATTTATTGATGATTGTGAATATGCAGGAACGCGGGAATATCTTAGCGATGTTATTGCTGACTTTATCAAGAAAATGCCGTTTGATTTAAGCATTGGGTACATGAAAGAATTTTCAAATCGTTTTAGAAACGTGGTAAGCGTTTGTTATGAAGATGACAGCGCAAGCGTGGCAAATGATATTGCCGATGAAATTGATAAACGCCTGAAAGAATTGGAGGCAAAAGAACCAATTTCACAAAAATCCACTTTTATGCAGGATATTAAACCTGATTAATTATCCCTGATAGCATCTATCAATCAGGTGCTAATCATTAACTTGTAGTAGTAGTTTTTAACCAAAACCGAAAGGAAAACAAAATGAAAAAATCATTAACTATGTTGTGTGTTGCGGCGGCGTTCTTGCCTTTGTATTCTCAAGCGGCAGGCGTTAGCGCGGTTCAGCGCGGTAATTATTCATCCGCTGAAGGCGCGGGCGCGGTAGCGGTCGGTATGCACTCAGAAGCCGATGCGAACTTGTCAACAGCAGTAGGCGCACACGCAAAAGCGGAAGGCGTTACATCTCAGGCGTTTGGTAGCGCGGCATACGCTAAAGGCTATTCATCTACCGCAATCGGTAAAGGCACTTTAGCAGCGGGCAGCGCATCAACGGCAGTAGGCGCACACGCAACCGCAATCGGCAATTCATCCGCTGCTATGGCACTTCACGCCAAAGCGGAAGGCGGTCAATCTACCGCCGTCGGTCAATCATCCCACGCTAAGGGAGACCAATCAACCGCAATCGGTAGCGGTGCAATCACTGAAGCGCGATTCACTACCGCACTTGGCACGAACGCCAAAGCAAACAATTACCTTGATGTAGCCGTAGGCAGCGGGTCAGAGACCGAGCAAGCCGTAGGCACTACAACCGCCGAAATCGAAGGCGTGAAATATGGCGTTTTCGCTGGACACCGCCCTACTTCTACCGTTTCCGTTGGTAAGAAAGGTTTTGAACGCACAATTACCAATGTCGCAGCAGGTCGCATTACCGCCGAAAGCACAGACGCGGTTAATGGCAGTCAGTTGTTTGCCGTTGGTAAGAAAGTAAACGCCAACGCTGACGCAATCGCCGAAAACGCCAACAACATCTACAACAACAGCCAAAGCATCGGCGATTTGTGGAAGGTCAACGAAGCGCAAGCGTCTTGGAATGAAGCGCAAGACCAAAGCATTAACAGCCTGAATGAGCGCATCGACAATTTGAACGTCTTGGTAAATGGCGTTAACGGCGAACAAGCAAAATTGCGCCAAGAATTGCATGATGCCCGCCGTGAATCACGCGCAGGGGTTGCGGGCGCAATCGCCATTGCTGGCTTGATGCAGCCGTATGAAGCAGGTCAAACAGCCGTTTCCGTTGGCGCGGGTACTTTCCGCAATGAGGCAGCCGTCGCCATCGGCGCATCCCGTATTACAAGCGGCGGGAAATGGGGCTTCAAAGGCGGTGCTTTCATGGATACCCGTAAAAATTGGGGTGCTGGCTTGAGCATGGCTTATTTCTTTGGCGGCGTTAAGCGCGTACAGCCGCAGCCTGTAATCATCCAGCAACAGGTTGTCCGTGAAGTCGTGGTTCGTGAAGTCGTTGCCGCGCCTGAAGGTAAGAAAATCCGTCAATAATTGAAGTAGGAAGCCGTCAGCATTGTTTGGCGGCTTCCTGAAAAGGAGTAGGAAATGAAGGTTGCAAAAGTACAAAGTCAAGATATTGACGTACTGTATCAAATCGTTAATTTAATTGAATCAGTGGCAGATTATGGAGAGATTCCATACGGGGATGATTATTCAGGCGAACGTGTCCCTGAAATTGGAACTATGGATTTGGATGATGCGTTAACGGTAGGAAAAGATGAATATGTGTCATACGAAGTAAATTACTTTATCCGCCAAGCCTTCAAGCGGCTTATTGACTTGGCAAGGAGCGGTAATACAGGACGCGCATTGCTTAACCTTGAAACGCTGATAGACCCGCAAAACGAAATCATCGACCAAGAAAGCGAAACGCTGGAAGAACATCCAAAAATCAAACAGGCGATGCTTGATACAAAACGCCTTGAATGGTTGTTTGATTATGGCTTGAGCGAAGCTGGTAAGGGGCGCATGGGTTGCGACGTAACGCGCGAGAATTTCCGCGAAAGAATTGATGAAAGAATACCTTTAAAAGGGATGCTGAAATGAAGACAGAGCGTGAATTATTTGAAACTTGGTATCGTGCTAATTTTGAAAATGCTGACTATGACAATCGCTTGAGTTGGAATGATGGTGCGTACACTGAGCCTCTTGTAAACTTGCTTTACAAGGGTTGGCTTGCAAGCACTCAGGCTGATAGATGGGTGTCAGTTGATGATGACATTCCTGAAGAGTGGGAAGATGTTTTGGTTTTACTGGATAACGGGGAGATAATTGTTGATTATCTAGTATCAGGAGCTATGTTTTTTAGATGTGCTGAAGAGCAGGAGCGAACGGTTAAGTTTTGGGCGCGATTTAACAAATTCCCAGAAAGAAGAGAAATAAGTTAATCAAAAAATCAAACACATAACTAAATATGTTCACAAACAGATTTAAAGGAGTATTAAAAATGGCTGCACACGTTCACGCCGAAAAAATGGCAATGTTCGCTGAAGACGCGAAAATCTCAGAAACGCCGTGGGAGTTTTGGGAAACTCAAGAAAGCAAGGTAGAGAGGAATGGCGTTTGGATTGAAGAGTGGGAGGATTTGGAGGAAATGCCCGATTGGCATTCTAATGTTGGCTATCGCCGAAAAGTTAGAACAACGACCATTGAAGATATTGAGTTCCCGATTCCTTATAATGGCGTGCTTATTGAGGGTCAAACATATTACTATGTGGATATTTATATGGGTGGGTATATTGTTCGTAAGGTTTCAAATGATGGATATAACGATAAGCTACTGAAAGAGTTAGCGGGTGGAGCAAACATTTTTACTCAGAAAGAATATGCTGATATGCGCGTCAAGGCGTTGCATGAGTTGGATAAAAAGATTTTAGGCGAGAAGTAAGCAAGATGGCGATTGAAAATTCTGTTATTGAAGCTAAACAGGCTTTCTTAAAGGCTAACGAAACTAAAGAAAGCGGTGTAAAACCTGTTTCATATCATTGTATTGTTGCTGTATCAACTGTTTTAAAATTAATTAACGACCATATTATTCATATTGATTGGGCTAGTGCTGGATTGGAGTAAGGTAATGAGTGATATTGAAAAAAGTCAGGATTCTATCCTTATGCCTGCTAAACAGGCTAATTTGCAGACCTTTAAAAATATTGGATTCATTAAGAGTAAGGAAAACCTAAATAATTGCGTGTTAACAGTTTTGGGTTACATAGAAGAGCGGATAAAAGCAGAAATATATAAAAGGAATTTTTCTGTTTGTATAGGCAAGGAGGATGCACTACAAACAATAAAAATGAAGTGTGATTCAGAAGATACTAAATATGTGCTTGATTCTGCCTTAAAAAGGGTTAAGTTAAGCGGGTATAAGGTAGAGGAAAAGAAGTCGCCTAGAAAAGGTTATTCATTCCATGAAATAGTATATGGTTTTATTATTTCATGGGATGATGTTTAACATATTTTCAATTAATTGGAGTTAATGAAATGAATAAACTGGAAGAAGTAAAGAAGCAAATCGCAGAAATCCATAAAAATATGGATGAATTTGAAAATGGGTTTTTAATTGACTCAAAAGAAGCCCAATTAATTTTATTTGAGGGTATTTTTAATTTTATTAAAGGGTTTCAAGAAGTTCATCACAGCGAAATGCCAAGTATTTTGAAGTTTGTGAATGACAAGATAGAAGAGGCGGCAAAAGGTAACGGATATTATGTTCATTTGAAAGTAAAAGAATTGTTTGGAGTCTTAAACGCTAATGTTTCTGAGATTGATGCCAAAATATTGATGGAAAGATTGTTTAAAATTCTTATGAAAAAAGGTTTTGGCTTATCACTTTTAGGTAAGAATAAAGCAACAGAATATGAGGCTTATGAATTCAGCTTTAAGACGTGTAAATATATTTCTATCAAGTGGTTCGTAGAGTAGAGAGGTAAAATAAAAAGCAACAATAAGGCACGGAAATTCCGTGCTTTTTCTTTTGTCGGTTATAATACAATGGTTTTTTATGGAGGATTTTTTTAATGAAAGACCTAGTAATAGATTTTGACAAGTTGGCAGAGAATGCCAAAACCGCGCCTAACGACCTTTTGCGCGTGTTTAAGAAGGCGGGCGCGGAACTTGCTGGCAGTTGGGTCGGCAAGATGAAGCGTGAACAGGGTATCAGCTATAAACCTATTACGCTTGTTTTCGCCGATTCTCAAGAGGTTGAATTGCGCGTTAAACGAACAGGCGATATTTACGCCGTCCGCTTGAATGGCAAACTGACACCAATCAAAGAGCAGGACGACCAAAAGAAAGCGATTGCCGAAATCGTTACCGCCGTAGAGGGTAACTCAAAACGCTATCAGGCTTTATTGGTTCGTAAAAAGGTTGAATTGCCGCCCGATATTAAGACGACCTTAGCCGTGAGAGAGGAAGCCGTGAAAGACCGCAAAACGGAATTGCTGGAAGCTATCGCGGAAATCGAGAAGGAAATCGAAGGACTGAAAACCGAGCTTGCAGACCTGAAGGCGGCTTGATATGTTCGGACTGCCTATCAATATCGAAGTTAAAGCAGGCAGGTATCGCATAAAGCGCAACCGAGACCCGCATTTAATGCCCGCCGATTATGGCGAGATAGAAGGAACGAAAGGCGCGGATAAAGACCCGATAGACGTGTTTGTCGGTGTGTTCCCTGAGAGTGAAGAAATCTTCATCATCAACAAGCGGAACGACGACGGCACGTTTGACGAGCATAAGGTAATGCTAGGTTTCTACAACCGCAAGGACGCAGAGGAGCATTACCGCCTTGCCTACACCCGTTCCAACCTTTCCCCTAATGATGTTGTTTCCGTAACGGAGACACAATTCAAATGGTGGCTGAAGAAGGCGCGTAAGGATATACCCGTAACGCCCGCATCTTTCCCATTTGACCCAAACAACAAAGAGGTATCAACAACCATGACAGAAACAATTTACGATTGGACTAACGGCGATGAATCCAAAATCGCAGCCAAAGTGATTTACGATATGCGCGGCACAGACAAGACAGAAGAACTGTTAGAGCCGCTTGACTTTGATGATTTTGTTTCCGAGTTGGAACAAGACGGCGAAGTCCTAGAAGGAGCGCAACAGGCGGCATTTGATGCGCTTGTTGTCCAAAACCGCGTATTACCGCGCAAAATGCAGCTTGTAGGCAAAGCCCTGAACCGCGCGGGCAGTGATTTGAAAGTCGTTGATGAAGGCGTGAAGGTAAGCGAGCCTTATAAATCGCGTGGTATCACAATGGTGGGTGCAGTGTTTGAACTGACCGACGGGCAGACAATTTCCATCCTGTTCCATAACAAGGATACAACGCCTAACCGCCTGTCGCCTGATGATAACCTGATTGCGTGGAGATGGCTGTTAAATCGTAAGGATATAACCATCGTTGTCGCCAAAGAGAACGGCAAAGACCAAAACATCAACAGCATTGCGCGTAAAGTGATGATTCTTGCTGAGAAGAACTCACGCCGATTCGTAGAGGCGAACAAGAAACGCCAAGAACGCGCGGCGGCGGTACAAGCGGCTAAGGATGAAATCACACAGCTTGAAGAAACACTGAAGCAGCGCATTGAAGAGCGTGATGCACTGAAGCAGGGGATTCAAGACTGGAAGGATGGCAAACGAACTAAGGCGGTCGAGCCTGAAGAAAACCCCGCGCCTGATACAGTAGGGGAAGAAGGAAACACAGAGGGCAATGCCGCGCCTGAAGATGAAACCCCTGCCGATATTCCTGAAGGGGTAAGCGAAACCAACGAGGGCGAAACGCCT
>RBWB01583583.1_pt1 | contig 11614 bp, 16 predicted proteins | sample 2014201 | NCBI WGS metagenome assembly RBWB01 (sample SAMN10133834, study PRJNA383868) | Human oral metagenome, whole genome shotgun sequencing project. | isolation source: supragingival plaque isolated from 88 juvenile twins | host: Homo sapiens | place: Australia
GGCTCCTTCACGTAGAAGCCGCCCGGACCGTTTCCCAGGGCGTGGCTCACGGTTATGGTGCCGTCGTCGGAGAGGTCCGACCACCTGAGCGCGCAGACCTCGCCGCGCCTCATGCCCGTGGTGAGGGCTATCTCCACTGCAAAGCCCAGAGGCTGAGGCTCAGCCTGCATGGCGAGGCGCAGCATCCGCGTGCGCTCCTCACGCGAGAGGGCGTTGATGGGCGTCCTCGCGCGCCTGGGCGGCTTGCAGAAGTCGCAGGGGTTCTTCGCTATGAGGTCCTGCGCCACGGCCCACTTGAGCGCCTGCTTGAGTAGGCTGAAGGCCTTGGAGCAGCTCTTGGACGCATAGCCGTCTGCGCTCATGTCGTGCATCCACCCAGAGACGTCCGGAGTACTTCTTCTTTTCCTAAGGACCAAAGCCAACGAAAGCAACGGTATCGGTAACAGCATCGCGGGTAACTTGCCGCTACTTTTTGCACTTCGTGTTTGCGAGGTAGACCATTGCGACGCTGTCAACTGCGATGACGGCGGTTGACACGCACACGAGCGCCATGGGGGCCGCCCCTCCCAGCAGTGCCAAGACGAAAATGACGAGCGTGGCCACGAGCATCCCTCCACCCATGACCCGGAGCAGCTTCCGCTCGTCCACCGTCTCCTTCTCCGCCTCGGTGGCAGTGTTGTAGCCCGCGATAAGGTTTGCTCCGTGACCGGACAGAAAGGCGACGGTCATGGCGGCGCACACCGCGAATATGACCCACAGCACGATACGTGCGAGCATATCACCCACCTCGAACTCTTCTGCTTGACCCTTTGTCCATTGTATGCCTGACAGCTCCTTGTCCCTTATTCGAGCAGCATGCCCTTCTCCATGGCGTCCTCATTGGCTATCGTCGGCATCCTGCGGGCGGCTTTGGCCGCTGTGGCTCGACTGTCCCTCATGTTGCTCTACGTCATATCCTGCGCAAAACCCGCACCTTGAGTTGCCTCTCGGCGTCCCAGACCTCGGTCCTGTCCTCGTAGACGCTCCGCTCAAACCTTGGTATCCATGCGCTTGTTCTTCGCGGTGCGGGGGAACATCGCTCGGGCGTTCTTCATCTGTCGCCTGCAAGCCCTGTGGGGTGAATGACCATGGGCTCCTCGTACTTGCTAGAGGGCGTAACATGTCCCTGAGGAGGCAGAGGAGCAGGCAACTCGTGAAAGGGCATCGAGGCGTGCTTGAGCGGTTGGTCCTTGTCGTTGTCCTCGTCATTTTGGCCGTTATGGCAGACGTAATCGTCCATGGAGTACGGAAGCGGCGCAGAGAGAAGGGCGCTTCGGAGCATATGGAATGATGCGGTCAGAAAAGAGCGGCTCGACTCACCAAGAACCGAGCCGCCTGCGTACGGGAGCGCGTTTTCTGAGTCTACGTCAGCCGATGGAGACCGACCCACTGCCAGAGGGTGACGGGGGCACCGCCCACCAGCACGTTCGTGCCGTCGAGCTCCGTCTTCACCGTATCGTGATAGGCAGGAATCCAGGCGAAGTGGCCGATGTAGCGCTGGGGCTGGCCGAACTTGTCGTGGTAGCGCCCAGTCTCGTCCTCGATGTGGTCGAAGCAGGTGATATGTACGTCTGTGGCACCGAGCTCCTTGAGTCTCCTATAGTTTGCCAAGGTATGGACATCTGCCGTCACGATCGGGTCGTCAGCAGACTGCACGAACCAGAGGGGCGTCTTGGCAATCGACTTCATCTCGTCGTCTGTTGCCAGGGATGCGACCCAGGGAGCACAGATGGGGACGCCTGCGGCAAAGAATCCCGGATAGTCTGCCCCCAGTCTCATGGTCATAAATCCGCCGTTCGAGAGTCCACCCACATAGATGCGCTTGTGGTCGATGTCGGGACGCGCTTCTATGAACTCATCGATCAGGGTCTTCAGCGCCTTCGTGTAGATGGACTTGTTGTCATTTGCAATTTCTCCCGAGCCTGAGTCCATCCAGTAGGTCGGGCTCGAAGGGGCAAGGATGTAGGCGGCACCGCCGAGCTTTTCCTGGATGTCGGGGGAGGAGAGCGCCGTCACGCGGTTGCCCATAACGGTACGGTAGGGCTCCTGCCCTTCTCCTGCACCATGGAGCCAGACGAGGAGCGGCACCTTCTCGACAGGAGGAAGCGACGTGAACGGACGGGCTGCACGTACAGCATTGACTGTAATGAGATCGGGCGTGAAGAAACCGTAGTTCATATCAATATCATCGAAGATGCCGGAGCCCGTGAGGTCCCAGCCAGTAAGATCGGGGCAGACGTCTCCTGTGTCGATATCGAATACCATGCCTGTGAGCGGGGCCTCTCCGGGCCCTTCACTCGGGATCTCCTTCGTCTGCGTGATGCGGAAGCTCATCGGGCGGATGTAGCCACGGGTGAGCGCTCCATCGATCCTTTTCGTGAGGAGCTCTTCGGGGAGCTTGAGCGCGATAGAGGAGCCCTCGGTCTGCGGGTTGCCTTCGCCGTCAGAGGCATAGGCAGCAAGCACGGGAATGTAGCCCTTCGAAGGGAAGGCGCACTCGTCCGTATGGTGCTCCTTTGCGAGCACGACCTCGCTGGTCTTTGCATCATTGCGCTCCACATAGACGCTGAAGCCCTGCCTGTCCACGAATTTTGTGTGTACCTTCTCGGGGAGCTCGAGGATGAGCTTCGAGACATAGGGCCCCATATCGGTGGCCGAGGTGAAGGTCTTGTATCCAGCCATGCATATTCCCTTTCCTGTGCGGCAGGGCCAGCTTCCCACTGGCCCTGCGCTATGTGTCCGTTGCGTGTTCTACCCAGATAGGTCAGCTATATGGCAGCGGACCTGTCGAAAGGCCGTCCGCCTGCCAGAGCGCTTGCTCTGCCTCACTGTATCTGCCATCTGGGGCATATAGGTCTCATGTCCGTACCGCTCATGAATTGCGTTTGCGGTCCAGAGACCAGCTGCATGGCCTGCAGCGAAGGCGGCTCCTGCGGCAGAGAGCTCGGCGAGCTTTGAGGCCTCGACCGAGGTGTCTGCCATGTCTGCCTGGAACTGCATGAGGTAGGCATTCTTTGTGACGTCGCCATCTGCCCTAAGCGTCTCGAGGGCAAGACCCGTATCTGCCCTGAGTGCATCGAGCGCATCTGCTATCTGGTGGGGGATGCACTCGGCACAGGCCTTTGCGATCTCTGCCCTGCCGGTGAGCGTCGTGACGCCTGTGAGCATGTCTGTGGCGCCACTATCCCACCAGGGTGCACCGAGGCCCGTGAAGGCCGGCACGATGTAGCTTCGATCATTCTGGTTTGCCTCTTGGATCAGGCCTTCAAGCTCGTCCGGGCTCTCGATCAGATGCACCACATTCTTCAGCCAGGTGACGACGGCCCCGTGTAGCTGAGGTTTCCTTCGAGCACATAGGGGAGCCTGCCTTCGAGGCTCCAGGCAATGCTCGAGACAAGGCCATGCGTGCTCCGGATGGGGGCATCCCCTGCCATGAGCATGACAGAGGAGCCGGTACCGTAGGTTGCCTTCACCTGTCTTGGCGCGAGGCAGTCCCGAGCAGCAAGCGCTGCCCGGAAGTCTCCGAGCATCGCATGGAGCGGGATGGGATTTGAGAGCGTGCCGTTGAAGTTCGAGATGCCGAAGAGGGCATCGGATGGCAATGCCTTAGGGAGTGCTGCACGGGGAATGCCGAAGAGATATGACCGGTGCACTCACTGTTGGGTGTGCCGGTCACGTAACGTGCGAATAATCAATAGTTGTTCAAGCAGCATAGGATAATGCTGGAGATTGATATGCGTTCGGGGGGCTCCTCATGCTGATGGGCAACGCGAAGCACGGAGCCTTCTACTGTATTCTCGACCTTATCGCTGCTCTCGGTTCCGCGTCTCAAGTCTTATTTTTGCTCATTGTGTTGAGTTAAATCACACATCATCATTCGAAATAAAAGGAGGCGAGTCTTGATGTTCCAGCGCAAGATCGTGGAGATCATCGCCGCGAGGATGCGGGAGGATGATAACCCCCTCATCCAGGTCGTGGCTGGTCCCCGCCAAACCGGCAAGTCAACGGCAATCGTACAGGCGCTCGAGAAAGTGGACAAGCCCGCCCACTCGGCGAGCGCTGATGACGTCATCGCCCCCGACGTGGAATGGCTGCGGACGGAATGGCAACAGGCGCGCAACTTGCAGCGCGATTCGGACAGACCAGCCATTCTCGTGCTCGACGAGGTGCAGAAGGTGCGCGGATGGCCCAACGCGGTGAAGGGGCTCTGGGACGCCGATCAACGCGAGGGACGCCCCCTGAAGGTCGTGCTGTCTGGCTCGTCGAGCCTGCTCCTGCGTAAGGGGTTTGAGGACTCGCTGAAGGGACGCTTCGAGGTGCTGTGCTCCACGCATTGGGACCTTGCCGAGTGCCGGGAGGCGTTCGGGTTCACGCTCGACGACTTCCTGTTCTTCGGGGGCTTCCCAGGTGCTGCGCGCCTTGTGGTCGACGAGAGGCGCTGGCGGGTGTACATGCGGGACTCGATCATCGAGCCCACGATATCCAACGACGTGCTCGAGCAGGAGGACGTGCGCAAGCCGGTGCTCTTGCGTGCGCTTTTCGACCTGGGGGCGCGCTTCTCTGGCCAGAAGCTCTTCTACAACAAGATGCTCGGCTAGCTGCAGGATGCTGGCAACACGACGACGCTGGCGCACTAACCTGACCCTACTCGATAAGGCGGGCGTGCTCTGCGGCCTCAAGAAGTACCACCCGAAGGCCATCGAGCGCAGGAAGTCCTCGCCGAGGCTCATGGTCTACGACACGGCGCTCATGACGGCGGTTTCCGGCCGCTCGAGGGAGCTGCTGTTGGGCGACTCGGAGCTTCGCGGCCACCTCGTAAAGAGCGCCGTCGGGGCCCGCCTGCTCGCCCTGGAGCCGGACCTCGGCTTCGACGTGCAGTGGTGGCGCGAGGGGAACGAGCGCGGTCCCGCCCTCTAGTGGCCGCGACGCTTCTCGCGACGCTTTGCCTGCCTGAGGTCGAACTTGCGCCGTTCCTCGGCCTCGCGGAGCTCCTTTCCCTCACGCTTGCGCTCGGACTTGGCCGCCTCAAGCTGCGCCTGCAGCGCCCGTTGCGACCTGGTGCCGATGCCAGACTCCCTTACCTGCCTGCGGGCTGCCCGCTGCCTGCGCTTCGGGCTCTCGGCGACGCGGTGTGCCTCCGCCGCCACGGGTGGGCTGAACTTGAGGTCGCAGAAGTGCCCGAGCACGAAGTCTAGGACCTCGAGGTCACTCGGCTCGGCGCCGAAGGTGACCTTCGCCACCGCGAGCTCGCCGCCCTCGACCCTCTCGAAGATGCCCACCCAGAAGGGTGCGTCGAACAGCACGGTCAGCGTGATGCTGGATTGCTCCATGGTCTTCCTCCTTTGTATGTCGTCTCGCGAAGAACGGACAACCCAAGGAGGGAGGGTTACTTACCCCGCAGATGCGGGACGGCCGGGCTACCTACCGGCTCTGGCGCGTACGAGCGCGCGTTGCGTTTCTATCTTCACGGGCGCCAGTCGCTCGGACAGACGCCAATGCACATTATAGCAGGCGGCGGGCCCTATCGGCGCGTCTCCCCGAGGTTCTCGAGCTTCCAGAGCGCCTCCGGGTTGGCTGCGGCGGCGCCTGCCATCGCATCGTCTCGGAAGACGAGCTCCGGGCGGTGGCCCCCGTAGTTCCGCAGTATAGAGGAGGCTTCGTGAGTTCGTGTGGGTGGTTGCGTCACCGCCCCGGTGGCGTGGGCCTCAGGTCCGAGCGCGCTGGCGTCACGGGGCCATGGGGCCGTCGTCGTGGGACCCGTGGCCCCGCTCGGTCGCGCGAGCAGCCGTGGGGGCAAAAGAGTGTACACAGATCGGCGAAAATGACCTCTCGGAGCCGTTTTGGGGCATTTGTGTACACTGTTGCGCCGTTGTGGGCAGGCGCGGGGACGCAGGAGTGTACACAGATCGGCGAAAACGGCCTCTCGGTGTCGTTCTGGGACACTTGTGTACACTGTTGCGACGCGAGGGTCGCGCGAGTTGCGACGCGAGCCGCGTCGGGTGGCACGAGTGCCCCAACCACCATGGCGTGCCGGCGGCGTCCCCTCGGTGGCCGCCTCTCGTCTGGTAGGGAAAACAGGTCCTGCGCGAGTGGCGCCGCCGCTAGCTTGGCGTCTTCGCCGAGGCGTCAACCCACACGAGCCCCCGAAGAGCCTCAGATTACGGCCAGCAAATGAGCCAGTGTCAACTGACAAAACCCATCCCTATGCTGCGGATTGCGGCACCTGATGGAAGGGACGACGCCGTCTCACTGGCTTGCCTTAGCCTTCCTGGAAGCTCTTCCCTTCGCCTTCGCGCTCGTCGCGACGAGGGAGTCATATGACGGAGAGTGCCGCACGAGCGCAGCGGTGATGGCAAGGACGCCCGCAAAGACAGCGAGGGATGTGAGCGGGGCGGCGGTCTCGCTCGCGGCCGCGTACCCCACCAGCGCGTAGCCCGCCGTGATGGGAAACACGTCCGAGACGCTTGAGCTCCCGACGAATAGGCAGGTCAGGCTCAGTAGGAACGCGACACCGGCACCTACGGTGTACAGCCCGCGCCTCCTTGTCGCCAGGACGATCACGGGCGTAACGGCAAGGTAGCACAGCAGCGACATGCCGCAGATCTGCCAGCAGGCCAAGCATATGCCATCCACCGTGACGCCATCGAGCCGCAGGAGAAGCGTGCCAGACGCAAGCGTGAGCGTGAAGCTCGTGATGCCAAACAGGAGCGATACAAGTCCCCCCGCCAGTAACTTTGCGACGAGGAGCCTCTGAAAAGGCACCGGGATCGTCAGAATCGACTTCAACGTGCCCGCGCCGTACTCTCGGTCGATCATATGCCCCCCAACGAGGGCGAGTGTCGCCGGGAGCACGAGCGTCGTGTTGTTGAACACCACCACGTAGCTCAAGAGGTCGAAGTACATCCTCTCCCCTACGCTCATGCCCAGGTACATCTGGAAGGTCGAATATCCTACCGACAGCAGGACGGCGGCCAGCCCAGCAAGCAGGATGTTATCCCGCTTTGTCTTGGTCACCTCGCAGCAAAGCAGTCCTCGCAGGCTCATCTAGCACTCCTCCCTTCCGTATAGCACGAAGGAGACAACGGAAAAGGCCGCGCCGCCACCCGCCAACGCGAAAAGTGCCACAGACGTCGACAGGACGCGAGCCGCCAGCGACGCGGGCATTCCCGAGGGTGCGAAGCTGCCAAGATACCAGCGAAACTCGATGACCCGAGGCAGGCAGGCCGCGACCGGATTGGAGGTGGCTATCCCAGCGGCAAAGGCGTTGACGACGAGGATCCCCGCGATCGCATAGACGAGGCTTGCGACGACGCAGGCCACCTTGTTGCAGTGAGCGAGGAGGAACACGGCGACGAGCGGGAGGATATCGAGCAGGGCCATCACCCCAAGCATGAGACCTGATCCCATATAGACTGGAACGTTTTCAGGAAGGGCGCCGACGGCCAGGCCGCCTGCCAGAGTCGCGAGAAACATGGCCGCAGCATATGCAACTGCCAGGGCAAGTAGAACGCAGAGCTTCGCAAAGAGCAGCTGACCTTTTGAGACGGGGATGGACAACAGGTTCTTGAGGGTATCGTTGTCACGCTCCGCCGAGAGAAGCAGGGTTCCGACAATTCCAAGCGCGCAGGGCAAGAGAAGCAGGTAGCCGTAGAGGAACACAAGTCGAAAGAGCGCGTCGAAGTCTCCGTCCCGGCGAGAGGCGTACGCCGCCAGAACGATCGGAAACAAACAGAGCAGCGCCAGGATGGCCTTCGGAAACGCCAGGCGCCTGAGCTTGAGGAGCTCACATCCCACGAGCCTAAGCAACTCCCTCACCTCGAGTTATGCGCTTGAAGTGATCCTCAAGACTCTCTTCGCAGGTGTGGGCCTCGCAGACCTCCAAGCCCCCTCGCACGTACGCAGACACGACGGCAGCCACGGGCAGATCGAGGTTGTAGAGCCTGAGGCTGTGGTCATCCTCCACGGAGAAGCGCTCTTCACCGAAGGCCTCCTCCAAGATCCTGGCCGCCTGAGCGGCATCCGAGACGACGAAGTGGACGTTCTTTCCACTGGCTTGCTCAAGGTCCGCAAGGCTCTGCTCCTCGAGCAGCGTGCCCTGGTCGATGATGCCGATGTCGTCCGCGAGGAGTGCGACCTCGGAGATGATGTGACTGGAGAGCAGGATGGTCTTGCCGCGCTCGTCGCAGAGGCTTCGAATGTAGGAGCGGATCTCGGCTATCCCTATGGGGTCGAGCCCGTTGGTCGGCTCATCCAAGATCAAGAGCTCAGGATCGTGCATCACGGCCAGGGCGATGGCGAGCCGCTGCTTCATGCCGAGGGAGTATTGGGAGAACAGCTTCTTGTCATTGTGGAGCAGGCCGACAAGACCCAGGGCGTCCTCTATCGCGTGCGCGTTGGGGATGCCCCGCAGCGTCGCGAAGATACGGAGGTTCTCCGTTCCCGTCAGGTTCGGGTAGAAGCCGGGCTCCTCGATGAGGCTGCCGACCCGAGAAAGGATCTGCCGCTTGTTGCCCTCTAGCGGCAGGTCGAACACCCTCACCTCGCCAGACGTGGGACGTGTCAGCCCCAGCATCATCCTCATCGTGGTCGTCTTGCCCGCACCGTTTCTCCCCAGCAGACCATAGATGCGCCCTCTTCTTACGTGAATGTTCAAGTTCGCCACGCTCGCCTGCGTCCCGTAGCGCTTTGTAAGGTCTTTTGTCTCTATGATGCAATCCGACATGTTGGCATCCTCCTTTCCTGACATTATTCGCCCGCCACCTTGCCCCACCCTTGCCTCACCCTTGCATTAAGCTTGCATTTTCGGACTCCCCACACCGAGCTGATCTCCGCCTCCGCTTTGGTGCGCGCACGGAAAGGACAGGGTGAAGGTGGCACCCTTCCCAAGAGCGCTTGTGACGGAGGCGACCCCACCCATCATCGTCGCAAGCTGCCTGACGATGGCCAGGCCAAGGCCACTACCCCTCCCGCCGCGTCCCTCGTCGCAGCGGTAGAGCCGATCGAAGACGTGCCCGAGGTCCCTCTCGGCTATGCCCACGCCGTCATCCGCGACGGAGAGCCGCAGAAACTGATCCTGTTCCGACACCGAGATCCCGATCTTGTTGGCCCGGCCATGGGACACGGCGTTCTGGATGAGGTTGTTGAGGATGCGCACGTAGCCCTCCCGGTCAAGAGTCGCGACGATCGCATGGTCAGGCATGTCCAGCTCATAGGCTATGTCTTGCTCCTCCCAGAGGGGCACCCAGTCGGCGACGGCCTCTAAGGTGAGTCCCACCACATCGACCGGCCCCATCTGCAGCGTCAGCTCTCCCGAGCTGAGCCTGGACCAGTCGAAGAGGGCGTCGATGCGGTCCTTGAGATCGTGCGCCTTTTGCCGGGCCGTCTCCACGTACGTTTGCGCCTCTCCGTTGGAGACGATGCCCGCATGGACTGCGTCCAGGTAGCCGATCAGGGTCGTCAAGGGCGTCCTCACGTCGTGGGACAGGCTGGTCATAAGACGGTGACTCGCCTCCTTAGACTTGCGAAGCTCCACGAGTTGCGCCTCGCACCCCTCGATGACCTCGTTTACCTCGTACATAAGCGGGGCCGTCAGCTGTCCGGGCGCCGCGAGGATGCGACGGTTGCCGCTTGTGCCCCTCACGTCTTCCAGAATGCGCACGGCGGCAGCCAGCTGGCTCTTGACGCGAAAGGTCAAGGCGATGGCGCCGGCGGCGCACGCCACGGACAGAACGACGACACAGCCTTCGATGATCCCCATCTGTGGTCATGCCTCCCTGCTAAAGCGGTAGCCGACGCCTCTCACGGTCTGGATATAGGAGGGGTGACTCTGGTCAGGCTCGATCTTCTTCCTCAGGCGGCTGACGATGGCCATGATGGTGCTGTCGTCGTAGGCGTATGGCTCACCCCAGACCTCCTCGTATATCCGCTGCTTGGTCAGGACCCTTCCCTGGTTTCTTGCGAGAAGCAGCAGCAGGTCGAATTCCTTCGGGGGAAGCTCGATGGGGCCGCCCGCCGTCTGGACGACACGCGCGTCGGGATCGATGGAGAGGCCCGAGAAGCGAATCGGCGACTCGCCGCCCCCCAGTCCACGATTGAGGCAGGTGTAGCGACGGATCAAGGCGAGGACGCGGGCCGAAAGCTCCTCTAGGTCGAAGGGCTTGGGCAGGTAGTCATCAGCTCCGGCGCGCAGTCCCCTGACCTTGGAGGCGCCGTCTCCCTTTGCCGTCAGCATCAGCACAGGGACGCAGCTTCTCGCGCGGATCTTCTCTAGGGTGTCGAACCCGTCAAAGCCCGGCATCATAACGTCGAGGATCACGAGCTGGTAGTCCCTGCCCTCCATGCGCAAAAGGCCGGATTGGCCCGAATGACAGCAGTCAGCGTCCACCCCCGCCGCGACCAGTGCCCTTTGCACCAGGGCGCAGAGCTCTCTGTCGTCGTCTATGATCAGGACTCTGTCCATACGCCTCTCCCATCTGCGCCGTTTTGTCCAGTATCTTCTCGCTGCGGCCCATGGTATCCTAGTCCCGCATCCAGGTCTGGGGCGACCACACGGTTTTCCCCACGGTTTCAGGGAGGAGCGTTGCCACACATGCAATTCGAGGAGCTGTGGAGGGACCTTGCCAATCTAGACGAGGTGGAGGCGCTTGCCTTGGGCGGTTCCAGGGCAAGCGACAGTCACGACGAGCGTTCCGACTATGACCTATACGTCTACTGCAACCCAATGCCACAGGTATCGGCAAGGCGTCAACTGCTGACACGGCACTGCCAATACATGGAGATCGACAACCGCTTCTGGGAGCCAGAGGATGACTGCACCATGAGGGACGGTATCGACATCGATATCGTTTACCGAAACCTGGACGCCTTTGCCGAGGGCATTCGCGCCGTCGTTGACCTGCACCACCCGTCCAATGGGTACACGACCTGCAACTGGCACAACCTCATCCGCTGCAGGGTCCTGTACGATCAAGACGGCCGCCTGCGTCAGCTGCAAAAGAAGTATACCGTGCCCTACCCGCACGAGCTGAGACAGAACATCATCGACCGAAACCTGCGCCTGCTGACGGGAAACCTCCCGTCCTATGACCGGCAGATACAGAAGGCGATCAAGAGGGATGACCAGGTAAGCGTGGGGCACCGAACCGCAGCCTTCATGGAGTCATACTTCGACATCGTCTTCGCGATGAACGGGCTGACCCACCCCGGCGAGAAGCGCATGCTCGCCACCGCGCTCAAGGAGGCCAAGGTCCTGCCTCGTGACTTCAAGCGCAACATCCAGCAGCTCTACTCAGACCTGCACATCAAGCCGGAAGCCGCCATGGACGACATCCGGCTGCTGGTGGACGAGCTCAAAAGCTGCCTGTCACGCGCGTAGAGGGTCGCTCGCCGACCGCGTCGACTTCTCCAATCCGGGAACATCTTTGGCTCTTCGAGGGTTCGTATGGGTTGACGCCTCGGCGAATCGCGGCGCAACAGTGTACACAAATGCCCCAAAACGGCGTCGGGAGGCTATTTTCGCCGATCTGTGTACACTCCTGCGTCCCCACGTCTGTCCACAACGGCGCAACAGTGTACA
>RBWB01583589.1_pt1 | contig 11605 bp, 9 predicted proteins | sample 2014201 | NCBI WGS metagenome assembly RBWB01 (sample SAMN10133834, study PRJNA383868) | Human oral metagenome, whole genome shotgun sequencing project. | isolation source: supragingival plaque isolated from 88 juvenile twins | host: Homo sapiens | place: Australia
ACGTCAACAAGAACCAGATGGTGATCGGCCTGGCCAACGGCTACGCCTACAACGGCGGCAACGCCTGGGACGGCAAGCCCTGGGACCAGAGCACCGACCACCGCCCCACGGGCTACAACGCCCGCGTCAGCGTCGACTACACCTGCAAGGCCGAGATCTACGGCAAGGACGGCTCCATCACCAACGTGCCCGTCCAGGGCCTCGTCTTCGCCGACGCCGAGGCCTCCTCCAAGCGCTACGGCATCAAGAGCTGGGCCACCAGCGAACGGCAGGACGAGTGGGTCCAGGCCACCGTGAAGACGACCGCCGGCAACAAGCCCCCGCGCTGGAGGGTGCTGGACACCATGCGCTCGCAGAAGTGCATCAGCAAGAACACTGGCAAGCAGGTCACCACCGACGGCATCCTCTCCAACGGCTCGCGCACCCTGCGCCTCATGCCCTCCGACGACGAGTGCGTCTACCAGTCGGGCGGCAGCTACAAGAACCCGAACGGCTACGGCGGGCCCGACGCCGTCATGTTCATGGAGGGCGCCACCTCCGCCACCATCACCATGCAGGGCGCGGGGTACTCCGCCGTCGCCCTGGGCCTGGTCGTCGCCACCGACTACGGCGACGCCCCCGCCTCCTACGGCGTCGCCTCCTCCCTCTTCCAGCCCTCGTGGCGCGGGGGCGAGGTCAGGGCGACCACCGACCTCTTCAAGGTCTCCCCGCAGGCCGAGATGTACATGGAGAAGGGCTCCCCCCGCCTCGGCGAGCGCATCGACGCGGAGCCCACGCAGTCGTTCAGCGCCGACGCCAAGGGCGACGACATCGTCGGAGAGCCCAACGACGAGGACGGCATCACCGTGCCCGCCGACGGCATCCGCACCCAGCCCGGCGCCACCCACACCCAGGCCGTCAAGTGCGAGGGCAACGGGAAGGTGGCCGGCTGGGTCGACTGGAACCGCAACGGCGTCTTCGACGACGCGGAGAAGTCCGACGAGGTCGCCTGCTCCGCCTCCGGCAGCGCCACCCTGTCGTGGACCGTGCCAGGTGACGTCGTGCGCTCCGTGGACGGCGAGGACGGCACCGGCGCGGAGACCTTCATGCGCCTGCGCATCACCGCCGACAACAACGGCGACGGCCAGAAGCCCACTGGCGGCACGGCCACCGGCGAGGTCGAGGACTACCGCATCGCCGTGCGCGTGCCCACCCTGCAGCTGGTCAAGCAGGTCGATGACAAGTACTCCTCGAACGAGGTGGGCGGCCTGGCGGCCGACCAGTGGGCGCTGACGGGCGGGGCCAACGGCTTCACCCTGAGCGGCAACGGCACCACGGGCGGTCCGACGGTGGTGCGCACCGGGAACAACGACATCGCGGAGACCACTGCGAACCCCGGCGGCGCCGGCTACGAGTCCGGGCAGTGGAGCTGCCAGGAGGCGCCGGGGACCCTGGGCGAGAACTACTCCTCGTCCGTGGCCGGGGCCACGGTCGACGGCAGGGCCCAGGTCCTGGTCCAGAACACCGACCGCGTCCTGTGCGCCATCACGAACACCGGCAAGCCCGGATCCCTGACCTGGCAGAAGGCCGACTCCGACGGGACCACGCCCCTGGCGGGCACCAGCTGGCGCCTGACCGGCCCGGACGTGCACGGCAACGCCACGGTGGAGGACTGCACCGCGGGCCCGTGCCCCACCGGCCCCTACAAGGACCAGGACCCCGTGCCCGGATCCTTCAAGGTCGACGGCCTCAAGTGGGGGACGTACACCATCCGCGAGGCCAGCGCCCCCGCCGGGTACGAGCTGAGCAACGCGCGGCTCACCTTCCCGACGATCACCCCCGCCGCCCTGGACGCCGCCCTGGACAAGGCCGTCGTCAACGATCGCAAGACCGGGTCCGTGACCTGGAAGAAGGTGGACGCCTCGGACGGCGCCTCCCCGCTGGCCGGCTCGGAGTGGACGATCAGCGGCGGCGCCCTGCAGGACTCGGTGGACATCGCCGACTGCCAGGCCGCCTCGGCCGCCCAGTGCCCCAAGTCCCCCGGCGCCACGTACTACGACGCGGACCCCGCAGCGGGATCCTTCACCGTGAAGGGCCTGCCGTGGAGCGGGACCGCCTACACCCTCACGGAGAAGAAGGCGCCCGCCGGGTACCGCCTGGACACGACGCCGCACGGCTTCACCATCGGCAAGGACGCGCTCGACCACGCCCTCGCGCCGATCAGCAACCAGAAGCAGACGGTTCCGGGCATTCCGCTCACCGGCGGATTCGGGGCTGACGCCTACCTGATCGGCGGCATCATCGCGGGCCTGGGCGCCGCCGGGGCAGGCGCGGCCATCAGGCGCCGCAAGAACCGGCAGTCCTGACGCGACTGGGGGGGAGCCCGCGCCCCGGGCTCCCCCCAGCGCAGACGCGCTATGACACACACGCCCCGCAGCGCGAGCGCCGCGCACAACGCCCCCGCTCCGCCCCCGCCCCCGCCCGCCAGCGGCACCGCCTCCCCCAGCGCGCCCGCGGAGGAGGCCAGTGCCCCCTCCGGATCCCGCGCCCCCGCCCCCCGAGGGCGCAGGTGGAGGTTCTCGCCCCTGTCGCTGATCCCCTCCCTGCTCGGCCTCGCCGGATTGCTGCTCTTCCTGTACCCGTCGATCTCCGCGTGGATCGTCCAGTACAACCAGTCGCAGGTCATCGCCCAGTACGAGGGATCCGTGGGCCGCGCCGACCCCTCCGCGGACGAGCAGCTCGCCCTGGCCCGCAGGTACAACGACGCGCTCAGCGCCGGCGCGGTGCTGGAGGCGAACGCGAACGTCCCCACCGGCGACGGCACCTCGGGGGATGACAGCCTCGACTACGACTCCATCCTCACAGCGGACGGGACGGGCCTGATGGCCCGGCTGAAGGTCCCCGCCGCCGACATCGACCTGCCCATCTACCACGGGACCTCGGACGACACCCTGCTCAAGGGGCTGGGGCACCTGGAGGGGACCTCCCTGCCCGTAGGCGGCCAGGGGCAGCGCACGGTCATCACCGGGCACCGGGGGCTGGCCGAGGCGCGCATGTTCACCGACCTGGACAAGGTCGAGCCGGGCGACACCTTCACCTTCGAGGTCTTCGGCGAGGTCCTCACCTACAGCGTGATCGACAAGAAGGTCGTCGAGCCCGAGGAGACCGAGGCGCTGCGCGCCGAGCCGGGGCGCGACCTGGCGACGCTGGTGACGTGCACGCCGCTGGGCATCAACACCCACCGCATCCTCATCACCGGGGAGCGCGTCTACCCCACTCCCCAGAAGGACGTGGACGCCGCGGGGGCCGCTCCCGAGATCCCCGGCTTCCCGTGGTGGGCCGTGGGCCTGCTGGGGGGAGTGTCACTCATCGGTGTCTACGTATGGCGCTCCGGGTACCCGTCCCGCTCGGGAAACCGCGCGAACACAGAATGATTCGTCAAAAACCCTGTTGAGCAATTCCGATCTCTCGGGGCGGCTGCCCCGCGAGGCGTCCGCCCCCCGGCGATAGCACTATCGCCCCGGGCGTGGCACAATCAGGTGAACGCGGCGCCGGTACCAGCACGTGACCGGGTGGTCGGCCACCGGCGCCCCAATGGGAACAGGGAAGAGAATCGGAATGGCACTACGAGTGACGGACGCGCCCCGCACCGCTCCCGTCCGCACCGCCCTGCCCGCCCGCGCGGGCGAAGGGGGCGGCTATGTCCGGTGACGCCACCGATTACCTCCGCGACCCCGTCATCTACCCGCACTGGATGTGGGTCGCGGGCGCTGCGATCCTGCTCCTAGTGGTCGGCTGGGTGGCCTACAGCCTGTGGAGCTGGTGGCACTCGCGCGAGCGCACCGTCACCGACCTGCAGAGCATCTCCGACGCCCGGCGCTCGCGCTACTACGAGTTCATCGACCAGATCGCCCAGCGCAACGCCAGCGGCGAACTCGACGAGCGCGGCACCCACCTGGCCATCGCCGGCCTCATGCGCGCCCTCGGCACCGAGCGCTCCGGACGCGACCTCGAGGTCGCCACAGTCGCCGAGATCCGCGCACTGGTGCCCACATGGCCCCAGCTGGCGGAAGTCCTCGAGGCGTGCGAGGAGCCCAGCTTCGTCGGCGACGAGCAGGAGGGGGCCGACCAGGGCCGCGGCGAGCGCCCTGACAACCCCCTCCTGGCCGCCGGTTGGGACATGGCGCCCCCGCCCCCGCCCCGCCGCCCCTCGGTGGACGGCATCCTGTCCCTCGCCTCGCAGGCGGTGGGCGCATGAGGTTCACATGGCTCGTCTTCGTCGTCATCGGCGTCGTCCTGGCCGCCACCGTCATCGGCTGGTGGCTGGCCCGCGACGCGGGCAAGCGCGCCGACAAGAAGGGGTGGGTGGCCAACACCGGCTACCTGAGGTCCCTCCCGAAGTACCAGGCGCTCGTGAGGCGGACCCGCCTCGTCTTCGCCTCCGTCGTGGTCTGCTTCTTCCTCACGGTCGTCGCCGTCGCCATCAGCGCCGGGGCCCCGGTGGACCGCCAGGTCAAGCACGACAAGCTCTCCACCCGCGACATCGTCCTGTGCCTGGACGCATCCGGGTCGATGATCCCCTACGACGGCAAGATCGGCGAGGCGTTCCGCCAGATCGTCCAGCACTTCTCCGGGGAGCGCATCTCCCTGCAGCTCTGGGACGCCCGCTCCATCACGAAGTTCCCCCTCACCGACGACTACACGCTGGCCGACGACGTGCTCAAGGAGATGAGCGAGATCATGGAGAACGGCTTCCAGGGCAAGAGCGCCTCCGGAGTGTACGTCTCCAACGAGCTGCTGGAGTACCTGGAGGACACCTTCGACTCCCAGGGGGGCAGCTCCTCCCTGGCCGGTGACGGACTGGCCTCCTGCGTGCTCGGCTTCGACCACTACGACCAGGAGCGCTCGCGGATGATCCTGCTGGCCACCGACAACGAGATCCTCGGGGACCAGATCTACACCTTGAAGGACGCGATCGATTTCGCCAAGCGCCAGAACGTCGTCGTCACCGCGCTGTACCCCTCGGACGGGTCCACGTTCCTGTCCAGCGAGGGACGGGAGCTGGAGACGCTGGTCAAGGAGACGGGGGGCGAGTTCTACGACGCCTCCAACCCCGCCAGCGTGCAGGGCGTCATCGCGGCGATCGAGGAGCAGCAGAAGGTCGACCTCGAGGGCTCGGGGGAGATGCTGGAGACCGACAAGCCCGCCTCCGCGCTCGCGTGGACGGTCCTGGGCATGTTCGCGCTCTTCGGCATGATCGCCCTGGGGAGGGTGTGACATGGTATTCCGGCCAATCGCCCACATCGCGGTCATCATCGCGATCCTCGTCATCGGCACCGCCATGGTGTTCCTCATGTGGAAGCGCTCGGCGCGCCCCCACTTGAACGACGCCGTGCGCCGTGCCCTGGCCGTGGTCGTCGTGGCGCTCATCTGCGCGGGCCCCTCCGTGGAAGGCGAAGCGACCCAGGTGAGTTCCTCCGTCGAGGTCTACATGGTCATCGACCGCACCGGCTCCATGGTGGCCGAGGACTGGGACGGCAAGAAGCCCCGGATCGACGGGGTCCGCCAGGACGTCGCGACCATCCTCGAGAAGATGGCCGGCTCGCGCTTCTCCATCATCAGCTGGGACTCCGGTGTGCGCACCGAACTGCCGCTGACGACGGACTCCACGGCGGTGACCTCGTACATGGCCACCTTCGTCCAGGAGCTCTCCGAATCCTCGCAGGGCTCCTCCCCGGACCGGCCCGCCTCCCACCTGGCGACGATGCTGGAGAAGAACAAGCAGAAGCACCCCCAGAACCTCCGCACCCTCTTCGTCTTCACCGACGGGGAGACCTCCAACCAGGACCACTGGTCGGCCAACAGCCCCGGTGAGGAGAGCGACTGGGACCAGGTCAAGCCCTACATCGACGGCGGCCTCGTCATCGGCTACGGCTCCAAGGAGGGGGGGCCCATGAAGGTCCGGCGCATCGGCGGCGACCCCACCACGGACGCCCAATCGGGCTCGGACGGCGACTCCGGGGAGGACGAGTACATCCACGACCGCTCGCAGGCCGGCGACCCCGTGGCGATCTCGAAGATCGACGAGGACAAGCTCCAGGCGATCGCCTCGCGCCTCGGGGTCGACTACATCCACTCGCCGAGCACCGCGGACATCGAGGGCAAGTGCTCCTCGCTCATGGACGGCGCCTCCGACGTGGCCGAGACCCGGAACCTGCTCTCCACGTACCGGTACGTCGTGTGGCCGCTGGCCCTCGTCCTGGGGGCCCTCATGGCGTGGGAGGGCGCCGCACTGGCCATACGCGCGCGCTCTTTGAGGAGGTCCCATGCCATCTGACGGCCAGTTCCCCCCCGTCGGCCCACCGTCCGCCGACCCCGATGACGTGCTCGTCCCCTTCGGCGCGCCCGAGGCGGACACGGGCGGCTCCTCGCCGAAGGCGAAGGCCGCGCGCGGGCCTGCCGCCAAGCCCCGCAGGTCCCGCAAGGCGCTGCGCCCGCTGCTGTGGTCCCTCCCCTTCGTGCTGATCGGCCTCGCCGCGTCCACGTACCTCATCGGCCTCACCCTGTGGTCCCGCGCCTCGCTGGGGCACTGGACCGACTCCGACTACGCGAGCGCCCAGGCCGGCTACGAGGGGCAGAAGACCCTCACGAAGAGCGGGGTCGAGCCCTGGGTGGCCAACTACAACCTCGGGACCACGATGCTGCGCGAGGGCGACACCGATGGCGGCATCGGCCTGCTGCGCACGGCGAAGGAGCAGGTCCCCACCGCCACGGAGGTCGAGCCCGGCCGCATCGAGACCTACTCCTACGAGTGCCAGGTGCGCATCAACCTGGCCCTGGGCATCGAGATCCAGGGCGACGCGAAAGCCGCGTCGGCCGACTGGTCCGGGGCCGCCACCGCGTACTCCGAGGCCAAGGACATCATCTCCCCGTGCCAGTCCCCCTCCTCCAGCCAGGACCAGTCCGGCGACGGCGAGGGCCAGTCCGACCAGCAGAGCGGCGGACAGGGCGGTGGCGGCGGCCAGTCCGACCAGCAGAGCGGCGGACAGGGCGGTGGCGGCGGCCAGCAGGACCCCGGGGAGCAGGCGGACGACTCCACGGACCGCCTCGGCGACAAGGAGCAGCAGGCCAAGGACAAGCAGGGCGAGGGCGGCCAGGACCAGCAGGACCAGGGCGGCCAGGGCCAGGACCAGCAGGACCAGGGCGGCCAGGGCCAGGACAAGCAGGACCAGGGCGACCAGGGCCAGGGCCAGGACCAGCAGGACCAGGGCGACCAGGGCGGCCAGGACCAGAAGGACAAGCAGAACAAAGGCGGCCAGGGCAAGGGCAAGAACGAGGACGAGGGGTACGACAACGAGAACTCCTCGGACCGCCAGAAGCGCCAGGACCTGCAGAAAAAGAACCGCGGCAACGAGAAGGACCGGCAGGACCGCTCCGACTCCAAGCGCTCCGGCAACCCGAACGGGGCGTGGTGAGCGCGCGGCGGCGGGGACTGTGACGTGCGACCAGGAACGGGATGGCGTCGCCGCCCCGCCCGCCACGGCCGCTAGAGTGGGACTGTGAAGATCCTCCTCGTCGGCAACGGCGGGCGCGAGCACGCGATCGCCCGCGCGCTCGCGCGCACGTCCACCACCGACCACCCCGTCGAGCTCGTCGTCCAAGCGGGCAATCCCGGCCTCGAGCGACTGGGCGACTCGCGCACCCTCGACCCCCTGGACCCCGACGACGTGCTGCGCCGCGCCCTGGGCGAGCAGGTGGATCTGGTCGTCGTCGGACCCGAGGCCCCGCTGGTCGCCGGGATCGCCGACGCCGTCCTGGAACGGGGCGTCCCCGTCTTCGGCCCGACCCGCGCAGCCGCACGGCTCGAGGCCTCCAAATCCTTCGCCAAACAGGTCATGGCGGCCGCCGGCGTCGCCACCGCCGCATCCCGCACCTGCCGCACCATCGACGAGGCCGGGGCCGCCCTGGACGCCATGGGGAGCCCCTACGTGGTCAAGGACGACGCCCTGGCCGCGGGCAAGGGCGTCGTCGTCACCGGGTCGCGGGACGAGGCGCTCGCGCACGCCGCGGCCTGCCTGGCCCGCCAAGGGGGCGCCGTCGTCATCGAGGAGTACCTCGACGGGCCCGAGGTCTCCCTCTTCTGCCTCAGTGACGGGGCCACCGCCCTCCCCCTGGTGCCCGCGCAGGACTTCAAACGCGCCGGAGACGGGGGCACCGGCCCCAACACCGGCGGCATGGGCGCCTACAGCCCCCTGCCATGGCTGCCCTCCGGCGCCGTGGACCAGATCGTCCACGACATCGCCCAGCCCGTCATCGACGAGATGGCCCGCCGGGGCACCCCCTTCGTCGGCCTGCTCTACTGCGGGCTCGCGATGACCTCGAAGGGCATCCGCGTCGTCGAGTTCAACGTCCGCTTCGGGGACCCCGAGACCCAGGTCGTCCTCGAGCGCCTCGACTCCCCGCTGGCGCCGCTGCTCCACGCCGCGGCGACCGGCTCCCTGGCCGGCGCCGCACCGCCCGTGTGGTCCCCCGACGCGGCCGTCACCGTCGTCATGGCCTCCGGCGGCTACCCCGGACCCGCGGACACCGGGCACGCCATCACGGGCATCGACGCCGCCGAACGGCTCGACGGCGTCCACGTCATCCACGCGGGCACCTCCGAGGAGATCACGGACGACCCCGCCGATGTGGCGGCCGGCTGCTGCGGATTCGAGCCCACCCTCGCACTCGTCAACTCCGGGGGCCGCGTCCTCGACGTCGTCGCCCGCGCCGCCACGGTGGAGCGCGCCCGCCAGCGCGCCTACGAGGCGGTCGGCCTCATCCGCTTCCAGGGCGAGCACCACCGCACCGACATCGCGACCTGGCCCGCCGGACTGGACGGCTGAGGCGCGGGGACCAGGAGGAACAATGGGCGAGCACGTCGAACTCACCGGGTGGACGCACCTGGCCTCCGGCAAGGTCCGGGACATCTACGCCCCCGACGGGGAGGACCCCGCAGGAGCCGACGCCCTGCTCATGGTCACCAGCGACCGCATCAGCGCCTACGACCACGTGCTGCCCACCACCATCCCCGGCAAGGGCAAGATCCTCAACCAGATGGCGATCTGGTGGATGGGGGAACTGCGCGGCATCGTCGACAACCACCTCCTCGCCGTGGGGCGCGCCGCCCCCGCGAACGCGGCCGACGCCCTCGCCGGGGCGCCCCGCCCCCCGCTGCGCGCCGTGCCCGACGCCGTGGACGCGCGCGCCGTCGTGTGCCGCCGCCTCGACATGGTCCCCATCGAATGCGTGGTGCGCGGGTACCTCACCGGCTCCGGCCTGGCGGAGTACCGCCGCACCGGCGCCGTCTGCGGCATCGGGCTGCCGGGCGGGCTCACCGAGGGGTCCCGCCTCGACACCCCGGTCTTCACCCCCGCCGCCAAGGCCGGGGCGGGAGAGCACGACGAGAACATCACCTTCGAGCGCGCGGCCGCCATGGTGGGGCGCGAACTGGCCGACCGCCTCAGGGACGCCTCCCTGGCCCTGTACGAGAGGGCCAGGGGGATCGCCGCCGGGCGCGGAGTGATCATCGCCGACACGAAGTTCGAGTTCGGCCTGGATCCGGACACGGGGCGGATCGTCCTGGCCGACGAGATCCTCACCCCCGACTCGTCGCGCTTCTGGCCCGCGGACCAGTGGCGCCCCGGGCGCCCCACCCCCAGTTACGACAAGCAGTACGTGCGCGACTGGCTCGCCTCGGCCGGATCCGGGTGGGACCGCGCCTCGGGGGAGAACCCGCCCGCGCTGCCCGACTCCGTGGTGGCCGCGACCGCCGCCCGGTACGCCGGGGCCTACCGCCGCCTGACGGGCGCCGACCCCGTCCTCTAGCAGACCTGCCCGCCGGGCGAGGTGCGCGGCGGGATCCTCACCGACAACACAAGGAGGGACGCCGTGGGGCGAATCATCGTGGAAGTGATGCCGAAGCCTGAGATCCTGGACCCGCAGGGCAAGGCCGTCGGCTCGGCGCTGCCCAGGCTCGGGATCACGGGCTTCCAGGCCGTGCGCCAGGGCAAGTGCTTCCACCTGAGTGTGGAGGGGCCCGTCACCGGCGAACTCCTCGCCGAAGCCCGCAAGGCCGCCGAAGAGGTCCTGTCCAACCCCATCATCGAGGACGTCGTGCGCGTCGAGGCCATCGACGAGGCCGACGCCCGGTACGCGGGAGGCGCCCGGTGACGCGCATCGGAGTAGTGTCCTTCCCCGGCACCCTCGACGACCGCGACGCCGCGAGGGCGGTGCGCCTGGCGGGGGCCGAGCCCGTGGCGCTGTGGCACAAGGACGCCGACCTGCGCGGCGTCGACGCCGTCGTCGTCCCCGGAGGCTTCTCCTACGGGGACTACCTGCGCTGCGGGGCCATCGCCGCCACCGCTCCCGTCATGGCCGAGATCGTGCGCGGGGCCGGGCGCGGCCTGCCCGTCCTGGGCATCTGCAACGGCTTCCAGATCCTGTGCGAGTCGCACCTGCTGCCCGGCGCCCTCATCCGCAACGACCACCAGAAGTTCGTGTGCCGGGACCAGGAGCTGCGCGTCGAGAACCCCGGCACCGCGTGGACCCGGGGGTTCAGCGCGGGCGACCTCATCACCATCCCCCTGAAGAACGGGGAGGGCAACTTCCAGGCGTCCCCCGACGAGCTCGCCCGCCTCGAGGGCGAGGGCCGCGTCGTCTTCCGCTACGCGGGCCCCAACCCGAACGGCAGCGCGAACGGCATCGCGGGAGTCGCCAACGACGCCGGGAACGTGGTCGGCCTCATGCCCCACCCCGAGCACGCCGCCGAGGCGGGCTTCGGCCCCCTCGCCCACGACGGCGCCGCCGCCGCCCACCACGGCGGCACCGACGGCCTCCGGATCTTCCAGTCCGTCCTCGCCCAGCTGGCAGGCTGAGGGCCCCGGGTCCGCGCGAGGAGCGGACCGGCCCCCGCCTCGTGAAACAATGTACGAACGGAGCGAAGCATGACCGCCCAGGCCACCCCCACCAACCCCCGCGAGCTGCACGACACGGTCGAGGACGCCGCCGCCACCCCCGACAAGGAGATGCCCTGGAGGGAACTGGGGCTCAAGGAGGACGAGTACCAGCGAATCCGCGCCATCCTCGGCCGGCGCCCCACGAACGCCGAGCTCGCCATGTACTCGGTCATGTGGTCCGAGCACTGCAGCTACAAGTCCTCCAAGAAGCACCTGTCCGAGCAGTTCGGCGCACGGACCACCGACGCCATGCGGCGCCGCCTCCTGGTCGGAATGGGCCAGAACGCCGGGGTCGTCGACATCGGGGGCGGCTGGGCCGTGACCTTCAAAGTCGAGTCCCACAACCACCCGTCCTTCGTGGAGCCCTACCAGGGCGCGGCCACCGGCGTGGGCGGCATCGTCCGCGACATCATCTCCATGGGGGCGCGTCCCGTCGCCGTCATGGACCAGCTGCGCTTCGGCGCGGTCGACCACCCCGACACCGCGCGCGTCGTCCACGGCGTGGTCGCCGGTGTGGGTACCTACGGCAACTCCCTGGGTCTGCCCAATATCGGCGGAGAGACCGAGTTCGACTCCTCCTACCAGGAGAACCCGCTGGTCAATGCCCTGTGCGTGGGCGTGCTGCGCCA
>RBWB01583592.1_pt1 | contig 11597 bp, 13 predicted proteins | sample 2014201 | NCBI WGS metagenome assembly RBWB01 (sample SAMN10133834, study PRJNA383868) | Human oral metagenome, whole genome shotgun sequencing project. | isolation source: supragingival plaque isolated from 88 juvenile twins | host: Homo sapiens | place: Australia
AGGTATACAGATGCGAACACCTGCGGAGATGTTGCAAAGGTAGTGGGTTAGTACGGGTTGGTTGACTAAATACATTATTATGTTAAAATAGAGTTACTATGAGAGATAATGATAACCAAATCGCAGAAAAGTTGCCCTGGGTGCCGAAGGAGCTATTCTTAGATCAAAACCGAGAGACTGTCGCTGAAATCTTAGGCACTATTGCTGTTGACTCAGAGAATTCAGCCTTCGCTGAAGAGGCTAGACGAGCACAGAATGACGTTGAATCGGGCGGTGAGCTATCAGAAGAAACTCGCAGGTTCATGTGGAGGCGTTGGATGGGCACTCAGCATGGTACAGCCGAAGGTACACAAGGTAAAGTGCTTATTACTCAAGACAATAGCAAAAGATACTGGGAACTTATAAAGCAGCTCCATTACGGTGATCTTCGTTTCACCGAGGGTCGGTATACGCCATCAGATATTGAAATTGGACACAGCCTGATACTGGGTAGCGGTCCGGAAGAAATAATTGCTCGTATGCAGGCCGCCTATGGTGACGACCCAGCGAGCGGGCGCATCCACAACGCACACCTTTTAGTTGGTCAACGCCGACGTTGGCCGGGGGCGCCGGACGAGTTAAATCCTGAAACTATTATCTCTACCGTTTCTCGTCAGATAGGCAATGAACATTTTGATATGGACGAACTGCTCGGTATGCCGCATTGGCGAGACGAGATAAAGAAGCCTGTTGATCCCGAGTTTAACAATTGGGATGAGGCATTTGCTACCGAGTATATTATCGGTAAACTGGCACTGGAAGCGATGCTCTATGACTTGATAGATTGGAAAAACGGATCCGAGGATATTCCCGCAACGTCAACCGATCAACCGGCGCAAGAATTAATTGACGCGGGTGTTCCTCTGCGTGATTCCGTTATGACCATCTACCATCTCAAGAACGGCACAAACGCTACATTATTGAATGCCGCTGCTATACCGCGCCACAATGGAGGTAATCCGCGTCCAACTTGTGAATCGCAGTATAGGGAGATAATAGATTCGGGCGTGTTTAGCAAGAATTCTGCAGATCTTGAATTACCCATGAGTGTGAGCGTCAGTACTCCGCATTGGCGGGCTGTGATAGAGGCGCCGATGCGGCTTTTAGGCAACAATAACCCCACACTAAGCCGGATTCCGTCTATATTGCCGGTAGGACATGATTGGTTGCCTACTAAAGATCCTATCACAGCATTAGGCGAGATAATTGCAACGCACAAAGCAGACTTACGGCTAAGAGCTCTTATGGACGGCAAAAACCCAGATGCCCCAGAGCTGCTTGACATATAGCAAAAATATTTATTCCCCTATTTAGCCTACGCTTAGTCTGTATTCTTTTTACCTCTTTAGTTCACCAAGTTTATCAATCAATAGCAAAACAACTAACATTAACAACAGCGACGCTACATGCACTACTCTATACCCGCTCGCATACATCGTTGGCGAGACCCACAGCATGGCTGTTGCAGTAGCTGCTAAGAGACAGCCAGTGATGCATATTGCTGCTTTTTGACGGGATCTTATACCAAAAACAATAGCAATTGCAACGATAGTCAGGACTAACGCGCACAGCCAAAATATCACCGGAATCCATTGCGTAAACCCGCCGACATAACGCCACGAAGCATGAAAATTAACAATACCGCCAAAATGAACTTTGCGTAATAGCATCATAAGCTCCACATCAAGCATGATAGTTTTAGCTAGCAAGAACACACTAGCGAAACCCATGATAGCTAGGACTTTTTTATGGAGCCGCCAAAGCATTATACATAGCAAACACCATACTATTGACAATGACGCTCCTGTATGGTTTATTATAATATCCATAAACCATCGGATGGAAGATTCTGCTCGCACCGCTGTAGGCACAGTTAGCATGTCAGGAAGCCAGTTGTTAATCTCCTGCTGGATTCTCAAAACATTACCAGACGCACGAACAACACATAACACACCGATAGACAATAACACGGTCATAACAGCTAATAGCACTGCAACTTTTTTCGACCGGTTTTTCTGGTATAAATACCAAGCGAGTACTGCTAAATATATCAGTGCCAGGATAAAACCAAAAATTGCTCATGCGATAAAACCGTAGTAATGCTAGCAACAGACGATACAGCTGTTTGTGCAACCGAAGTCTTGCGCTGTAAAAATATAGCACAAGGCAGATAAATTGCTATTAAGAATAGTACGCCTACCCAAAAATAGTTCACTGAACCAGTTAACCAAAACACCGACTCTGTCGCTGTGCCTTGTGACAATAGTCATACAAACGTACAGCTAGCCGTAAGTGCCGTTATGTCAACCTTACGATTCTTTGCAGTGCGGATTAAGCGGTAAAATTTAAAAAAGTAAACAGTACCGACCATATACGCAACAGTATTCAACAGCGCCCAGCTAGCCGACCGAGGAGCTAACAGCCAAAGCGCCATCTCAGGAAAGACTCGGCTGCTCCAGCTGTTCCAGCGGTAAGCAATCCAGTCGAATAAACCAAACTCGACCGTCTTAGCTGCGAACCAAATATCGTCGTCGCGGAAAACAGTTCTCAGTGACATGATAAAAAACACTGCTGTGCACAATACGAATATAAGCGGAAACGGTCGGTTGCGTCTGTCGAGAACAGTACGATTAATATCGTCTAAAAGCCTCATATGTACCAAAATTATACCATCACGTAGCTAAAAGGCAAGCAGACGATCTTGGCGTAGATACCCAACATTTAAATGGTAATATTGCGCTGTAGAAGGCTGACAGCTTGACGTCTCAGAACTACTAATACGATTTACAAAGTTGCTTTTGACACATAAGGGTGTCTAGAGCTTGAAAAACAATTACTTGAAAGAATAGTTAATCATATACTAACCAAGCACTGAAAAGCATAATAGTTAAATAGATGTCCAAGAAATAATCCGAGACAAAATTATTCCAACCCTTCACCAGACCAGCGATGGGGCGTATTGGTTCCGCTCCAGACTAGTCAATTGATCTCTGGCGGGTTTGCGAAGCAATTCTAATCAGAGTATAATAACTAAATATGCTGTTAATCGGATTTTGGCTTGTTGTTTATAGTGTTATCGTTGCGCTATCAATTATTTTTCTTGGTAATCCTAGCACGCTTGTTGGTGCGCTTACCGTCAAGTCGCTGCTTGGGCTTTTACTTGACTGGAGGTTTCTTTTGGGAGGTATTCTTGCTTTGGGCGCACGTTTTATCTTCGTGATCATCAACAATCTTGCTTCCAAAAATCCGGATCTTGCTTCAGCGCACCTCACCATTACGGCGGTCGCTACCACTGCAAGTGTTGTTTTTGTGATTCTCGTAAACCATTTCTTGCTTGGCGAGCAACTCCGCCTTTCGCAGATTATTGGAATTGCTATTGTGCTTTTTGGTCTTTATATCGTTTTCGCAAAATGATGCTTGAATAAGTTTAAACACATTCTAGACTTTGGTTTTTCAAACTAGCGCAGGAGTCTTAAATGAATTACTACTATTGAACAGGCGCAAAACGCAAGTGGGTTAGTGCGCCTTTGAATAACTTGGATTGGTTAGTCTCTATATGTAGGTATTCGTCTAATTAGTTTAGCAGGATGGTAGTTTAGTGAGCTGGTGAATTTAGAGCATTTTAATATGATAAACAGCATTTATTATAAGTAAAACGACTAGAGGTGGGGCTATAGGGAAGACAGATAATTACCGTAGCCTGATTTCTTGAGTGGTCGCGCCAGTTCGTTGAGTTGTTCTCGGCTAATGAAGCCTTGTTCGTGGGCGATTTTTTCCGGCGAACCGATGATTTGTCCGGTGCGGGTTTGGATGACGCGGACGAAGTCTTCGGCGTCAGTTAGGCTATTGATCGTGCCGGTGTCGAGCCATACATCGCCGCGTTCAAGCGTAGTAACATTCAGTTTACCGCGGCGTAAATACTCGGCGTTGATTGAAGTAATCTCTAACTCGCCGCGCGCTGATGGCTGGACATTTTTCGCGATTTCTATGACATCGTTATCATAGAAATACAAGCCAACTACAGCGTAGTTTGATTTTGGCTGCTGCGGTTTTTCCTCGATTGATATTGCATGGTTGTGCTCGTCAAATTCTACGACACCATAGCGCTCAGGATCGGACACTTTATATGCGAATACTGTGCCGCCATCCGGGTCAGTGCAGGCGCGTAAGGAATCGTCAAGCGCGTCGCCGTAAAAGATATTATCGCCGAGTACTAGCGCTACCTTATCGTCACCGATAAATTCCTCACCGATGATAAATGCTTGGGCGAGTCCATCCGGGCTTGGTTGAATGGCATAATGCAAATCAAGCCCCCACTGTGAACCATCGCCGAGCAGGCGTTTGAATCCAGCCTGGTCTTCTGGCGTGGTAATAACAAGAATCTCGCGGATACCCGCTTGCATCAGCGTTGTTAGCGGGTAGTAAATCATCGGCTTGTCATAAATTGGCATCAGCTGCTTGCTGATTGCTTTGGTAATTGGCCAGAGGCGCGTGCCAGATCCGCCAGCTAAAATTATTCCTTTCATAGTAATCCTCCTTGGAACAAACTTATTTTATCATCAGGCAATGCTCGAAATAACGTATCATTGAAATTACTTGGATTAACGACGGTATACTCGCTATTTGGGTATAATTTCGTGAACTCTGTAGGAACCTTAGGTTCTTTTTTACCATATTTTATTTCAAATGCCCGAACAACATCTTGTTCATCTTCAATAAGGTCAATTTCCTGTTTTTTGTTGTTTCGCCAGTAATACGAACGAACAAGACGGTCTGTCGTAGAGAGGTATTTTCTACGTTCAAGGATGCAAAAATTTTCCCATAGAGATCCAGCGTCTTCGCGAATATGCAGAGGGCGAAAATCATTAATTAGAGCGTTACGTATACCGAGATCTATAAAATATATTTTCCGAAGCCTACCAACCTCGGCTCGGAGATTTTTACGGTATTGATTGAGCCTGAAAACGATAAATGCTTTTTCCAGCAAATCAATGTAGCGTTCGACAGTTTCGCGGCTGACGCCTAGTTTTCGGCTGAGCTCGCTGTAGTTCACTTCGTTTCCTATCTGGTATGCAAGCAGTTGTAGCAAGTTATTTAAGATAGTTTGGTCGTAAATAACAACAGGCGAGAAAGCATCGCGGAATATGTAATTGATAGCCATATTACGAAGACGTTTCGATGCTTCTTCTCCAGAAAGTGTCCACATACCAGGATAACCGCCGCGCACAGCTAGCGTACGGGCGTGAGCCAGCATTGATGGGGTATCTGTAGACACTTCTCGCACGCTAAGGGGATAAAGCTGGATTTCAATACTTCGTCCGGTAAGAGGTTCAGCGACGCGATTCGCTAAATCAAGGCTAGACGATCCAGTGACGAGCAGCGGGATGCTCGGGTAGCTGTCGTGTAGCAGCTTTAGCGATATTCCAATATTTTCGACCCGCTGCGCCTCATCAATGACGACAAGATCAGTGTCTCCGATGTATGATTTCAGCTCTTGGGCAGACCGTTCTGTAAGGTTAGCGACAACCGTTGGATCATCGCAATTGAGGTAGAGTGGTTTTTTATAGTTTGCGGCAACCTGTTTCGCAAGCGTTGTTTTACCGGTTTGTCGAGCGCCATAGATAATAGCGACAAGCCCTTGATTAAGAACGGATTTTACCGTTGACTGAGCATCTCGCTGAATCATATATCGTAGCGTAACATAGTGATTAACGCAGGTCAACCGTCGAAAAAACGGTGATTAACGCAGGTTTGCCGTCTCTTTCTTGATGTATTCAGATAGATCGTCTTGCCAATTGCGGCTAGTAAATCCTGTCGCATGCAGTTTGTCGAGGCTCATGTCCGATCCGAGCGGCCGCGGTGCAACACCGGGTTTATTCGCAAAGTATTCAGCTGTGGTTGTGTCAGTGACGGTCAGATCATCGCGACCAGCGAGCGTGAAGATTTGCCGGGTGATATCAGCCCAGCTCGCTAGCGGTCCGTCGTTGGTGACGTTATACGTACCATAATCAGCGTGCGTGGTGAGTAAGTGATCAATTGCTCGTACGAGTTCCGATGTAAAGGTCAGCCGTCCGATCTGGTCGGACACGACTGTTGGTGAAATATTCTTTTTAGCGAGTTCGAGCATGGTACGGACGAAGTTTTTACCTTCACCGATGACCCAGGTGGTGCGTAAGACGTAGTGTTTTGGTAATAGACTAATAACAATATCGCCCGCAGCTTTACTATCGCCGTAGACAGATAAGGGGCTGAAACTCTCAGTTTCAAGATGCGGTTCGCGCGTGCCGTCAAACACATAGTCGCTTGAAATATGTACAAGCGCCATGTCGTGTTTCAGGCAAACGCGTGCGAGGTTTGCAACCGCTTCGGCGTTTACTCTCCAGGCGGCGACACGACCTTCTGGCGTTTCGGCGGCGTCTACGTTTGTAAACGCGGCGGCGTTGAGAATTATTTCAATCTGAGACCAGTCAAAATTTTCAACAGAATCACGGTCTGTGATGTCAAGCTCGGTTATATCGGCAAATCTGCTACTGGGATATTGCGCGCGTAATGCCGTGCCAAGCTGCCCGTTTGCGCCAACGATAAAGATTTTATTGTCGTCCATAGTTAAACCTCCAGAGGAATTACATTTGCTAATAACGGATGAGTAGCGTCTTTACTGGAAATAATCGCGTCTTTTTGCGAGATTGGCCAGTCAATGCCAAGGACTGGATCGAATAAATTGACGAACGTATACTGCGCGTCCGGCGACCAGTGCGCGTCAACAAGATAGGTGTAAGCGACGTTGTCGTCAAGCGTTTGGTAGCCGTTAGCAACACCTTGCGGCACGAAGATCGCTGTTCCCGGATTGATCTCATGCGTAAATACGCGACCGAAGTTTTCGCCTTTTCGCAAATCGCACCACGCACCAAATACGCGTCCGTTTGCTGTCGAGATAAATTTATTCCACGGTTCGGCGTGCAAACCGCGCGTCGCGCCGGCTTTATCATTGAAGCTAATATTGTTTTGCACGATTGTAAACTTAGGTAAGCCGAGAGCTTCCATTTTTTCTTTTTGATAATTTTCTTTGAACCAGCCGCGATTATCGCCGTGGACAGGCAACTTCACGACGAACAGGCTAGGAATAGGCGATTCGGTGACAGTTAATTCGCTATATGCTGATGGATCAAAATTCATATAATTCTCCTTATTGCCCCTGTTTAGCGTACGCTGCCTCAACTGCTTCTTTTTGCGTACGCCACCAGTCTTCGTGCGTACGATACCAATCAATAGTTTGTAGCAGGCCATCGTGCATACCTGTTTGGTTGTCGGTATAACGTGGTTGCCATCCCAGCTCATGGCGTAACTTGCTTGAGTCCATGGCGTAACGTTGATCATGACCCGGTCGATCGTTGACGTGCTCGTACCAGTCCTTGCCTTTGCCCATCAACTCACAGATTTGCTCAATAACCATTTTGTTGTTGACGTGGTCGTTGTCAGCGCCGATGATATATGTTTCGCCCAGTTTGCCTTTTTCTAGAATTATATGGACAGCAGCGTTGTGGTCGTCGACGTGAATCCAGTCGCGAACTTGCTCGCCGGTACCGTAGAGTTTCGGTTTGATGCCGGACAAGATGTTGGTAATTTGGCGCGGAATAAATTTCTCAATGTGCTGGTATGGTCCATAGTTATTAGAACAGTTGGAGATGGTCGCTTTGATTCCAAAGCTACGCATCCAGGCGCGCACCAGCATGTCGCTTGACGCTTTGGTGCTGGAGTAGGGGCTGGATGGATTGTACGGCGTGTTCTCGGTAAAGCGGTTCGGATCGTCTAACTCTAAGTCGCCAAACACTTCGTCGGTGCTAATGTGATGGAGCCGCTTATCGTATTTGCGCACCGCCTCTAATATCGTATACGTGCCAACGATGTTGGTTTTGACGAACGGCCAGGGATTGCGCAGACTATTATCGTTATGGCTCTCGGCAGCGAAATGAACGATAATATCGTTTTTTGCTACGAGCTTATCCATCAACTCGGCGTTGCAGATATCGCCCTCAACAAATTCAATGCGGTCGTTGACAGATTCAAGATTAGCGCGGTTGCCGGCATACGTTAGTTTGTCAATTACTGTTACGTGATACTCGGGTTTATGTTTCACGGTGTACTGTACGAAGTTTGACCCGATAAACCCCGCACCTCCCGTGACAAGCAAATTGGTCATGTATCTAGTATATCATCACGACGAATAGCCATTTGGGTTCTGTGATTGCCAGCGCCAACTGTCGCGGCACGCATCTTTGATTGTCAATTCAGCGCGCCAGCCAAGCTCGTGTTCAGCTTTACTGCAATCAGCGTAGCAGGCGGCGATATCGCCTGCGCGGCGCGGTTTGATTTCGTATGGCAGATCTTTGCCGCACGCTTCGCTAAACGCGTGAATGATTTCGAGAACTGACGTACCGTGCCCTGTGCCGAGATTGTATACGTGCGCGCCCGTTTGCATATGCTGCAGAGCAGCGACATGTCCGCGCGCTAAATCAACGACGTGAATATAGTCGCGCACACCTGTGCCGTCTGGTGTATTATAGTCATTGCCAAATACACCAACACTCGTTAATTTGCCAACGGCGACTTGCGCGACATACGGTAATAAATTATTCGGAATGCCATTTGGATCCTCGCCGATCATGCCGGATTCGTGGGCGCCGATCGGGTTGAAATAGCGTAAAATCGTCGCCTGAAAATCAGTATGAGCAGCGCTGTAATCACGGACAATCTGTTCAATCATGTATTTCGTCCAACCGTACGGATTCGTGATACCGATGCCGGTTTGCGATGTTTCGCGCAGGGGGAGTTCGCTTGGTGTGCCGTATACGGTTGCTGAGCTGGAGAAGACTAATTTATTCACAGTATGCTTACGCATTGCTTTAAGCAGTGTGAGCGTTGAAACGAGGTTATTATCGTAGTACTCAAGCGGCTTGGTGACCGATTCGCCGACTGCTTTGAGACCCGCGAAGTGAATTACGGCGTCAATAGTATGCGTTGTGAAAATATCATCAAGTGCCGCTTGATCGCGAACATCTGCTTTAATGAATGGAATAGTTGTGTTTGTAATTTTCTCGACGCGCCGCAGGCTTTCGACATTAGCGTTTACAAGATTATCAATTACGACAACATTCAAATTATGTGCGATAAGTTCTATGAGCGTATGGCTGCCAATATATCCAGCGCCGCCCGTGACAAGGATTGTTTTCATAATTCTATGATAAAATAAAGAGCGTTAGACAGCAAATGACGGAGGATAGATGATGAAAATTGTGATTGTAAGCGGATACTTTAATCCGCTGCACGGCGGACATCTTGATATGATTGAGGCAGCGGCGCAGATGGGTGATAAACTGATCGTGATCGTTAACAACGATAAGCAACAGTTGCTAAAAAAAGGCAAAATTATTTTAGATGAAAATAATCGCCTGCGTTTGATGCGTGCGCTTAAGGGCGTTGATCAGGTAATGCTTTCAATTGATGAAGATCCGACGATCATTAAAACGCTTGAAATGGTAGCGGGACAATATCCGGGCGACGAATTGATTTTTGCAAACGGCGGTGATCGTGATACTGAAAAAGCAATTCCGGAAGCAGATGTATGTAGAAAGCACAACATCACTATGCGTTTTGATGCAGGTACGGGTAAACCCGATTCATCGACGCGTATTAATCGGGCAACAGGCAACGAATAGTTATCGCCACTGGTCGGACACAACTTTGCGTAGTTTTGTGAGGAATAGCGACTTGTCGAATCGTCGCGCTGTGCGATTGAGTTTACTCGGAAACCAACGAATTGTTTCGGCGCGTTTTATCGCTTCGACGACATCGTCGACCGTTTGACGAGCGAAGAGCACGCCAGTCTCTCCTTGGGTGACGATATCGCGCGTGCCGGCGCTATCATAGCCGATAACAGGTGCGCCGGCGGCAAGGGCTTCAACGCTTACAATGCCGAAGTCTTCGTCGCTTGGGAAAACAAAACCTTTTGCGTGATTGAGCGCACGTTCAACGGCCTCGTCAGAAGCGTCGCCGAAGCGATCGGTATAAAATTCAATCGTTGAACCGGCGATTTTACGCAGTTCGTCATGCATCTCCCCTTTACCGAACACTTTGAGCGGTACGCCTAATTTTGTGCACGCGGCTACCGCTAAATCAAATCGTTTATTCGGCAACTGGCGCCCCAGCGTGACATAGTAATCGCTGCGCGTACGGGCAGGCGTGAATCGATGTGTCTCGACTGGTGGGTAAATGACGGTCGCTTGCTTGCCGTAATAGGTTTTAATACGCTTTTGCGTCTCGGTGCTATTAGCGATCCAAACATCTACGCGCTGTGCTGCTTCGTAGTCAAGTTTTCGCTGGTGCGGCACGAGAATTGGCATAAGCGCCCGTATGACTGGATTAAGCATGCCGAACCCGGGCTGTTTGCGGTATAAATCGTAGTGGCTCCAATAATAACGTGCGGGTGTGTGGCAATACGAAATAATTTTTTGATCGGGACGCGATTTTTTGATCTGATTCGCATTCAGATAGGCGCTCGTGAGAATAATGTCAAACTCGCTTAAATCAAATTCTTGAAACGCCTTAACTGCAAGCGTTGGGAATAGCCGATGCGTTTTGCGCAGGAATCTTGGTAACTTTTGTAGTTTTGATGTGCGTACATCGGCGTTGCTGAACGCAGGCACGGCTTTGGGATTGTATAGTGCGGTATAAATCGGTGCGTCAGGGAAGGCTTCGTGCATCGCGAGTACGACATTTTCAGCGCCGCCCATCACAGTGAGAAACTCGCATACAATTGCAATCTTTGGAGTGGTCATAATAGTAGTATACCGTTTTGTGGTGGCGTTCTGCTAGATTGCTTAGAAACTAAAAAATATATGGCTAGAGCTAACTACCCTAAATTATTCAAATATCCATTAATATACCTAAGGTTTACGCTTGTTCCATTTTAGTTGACTGTACTATTGAACCCATTTTATTGATAGACGAGACGACGAGATGCTATTGTGTGCAATATGTCTTATGAATAAGGCTGTTATCTTTGATGGCGATGGCACTTTGTGGCGACCGATTGGAGGTGGCAAAAATTTGCGTCCTGATGTAATTTACCGAGGTGGAAAAGTTGAGAAAAATAGTCATCTTCGTCTGGAGATAGTTAATGGTGCGTATGAAATGCTTTTTCGGTTACGTGGTCAAGGATACAAGATCTTTGTTGTTTCGGCGCATCCTGTGCCCGGGAAAGGGGCGCTTGAGGAACTTAAATCAAAAATAGTCGATAGGCATTGAACATCTTGTTGACGGCTTCTTTTGTTCCGATGGCGGGGATAAAGATGGCAAAGCGAAGGTTATACGTGATATTGTTGTTGATTTTGGGCTTGATAAGGCACAGACTTATATGGTGGGTGATAGCTATTATTATGATTATGAGGCTGGTAAAAAGGCAAGCGTAAATAGTTTTTTGTTAGAAATGGTTACTGTAAACAACGGCATTGTTGCACAACCCTCTAGACAACAAAAAATGAGCGGTGTTATTCTTTTGG
>RBWB01583593.1_pt1 | contig 11597 bp, 9 predicted proteins | sample 2014201 | NCBI WGS metagenome assembly RBWB01 (sample SAMN10133834, study PRJNA383868) | Human oral metagenome, whole genome shotgun sequencing project. | isolation source: supragingival plaque isolated from 88 juvenile twins | host: Homo sapiens | place: Australia
GACGCCGACAGTAAGGCGCCCTGCCGGTGGGTTGCTGTCCGCCACGGAGCAGCCAAGAACGGCGGCGATCACATTCACATCGTGGCCAACACTGTGCGTGAGGATGGCACGAAGTGGAACCGGTGGCAGGACCAGCCGAAAGTGCAGAAGGCCTGTAACGCGATTGAGCACCGCTACGGGCTGCGCATCATTGAGGCCCGTGAGCACGCCCGCGGGGCACGGGCGGACTCTGCTGCCGATCTGCGCGCCTCAGCGCGCAGAGGACAGAGCCGCACCGATCGGGACGCCTTGGAGAAAAGGGTGCGCGCCGCGGCCACGAGCGCGAACAGCGAGGTCGATTTCATCTTGCGGCTGCGCGAGTTGGGTGTGCGCGCCAGGCCGCGTTTCGCCAAGGGGCGCACCGATGTCGTTGTCGGCTACAGCGTTGCCCTGCGCACCAGGAGGGGCGAGCGCTCACAGTGGTACGGGGGCGGTCGACTCGCCCGGGACCTGACACTGGCGCGTGTGCGCACCCGCTGGCCCGATACGCCTGTGACGGCCCAGCAGGCCGTCGACGCCTGGCGTGAGGCGTGGCGTGGGCGCCCGCCCAGGGGGCCGGCGGCGATCAGCACCGCGCAATGGCGTGCCCGCACCGAAGCGCTGGAGGTGTGGAGAAGCCGTCTGGCCGGTATCGATCCGATGGACGCCCAGGCGATGGCGGACGCCACCACGGATATCGCCGGGGTGCTGTCCGCGGCCGCCGTGTCGTGGCCCGAAGGCCCTGAACGGGACATGCTGGACCGTGCAGCCCATACGGTGGGATGCGTGGCGCAGACCAAGACTCGCACTGCGCAGCGCCGCCCGACAGGGGACGCCCTTGTGCTGGCAGCCGGGCTGCTGTCGACCGCACACATGCGTCCCGGTTTTTCCAGCGGCGTCATGGTGGCGCTGTCCGCGCTGCGCCTGGCCGACGCCTTAGGCGACCTCTATGCGCAGGCCAGGCAGACCCAGACCGCCCGCGATATGTCGCAGACCGCCCGGGGTGCGTTCATCCATCTGCACGCCGGGCTCGCGCCACTTGACGCCGCCGCGTACGCGCGGCTGGCCTGGCAAGCCGGCCGCGCGCAGGCCGACAGTCCTGCGGCGCGATCGACGCGCGACAAGCCGGCGCCGAATCCGTGGATCACCACACCGGACCCCGCGCCCGAACCGGAGCCGGTGTCCGTGGTGGCTGTAGCCTCCGCGGCCGAGCAGGCAGCAACCGAGGCGGGCATGAGCCCACAGCAGTTCGATCGCATCCGGCGCATGAACGCCTTGGGCAAAGCCGAAAAGACCAGTGCGGGTGCGTCGCACCGTCCGGTTGCGTCGCCGACGCCGGTGCGGCGCCCGGTGCAGGAACCCAAGCCCCGCCGCGGGCGCGGCATGTGACCGCACGCTCTACGGTGAGGACATGAGACGCAAAGGCAGCAACGCCGAGGGCGAGAAGAAGTCACCGCCACCGCAGTACGAGACCCTGGACGCCTTCGTCGAAGAGCTCATTGCAGTGATCTACGAGCGCCCTACACGAGGCTCACAGTCCTACACGTGGTGCTCGCAGTGGTGGATGCACGACGAAGCCGTGTTCCGCTTTTCAGCTCTCCACTCGGCCTGGGAGTACATGCGTGTCCACGAGGGCCCCACGGCTATGGCGGCGTGGCTGGTGAATTACGCCGACCCCATCATGAGGGTCGTCCTTGACAAGAACGACGGCCCATTCAAAGGCTGCAAGGTCGAAGACGGGGGCCGGCACGATCTGGAACGCCCTCACACTGACGGGCGCCTCCCCTGCGATCCCGCGCCGACAGGCCTGTTCGACGAACGCACCTGACCCGGCGGTAGTGAGCAGAATAAGAGGGCGGGGTTCTACCGTGTGCACGGTAGAACCCCGCCCTCTTCATCGGGTTCAGCGGTGCTGGATCTTCTTTCTTGAAGGGACAGACAGCGCCGCTTTGGGGTTGGCTTTCTTAGGCCTTCCCTTGTGCGGCAAGGTGGCTTTGGAAACAGGCTCGTGCATAGCGAGTTGGCCGGTGACTGCTGCACGTACCGCTTCAGCCGGAGCGCCGTTCTCGATCTGCTGGGCGGCCCACCTGCTGCGGGCGGCGTGAGAATCCCACGCCGCCTCCGTAGAGCGGGCGCGGATTTCGTCGCCAACTTCTGCGCGTGTTGTTGGCGTCGAAACGCCGCTCGTGGTGTTCAGCGCATCGTTGGCCTCCGCGGTCTCTTTGTCGGTGGCTAGGTGAGCCGCAGTGGACTGGCGGACCGCAGCGTTGGTCTCGGCCGTATCCGGCCATGCCCGAGCCGCCTGCTGAGCATAGGCAACGCGGTAGGCGGCCATGCGTTCCAGCCCCGGCTCATACACACCACCAGGGACGCCGTGCTGAGCGATGATGGCGCGGCGTTGATGTGGGAGCAGGAAGTCCAGGTAGGTTTGCGGATCCATCCCGGCCTTCTGTGCTTCACGGGCGGCCGCTGTGCGGGCGAGCTCGGTGTAGGTTCCGCTGCGGGCCCGTGAATTGCCGACCAGACGTACTTCCGGCACCTCGCGGACGGCGTCCGAACCCTTGCACAGCCCGTTCCAGTACCAGCTACCAAGATCGGGGAATCTCCCTTCCTGTTCTGCCTGCCATGACTTTCTCATCGGGATATGACTGCGATGATCTGTCATGACGTCAAGGTCGGACGAGCTGACATCAATGCCGGTGGCGTCTGCCAGATCTTGCTTCCATCCTTGGGAAGCTTCCCATGCTGCAGCGGTGTCGGTAGGACCGTCCAGGAAGTCCAAGGCAGGCGGGTGGTTGATGTCGTAGCCCTCGGCCGCGACAGCTGTGTAAAGCTTGTGAGCCCATTGGCGTGCATCGTGTGAACGGGTCGGGTCATCCAGAGTGCCGATGAAGTTAACACTGCGGGCTTGCTCGTTGTAGTGCTCTTTGACCCAAGCAACCGCCTGGGCTTGTTCGGCTTCCAGGCTGCTGATGCCCGCCGACTGATCTGATCGAGGCGATACCTCCTGGCGGTCTTTGGCGGAGGCATCAAGGTCAGCTGACCAGTTGCGGTCTTGTTCTCCTGCGATTGCAGGGGCCGTCTGCTCCAGGGCCTGAAGGTCGACGTCGTCGCTGGTCAGCGGGCGGCGGCCTCGCTGATGCAGGTCGATGCCCCACTTGCTGCTTGCCTGCTGCTCGCACTCCCAGACAGCCTGGGCCGCCTTGGTGTCGATGCGCGCGAAGCGCGTGGCCACGCCGTGCACGTGGGCGGCCTGCTGTGGACTGGCCTGCTGCCACCAGCGCTTGTCGAGGGCGGCGTTGTAAACCGGTTCTGCTAGACGCCGCTCGCCTTCTATAGCGTGGCGGATGCGTCGTTCATCCTCAACGCTGGCTTGCTGTGCCCGGGCCAGTTCGCGTTGTCTGGCCCGGGCGGCGAATTCGGCGATCTGCAGACTCGCTCTCCAGGCTTTGGTGATCTCCTGGGTGGCCTCATCAATCACGTCATCATTCATGCTGCTGCAGCTTTCTCATTGTCTGTGGGGTTGGTGGTCTCCCAGAAGGGGACAAGGCGGGTCAGGACAGCGGGCGTGCCTGATGCGAGAGTCCAGGCACGGTGCATGGGCATGGAGCGCAGATCAGAGACAGTTGCGATCCTGCGCTCTTGGGAGTCCGGTGTGACGCTCGAGGAGCTGCCGGTATCGGAGTGAGAAAACTGCGTTGAATCAATCCAGTGCGAGCCGATCAGGCTCGAGAGTCTTTGCAGGAACTCATCTTCGTCCACGCTTCCGCCGTAGAGCTTGACGTTGGAGGCCGACCACAGCTTGTTCATGCCCTCCGGACCCCAGGCGACCACGCCCTGGGACCAGGATTGCAGCACCGTGTCGACGCAGAGGCCACGAGATCCGAAATGGGAATACATGTTGGGCAGTTCGGCCCACCTGCAGACGTTGGCGGCTTCATCCAGCATGACCAGCGCCGGGGTGGTCAGTCGACCGCCGGGTTGGGACGTGGCGTAGTCCACGGCCGCCTCCATGATGGCTACAGCCAGGGCCGTCACGATCGGGGCTGCCGATCCCCTGCCCTCCTGGCTGAGCAGGTAGATGGTGTCGGTGCTGCGCACCAACTTTTCGGGGTCGAGTTCCTGGAGCCAGTTGTTGGGGGTCACCCAGCTCATGGCGCGGTCGTTGAGCATGAAGGCCATGATCTGGCTGGCGCCGCCGAACACCCCACTGCGGGTCTCGGGAACGAGGTTGAGGGTGCCTTGAAGGGTTTCAGCCGCCATTGTCTCACCGCACCGGCGCAGGATGCGGACCGGTTCGTCATCGCCTTGGTCGTTGAGCCACCGGTGGATGATGGTCAGTGGCTGCCCGGCCCGGGCGGCGGCCAGCAGGTAGGCGGCTACCAGGTCGCGTGCGGCGGCGTCGAAGTAGGCGCTGGACTGTCCTCCCGTCGGGCGGCTGGCATCCATGAAGATTTGCGCCATGGCTGTGGCCTGGACTGCATCGGTGACGTATCGCAGTGGGTTCCACCAGAAGGCCTGACGCTCGCCGGCGATGCCCTGGGGGTCGAAGACCCACACCTGTCCGCGTCTGGCACGGGCCTGGCGCGTGGTGTCCACGATGTCCCGCTTGTTCGAGGTGCCCACCACCAGGCCCGGGGCCGCCAGGATACGAGGCACCACCCAGCAGGTGGTCTTGCCGGCCCTGGGCCCGGCGATGATCGAGCTGACCGCCTCGAAGTCGGAGTACAGGCGTCGGTTGTCATTCACCGCCCGTCCAACAGGCAGCCCGAACGCGTCGGTGTCGTTGGCTTTGACGCCCAGACGCTTGGCCTTGGCCTCGACCTCTTTGTGCCCCAAGGAGCCGGTGTCCCGCTTGGCGCCGGTCAGGTGGGCGGCCTCATCGCCACGGCGTCGCCGTCCCCGCAACCTCCGGCTCACCAGGACCCCGATCAGGATGGCCAACGGCAAGCAGGAGGCCACTACCCCCACGCACACCCACATACCACGGGTTGCCCTGAGGGAGCCGGAAGCCAGAGCCAGAGCCAGGTCGAAGGGGTTCCAGGACAGCCCTTCCACCCCCGTCCACCAGGCCCACAGATGCACTCCCCCATCCAGGCAGGCCGCAACCACCCCGAAGGCGAGAATGCCCCAGAACATCAGGACGGTGGAGGGCTGCCACAGTCTCATCTCGTCACGCAGCCTCACGGTCAGGGCCTCCCTGTGCGGCGAACAGCCACCGCTTGTTGGTGTTGTTCACATCCCGTTCGGAATCGACGAGGTTGAGCTGGAACGGATACCCCGGGGCATCCGAGGTCTTGAGCATGAAGTGGCCCATGCCGGCCGGGGCGATCTGTTCTCCTGAAGTCGGGTCGAGCGCGCCCGGGGCGTTCCAGGACCGCAAGAGATCCTGCTCCTGCTGGCTCAGGCCGTACACGGAGCTGATCATCGGCATCTCCCGCGGCGGGACGCCCCCGATGAACAGCATCTTCGACCGCTCGACAAAGCCACGGGCTTTGAGCCGGTCGGCCTCATCAGGAAGAGTGTCCATGTCGGTGATGGAGTGCGTGGCCATCAGCTGCCCCACCCCCACCGAGCGGTTCAGACGCGTCAAGGCGTCGATACGCTCGACCAATCCCGATGACGCCCGCAGGATGCGCCACAGCTCATCCATGATGACGTTGTAGTAGCGGCGCGGAGCTACACCGGCATCGGCCAGCACCTGGGAGATCTCAACCGTGGCGAAGCCGTAAGACCAGGTGGCCAACAGCACCGCCGCCTGCACATCATGGCTTTCCTCTTTCATGGCGGACACGTCGAAGACCACGGATCGGTCCATCATCATGGGCGTGGTGGTGTCCGCGGCGAAAATCCCTCCCAGGCGTCCTGATAGCAGCGCCATCAATGATGCCTCCAGGTTCTCGGTGATGTCCTGATAGCGCTTGATGTCTCCTCGGTCCAGGGCGGCGCTGCGCAGCTCAGCGGGCGCCTCGCGCACCACCTCCAGCAGGTCGGCCAGCACCGGTTGGCCTTCCCGCTGCTCCAGGATGCGGATGGCGGCGTCCAGGATCACCTCCTCCCGGTCCGTGGGCGCCTGGCGCCGCACGATATGCACCAGGGAGACCACCATGTTCTTCTTGCGCTCATGGGCGCTCTGCAACAGTGCAGAGCACTGACTGGGATCATCCGCAAGCAGCCGGGCCGCTTCAGCGACGTTGCCGGCATCCAGAGGATTGATGCCGGCCAGGCCGTGACCGATGCGCACCACCTGACCGCCCATGGCCTCAACGACGTCGACGTAGTCCGGCTTGATATCGCCCAGCACCATGGTGTGCACCCCGCGATCGGCCAGCCCCAGGGTGATGCGCCGGATCAGCGTGGACTTACCCAGGCCGTTGAGACCCATCACCATGGCTGAGGGAGCGGAGATGATGCGTTTTTCGAACCATGCCAGGTGATCGGCGCACAGAGTCCCGGGACCGTTGAGATTGTCTCCCAGCGGGACTCCTTCCAGCGGTGTGGCGCCGCCGACCACGAAGGGGTACAGGCCGCAGGCCTGTACCGAGGTCGTGCGGAAGAACCTCACGCGCGGCATCATCGCGGCCCGGCCTCCACCCGCCCAGGACGGCCCCATGGCCGGCCCCAGCGAGGAGGAGGACCCGCCGGTCATCGCTCGTAGCATCTGCCCGGCGAAGCCGGATATCGCCTTCCATCCGCCTGTAGCTGCGTCCAGGAAGCTGATCATCGGCGCCCCTTCATGTCCTGGTGGGCCGGCTGCAGTCCCAGCGGCAAGCCCACGGCGAAGCCCGAATCCTGGGCGCCCCAGGCCTCCCGGATGATCAGGCGGCTGGATGCCGCCAAGGACTCCACTGGGGCAGCGGCGTCCTCCACACTGCCGGATGTGGTGGTGCAGGTGATCACGGCCCCGAAATCGACCAGGCCGGCACCGGCCGCCTCCTCGGCCGCCATCTGCTGGGTCACTTGCGCTTCACGCAGGGCACGGGCGTTCGGACGCGCCTTGGAATCCAGCTTGGCGCTGGCCTGGTTGACGTCATTGTCGATCGCGTCGGGAGCCTTGGCGGCATCGATCGGGTGGTAGAGAATCGTGACTCTTTTTCTCTCCACATCCGGGTGCATGCTCAGAATCCGTCTGAGCACGGTGAACTGCACTGTCCCGGCCGGCGGGCGGGAGATCGTCCAGACCCGGGACGTCCCCGAGTCGTGCTGATAGGTGTCAAGGGCGACTGTGTGCCCCGCGGGACCACAGTCGCCCCACTCCAAGGCCACAGCCTCACCACGGGATACAGCAGCATCGAACAGGGAGGCGCTAGCCGGGTCGAAGGCGGTCCGCGTCATCTGGCACACTTCGGCGTCCCTCATCAGATGCACCGGACCGGTGCCGGCAGCCTGGAGCGTCTGTGTCAGCCCGGGCAGGCGGGTCGAGATCTCTCGTTCGGCCAGGTGGCGCCGGTTGGCGCCCAGGGCGGCGGGGCTGAACGTCAAGGTGGCCCACACCTTGACGTCATCGGCTCCCTGCGTCGAGTCATCAACCACCTCGCTGATGACCTGGCGTGCCAGTCCAGGTGCTTGGGGGGATGACTGGCGGGCCATTGCTCGCCGAAGCCGTTCTCCGGTGTCGGGGCATGTTTCCACGCACGCCGACGCGGCCACCACGCCGGCTTCTCCCGACAGGTTTCCGAGCCACTGGCCCCACAGGGCGACCAGATCGTTGGCCTGGTCCAGGTCGACCAGATCGGTCCCCTCTGGTGACAGCGACATCACCACCGCCAAGGTGCCGTCCCCATGATGGACCAGGGCGAATGGGCGCCCCAAGGCATCGGTGTGCGTGCTCAGCTTTGAGCGCCACAGCACCCCCGGCACCCGAAAGCTGCCGCTGGTGTAGCGCGGCGCCAAGGGGCCGGACACATACCGGTTGCTGCCGCGGCGCAGCGAGCGGCGGAACCGCAGCTTCTCCATAGTCCGATCCATCATGGAGGCGCCGTGCTTGTCCTTGGTGGTCACCAGGTACAGCAGACCGACACCAGGCACCAGGAACGCTCCCGCCCAGATGATGCCCGCCGTCTGCTGGATGCCGATCACCATCACCAGGCCGCTGAGCATCAGCATGGTTTCCCCCATGCTCATCTCACCGATCCCTGCCGACCGTGGTGTGCGCCACCCACCATAGGTCCGCACCTCAGCACTGGCCTGAGCACTCATCGTTTGTGCACCTCTCTCGCTCCTGTCGATTGGCGGCCCCCGCCACCACTACTGCTGCTGCCTCGGTCACCGGACGGGCCGCGACCTCCTTGTCGTCCGGACAGGCCAGATGATCCGGACGGCCCCGCACCGCCCACCGCGTTGGGGGCCGCCACCGGTGCGGCACCCGACGCACCCTGCGAACCGACTGTCTGATCGGCCGTGCTCTGGGCCGCGTTCTTAGCCGCGCTCACGCCGGCTCCGACCGCCTGCACCCCGGCCACCACCGCAGCGCCCACAGGGCCAGCGGCCGCACCCGCGCCCCCTCCGGCAGCGGCGCCTCCACCACCAGCAGCGGCAGCCCCGCTACTGCCGGCACCGCCAGCGGCGCCCTTGCTCCCCATCGCCATCCCGGCCTGGCCGCCTCCACCACCGGGAGTAGAAGCCCCCGTGGGAGCCTGCGGAGACGAGGGCCCCGAGTTCGGGGACTTCCCACTGCCCCCTTTGAAACCGCCACCTTTGAAGGAACGGTGCGCCACGCTCGATGCCCCAGTAGCCAGCGCACCACCCACCATGGCAGCGCTACCACCACCGCCACCGCCGAGGTTCGCCGATACCGGCACCAGGAACGCCACTAATGCCGGCAATGCTACTACCGCAAGGATCAAGAAAATAATCCCCATCAAGAATGAGCCAATATCATCGGTGAACTCATAGCTGTCCCCACTGAGCAGCTTGATTGAAGCCGCATATATTGTGGCCGCTGTCGGCTTGAAAGCCACGAAAGCCATCACCCAAGCGATATACTTACCGAACCATTGCTGCCCCCACTTAGTGGTCGAGGCGGCAGCAGCCAGCGGAAAGAACCCAGTCAACAGCGTCAACAACCCGGAGCGCACGAACATCAGAAATATCTGAGATATATTTGTCAACAAAGCAAGCAGGCCTCCCACAATGATGACAATCATCCCGAGTCCTCCCGTGGTGTACTTGCTCATGTCCAAGATCTTCACCAAGAACTTCCCGTCATCCTCGCCGGCGGCCAGCTGAATGATCCACGGGGAATAAATATCGCTGATCTCGAGAATAAGCTGGACAATCGAAGACACCGCCGCCGAGACGACAATGAGCCGTATCAGCCCGGCTAACACATCTTTCAGCGGTTCACCGCGCTGATTCCACGCCATCTGCATGGCGGCCACGATCATCGCTCCGGCCGCCAGTAGGACCACCAGCCAGGTCGTGTTCCCCTGGATGAAATTGGCCACCGAGTCAGAGCTACCGACATTGGTTTTAACATTGACCCAGATCGTGCTAAGAGTCGCTAGGGTCTTGTTGACCCCATCCATAATATTTTCAGCCCATTTGGAGACAACATCATCCTCGGCCTTAGCCACGGTGTCGCTGATTTTGCATGACACGTCCCAGAAGCTGCAGTCACTCATACGCTCCACTCCGTGAAGCCGCCCAGGGCCACAGATTCAACGGGTTCTTGCCCCCAGGCCGCATTCTCGGGAACGACGATTTTCCAGTCCCCCTGCTCCCAGCGCAGCAGGACAGGCCAGGACGCCAGGCCCTCGTCCTTGCTCTGCCCCACGCTCACCGCGAGAGTCACCACCACCTCATCGTCGCTGCGGACATCGACCTTGTAGCCGTGAACGGTGGCCGCTCCCGTGGTCGCCCCGTCCCATCCGTCATCAACCTGCCGGGCTAGGCGATCGCGCTGCGGCCCCTCGGCCATCAACGTGGTGATGACATCGGGAAGCTGCTGCTTGGAGGAGAACCACTTCATCCAGTTCACGGCGGCCACGACAGCACCGGTCGGGGAATGAGCGAAGCAGCGGGTGATGCCGTCCTCAACACCGGGCCCAATGTCATCCACAACCGGAACCTCGACCCCAGGCGCGGCCGTTGTCACTCGCCCCGGCAGCGCCGCTGCGGGCACCTGCTGGTCCCCTGCGGCCAGGCCGCACACCGATGCATCATCATCTGGCACAGGCGCGTCCTGGGCCCCATCGGTAGCGCTGCTGCTCACGGCCGGCGATGCCGAAGCGGACGCGCGACCGGCCTTCCTGCCGCCGAGCACATGACTGCCGACAACCCAGGCACCGAGCATGGCGACGACCACCAGGAAGACAGCAGCGCTGATAAACCACCGCGAGGCGAACGGGCTCCGCTCACCCTCCTCATGAGTCGACGAGCCTCGCGGTGCATTGGCAGTGCCCTTCTCCGCCATCAGCTGGTCACCGCCTCAGCGATCAGGCTCGCCGCCGAGATCACGATCCCGGCGATGATCACATACCCCAGGCCCTTCATGTTCTCCTCGCCCTCGCCCCTCTTGTTGCCCACAGCGACACGGATCCCGACCAGAACGATTCCTGCTACCACCGCCATATAGCCTGCCCACTTCAGCCAGCCCAGAACGGTGTCGCCTTTCTCTCCGACGCCAGGAGGCGCATCAACCGGCATGACCGCAGGGGCGACATGCAGCGCCTCAACATGGGCAGCCGCGACGACGGCCAGGACAGAAGTGTTCATGAGTTATCTCCTTTGTGGGTGATCTTGTTGATGGTTCTGACGATCCGCCGTACACGCAGTGAGCCCTCCGCCTGCCCGGGCCGGGTCAGCCGCCACCGCTCCTGCCACGGCACGAGCAGCGCCACCGGGAAAGCCCCCGAGACATCAGCGATCAAGGCCTTGAGCTGCTTGGGCCGCCGCTTTCCGGGCGCATCCGCGCCCAGCAGCACTCCCAGCAGCTCCACGCCCGGACACGCGCCCTCAGCCCACTCCACGGCGGCCGCCCGGGCCGCCTCCAAGCCCGTGACACTGGTGCGCGCCAGCACCACCACATGCACCGACACCCCCGGCACCACCGGCTGCGGCCACGCCACCCCCGCATCCTCGGCGCCCAACAGCCGCGCCCATGTCGACGCCCCGGCCCCGCCGTGAGCACCCACAACCCACAGACCGGCCCGATCAGCGCGCACGCGCCCCAGCCGGCGCGATGCCTCAACCTCGGCCCCGGCAGCCCACCTGCGGTAATCCACCGGCAGTGTCTTCTCGTTGTCTTCCACCGCCGGCTCCATCACAGGCGGCTCTTTGACCCACGGATTGCTTCCCATGCCCCACACGTGGACCGTGCGCGCACCACGCCCGCCCCAGTCACAAAAGGAAACAACCGCCCTCATGTACCGTGTCATTCAGACACATCAGACGAACCCGGGAATGGAAAAAATCAAGGGAGCACACGCCATGGGCATCAGGGCCAGGGCCGCCCACAACTGGTGCGTCACCAGGGGAAACCACCCCGACCAGCACCCCTACTACTGCCCCCTGACCCAACTCCGCCACAGCGCGGCCGTCGCCGAGTACCACCAACTCCTTCAGCCCGCTCCCGACAA
>RBWB01583597.1_pt1 | contig 11588 bp, 9 predicted proteins | sample 2014201 | NCBI WGS metagenome assembly RBWB01 (sample SAMN10133834, study PRJNA383868) | Human oral metagenome, whole genome shotgun sequencing project. | isolation source: supragingival plaque isolated from 88 juvenile twins | host: Homo sapiens | place: Australia
TTCCATATTCATAACCAGCGAAGGCTGATAGTCCGATTACAAGTGAACCACAGGCACTAGTAATAATCATTTTTTTCTTGTTCATATATTTTCTCCTTAATTATCTAATACGTAATAATTCCGTTTTATTATAACATAGCACCCTGGATTTGTAAATAGGAATCTTTACGATTAGTTTGACTCTAAACTAAAAAATATATAATACATAAAATTAAAAATAAAGAGTAACAATTTATTTCTAAATCGTTACTCTTTATAATGTTTTAATTTTTCTTTTGCTCTCTTCTTATTAATATTGCAGTCAAGATTAGCATAACTCCAACTACTTCTAAAGCTACAGTTTTTATACCAGTTTTCGGTAGCGAAGAGTTTTCATTTACATTATTTATTTTTTTAGTTAATGTTTCTGGTAATTCTTCCTTCTTAACATCTACAGTTGTTTCGGGAATAACCACCTGTGCTCTTTCTTCAAGATTTTTTGTACCAATTTTTATTCGTTCTACAATCGTAAATTTACTAAAATGATTAATATTAAACTGTAGTTCTCCATCTGAATATTTACTATTAACTTTTTCAAGAGAGTTATCATTCGGAATATGATAAACTTCTAATTCAGTATTATCCTTCTTAGTTATTGCTATTTTTACCGTTCGTTCCTTATTACTGTCAACCTTTTTATCATCTTTTTCAAAGTGGATTTCGAACGTTTCTATAATTTTATAATCATTACCTAACTTGTTTTTAATAGATTTATTCAACTTATTATCATTTAAAGATTCAACATGTAACTTATCTGCAGAAATACTGCCTTTTTTATATTCTACTTTAATATCACGACCTGATAAATTTGCAAATAACAAATCCTTATTAGGAGAATTGTTTACATCATGATATTTTTCTTTATCCGACATTGCTGGGAACTTATTATCATCATCTTTTTTTACTGGAATTTTATCTTCTTTCGATTCTACCAATGGTTTTCTGTCTGGTTTATCAGATGGTTTATTTACAGGCTTTTCCGTTTGTTTTACCGGTGGTTTTCTTACCGGTTTTCCCTCTAATTTATCTTCTGACTTCTCTAAGGGTTTTCTAACTGGTTTATCAGTTTGCTTAACCGAAGTTTTATTTTCTGATGGTATTGGTTCAACAACCGGTCTAACTCCATTTTCATCAACAATAACTTTATTATTAGTATCCATCAGTGCCTTAGCTGTTCCAACTTTTAAACTACTCGTGCTTATAAAAATACTTAATATTCCAACAGAAATTCTTCTTATTGTATATTTTTTTTGTTTCACTTCTATTCTCCTCAAATGATTACAAAATCTATTTAAACTTTCTAATAATTATATTATACATTATTATTTTCATCAAGTAAAAGTTATAAAAAAGTTCGATTAGCACTCAAATTGCTAATCAAACTTTTTTTATTTCTATCTAGATAAAAATGAGAAAAATCCACTTATAATAGCGACATTAAAGAAGTCAATGAATAATGCCCCTACTATTGGCATAACGAAGAAAGCTATGTGTGAGTGTTTATATTTATCACAAACACTTTGCATATTCGCAATACCATTTGGTGTTGCTCCAAGTCCAAATCCAACGTGTCCTGCAGATAATACAGCAGCATCATAATTTCCACCCATTACTCTAAATGTAACAAAGTAGATAAATACCCATGCCAATACTGCTTGAGCTAATAATAAAGCAGCAAGTTGTCCAGCGACACTACTTAGTTCCCATAGTTTTAAACTTATCATAGCCATTCCTAAGAATAGATTTAATGAAACATCTTCTAAAATATGAATTTCTTCATAGTGTAAATCAAACTTACTTGTATGGTCAGTTATATTTCTTAAAATTGCCGCTACGATCATTGGTCCAATATAATTCGGGAAGTTTAAAAAATGATTTAAGAATGTAGATACATAACTACCAATAAACATTGATAATAAAATTAAGAAAAATGCTTTCGCGAAATTTTCACCATCTAATTTCTTAACATCATTATTGAATAAAAATTCATCGTTATGTACTTTTTCGTTTTCAACTTCTTCAGCTACTACTTTTAACTTTTTACCATTAATTAATCTGTTAGCTAATGGTCCTCCAAGACTAGATCCTGCGATTAGACCAAAAGTTGCTGCCGCAATCGCAACACTCTTAGCACCTGTGTGGCCCAATTCCTCAACGATTGGTGCCATCGCAGCCGCAGTACCATGTCCACCTGTCATTGCAGTTGAACCTGTTAATAGTGCTATTAGCGGATCTATTCCAGTTGCATATCCGATTCCTACCGCTACGATATTTTGAAGAACTACTAAAATTATAGCCATTAATAAAAACATAACAACTTTTCTTCCACCAACTTTTAGCAATCTCCAACTTGCATTAAATCCTATACTTGTAAAAAACACTGTCATAAAGAAACTCTGTAAAGTATTATCAAACTCAAATATTACTAGGTTGGTTTGTCTTAGAACTAGGTTTAATATCGCAAACAAGAATCCTCCGATAACTGGTGATGGAATACAGTATGTTTCAAAGAATTTAACTCTACCTCTCAGAAATCTTCCCAAAATTAATATTACAACAGCCAATCCTACTGTTTGTATCATATCCATTTTTATATTAAACATATAATCATCCTTTCTATATTTTGTTATATTTTCTAACATGTTGTTATTAACCTTATATTTAGAAAGTACACTTTATTTATCCTAACTTTTTGAAAATTTTCAATGTAAATTTACAAAAAATTAGAATTTCATATATTAATATTACACTTTATTTTAATTTTTTTCAAGATTACGTTAGATTTTATTACATTTCTTTAAAAATTCCTAAAAAAACAAATGAAGCAACTAAACTCACGATTTCATACAAATCATTTAGTAAAGTCGCTCCTATATAGTTAATCTAGTACTAGAATTTTATTACATTATTTGATACTCTTTTTTTAGAAAATTGGTTTTAAAAATTCTGACCAAGTCTCATAGTTTTCTTCTGATTTGGCTTCTTCTGCTGACATCCACTTGATAACAAGTGTATCATCTTCTTTTACTTCCACTTTAGTTTTATCAACTTTACACTCATAGACAACACCTACATGGACTTGACCTACTTCTGTTTTATCATCATTTATCAACCCTATAAAGTGTAGATTATTTAATGCCTCTTCTTCAGAAACTCCCACTTCTTCATTCAACTCTCTAGCGGCGTTGATTTTTAACATTTCAAAAATTGTTTTTCCTTCAACCTCGTTCATATGTCCACCAATACCAACAGAAGCTTTACCATGAAGTCTTGCTTCACCTCCACCTACTAGGCGTTTATATACTAATACTTCATTAGTATTCGAATCTTTTAATAGTACGTACCCGATTAATTGTTTATAACTTGGATCTTCTTCCATATCTCCTCGACGTTTTACTTCATATGATTCGAATGTATCAATAATTTTTTTTGTCTTATCATCATTTTTTTCTATAAAACCATAGAAATGATTTTCCTCATTATTAAATAATTCTTTTCTATTTACAACTAGAATTTGTTCATCCCACTTACTCATCATTTTTTATCCTTTCTCTTTATTTTACTTGGTATGTTCCTTCTCTTAATTCTTTAGCTATTTTCGCTATTTTTCTAAATCTATGATTAAGACCCGATTTCGATAATTTTCCATCTTCAATCATTTCTGCTATTTCTTTTAATGGATACTCCGGATACTTAAGTCTTGCTTCAGCAACGACTCGCAGTTTCTCATCGATATTATCCAACCCTATTCTTTCCTCAATTATATTAATATCCTCAACCTGCTTCGCAGAGGCATTAACAGTCTTATTCATATTCGCCATATCGCAATTTTGCATCCTATTTACAGAGTTATTTATATCTCTAACAATTCTTTCATCTTCAAATTGGAATAAAGCTTGAAAAGCTCCTACCAAATTAATAAACTCAGCTATTTTCTCAGATTCCTTAATATAAACAATGAACCCTTTTTTTCTTTCAAGGCTTCTTGCATTCAATTTATAACTATTTAGTAGTTCATTTAATTCTCTATTGTGTTCCTCATAAGATGAGAAAATCTCCATATGATAACTAGATGTACGAGGGTTATTTATCGAACCACCTGCTAAAAATGCACCACGTAAATACGCTCGCTTTTTCTCATCCGTATCTATTAATTCTTTAGCAATATCTATTCTCATTGTGTAATTATCATTTAGAATATAAAGATCTGTAAGTATTTCTTTAACATTCTGATCTAAACGACAAATATAAACATTATTTTTCTTTAATTTTAATTTTTTTCGTACAGAAATATTCACATGTACATCATAAAAATACTTAATTAAAGAAAACATTCTTCGTGCAATTGAGGCATTCTCAGTTTGAAAACTTAAACTTAACCTACCATTCGATATATTTAATACACCGTTCATTTTTATAAGAGCAGATAACTCAGATAAAAATTCTCTGTCTTTTGTTATCTCTATTAAAGTTAACTCTTTTTTCATATCTGAAGCGTATGACATAAATTCCCTCCTATCTTCATTTTTCTATAACCTATATATTTTATCATGATAACAGTAAATTAACAAATCATTTGAGTCGAAAATAGAGTTAACATCGTACAGTTGTAAATGATGTGAGACAAAAAAAGAGTTAACATACTATGTACATTAACTCATCTTTTCTAATATTTTATTTTTATTATTCTCATTTACCTCTATACGTTCTTTTATTCCTTGTTTATCAAAGAAAAGAACTTCGTCAGAAACTTGACATAAAAACTCATAGTCATGTGTAATTATAAATATCACTACATCGTTTTTAGCTATTTGCTCGATTAAATTGCTTAATTCTAACATATTTACATAATCTAGTCCACTTGTTGGTTCATCAAATACTAGGATTTTTTTATTAGATAATAATGCAGAAGCTATTGCTACCCTTTGTTTTTCTCCTCCAGATAGTGTATTAGGATGACGATTTAAAAATTTCCTAATATTTAATTTATCTACTACTTCATCAAATAACTCTAAATTATCACTACCTAACTTAATCTCCTTCTCAACTAAATTCGTAAATAGTTGATAATTTACATCTTGCATTACTTGAAATGTACTTCTTATTAAATCTTTTTTATTAAGATTTTTTCCATTAAGTATAACTTTATGTTTAGATTTATGTAGTCCACTTAGAGCATTAGCAAAAGTAGTTTTCCCACATCCGTTAGCACCGATTATAGAATAAATTCTTGAAGAAGAAAAACTTTCATTTTTTAAATAAACTTGATGATTATGGACTTTATAATCTAGTTGCTCAATATTTAAATAATGCTCTTTATTTTTTCTAGGTTCTTTCTTACCAAGTTCTACTTTTGATAAATCTATTTGTCTAGTTTGACACACTCTACTATCAAAGTCGGAAAGCTGTTCTTTTGTAACTTCGTGCACCAGCTTACCATCTTTAATGATATACATTCTATCGATTAAATCTTTTAAGTAATAGATTCTATGTTCAGCTACAATTATTGTCTTCCCTTTATTCTTCAATGTTTCTATTATTGAAGATATAAGTTTTATAGATTTTAAATCTAGATTACTAGTAATTTCATCAAGAACATATACATCAGCATCTAGCATCATACTAGCCATAAAAGCTAGTTTTTGCTTTTCACCACCGCTTAATTCTAAGACATTTCTATCTAGTAGATAATCTGCAGAAAACTCATTTACTACCTCATCAATTCTATTTTGAATTTCAGGTTTAGAGTAACCATAATTCTCCATACTAAAAGCAAGTTCACTAGTAGAGTCTAAATTGAAAAACTGATTCTTAGGATTTTGGAATACACTTCCTACAACCTTAGAAAAATCTTTTAGTCTATCTCCTATACTTAGATGTGCAACTTTAAATTCTCCACTAAAACCACCATCAAAAAATTCAGGAGCTAGACCATTTAAAACCCTCATAATTGTTGTTTTTCCACAGCCACTTGCTCCCGTAAACAAAATACATTCACCTTTTTTGATTTCTAGTGACAAATCTTCAATATTTAATTTTTTAGATTCAACATATTTGTAATTAAAATTTTTAAATGTTATCAACTTATCACCTCATAAACATAATAAAACAAAAAATTATAGTAACAACTACCATAACCAAATAATCGAGCTTGTTAAACTTTAATTCAATATAACTGGTTGGTTTTTCTTCATTATCTATACCACGGCACAAACACGAAACAGAAAGTTCATTAGCAATATTTGTACTTATAATTACATAAGGAACAAATATATATTCGAAAAATTTAAATGGATGAAGTAAGTAGTAACCTCTACTTACTCCAATCCCCTTCATTTTTAATGAATTCTTTATTTGTTTGTAATCTGTAAGTAAAACAGGAAAAAATCTATATAAAACTGCAAGAACTATTATCATTTTCTTTGGCAATCTGATGTTTCTTAAAAAACATATCAATTCAGATACTTTTGAACTACTAACCAACGCCATACCCGCACATAGTGGGAAATATAAAGTTTTAAACATTAGAGCTGTTAGTAGTAAGAAACTGTCAAGAACTTGAAGTGTTACTGTATGAGCAAAGAATACTTCATAAGCTGTTAAGAAAAGATATATCCCGAAAAATCTAATCATTCTTTTAAAGTTAGAACTTATTCCTAAGTATATTGAAAAACAAAGTGCAATAACTAAATGTGTGCTAATTGACATCATTTTAAACATTAAAATATTAGCAATGATCAATATAAAAATCTTAGTTCTTATATCTAACTTCAACATACTATATACCTGCTTTATTGAAATTCTTGAAATATAATTTTCTTCCAAGATAAGTTCCAATAATTGAGAAAATTATTGTAAAGATAACTATAAAAATAAATGTTTTCATATCAGTAGAACTCATAACTAAGTTAATTTTTTCTTGAGAATAATTTCTATTTTGAAGATGTTTTACATATGCATCTTTCATAAAGAACATTGGTAATATTAATCCAATATTTCCTAAATTAAAGAATAAATATGATAAATATTCATTTCCATATCTGAATGCAATCTCCGCTAAAACTGCCGCTCCAATTAGAACAACTCCTCCTACTACAGAGTGACCAGATACAGTCATAAAAATACCAATAATTGCTATCATAATAAATATTGCCATATTCTTATTAATTTTATTAAAAATTAAACTATACACACTTCCACAAACTAGGGCAGCCGTAATAGAAGTATAAGTAGCAAAATAGACTTTTCCGCCAAATATTAATGATGTTAAAAGTGTAGAAATTCCAATTCCCACAGCCATTACAAGAATTAATAAAATAGTATAAAGTCCTAAAGTAATTAAATCTTTAATCTGTAAATTTTTATTATCTTCTTTATTTATATATTTTAATTCTGTCATCTATTACCTCACTATAATTTCTTCAATGCATCTAGAGCATTGTTGTAGTTTGGCTCTTCACCGACTTCCTCTAACACTTCTTTATAGCGAATAACTCCTTCTTCATCAAGGACGAATACAGCACGAGATAATAAACCTAATTCTTCAATTAATAATCCATTGTTAGTTTCAAAATCACGATATTTATAATCAGAAACAGTAATTGCATTATTAATTTCTTTATCAGCACAGAATCTTCCTAATGCAAATGGTAAGTCTTTTGATACTGTAATAACTACTGTATCAGCTAAATCACCTACTGCTTTATTAAAGTTAATAGTTTGTAGAGCACACACTCCTGTGTCTACCGATGGGAATGTGTTGACAATTACTTTTTTCCCTTTATAATCTGATAATTCAAACTCTGATAATGTTTTAGTAATAGCTCTAAAATTTGGGAAAACATCCCCTAAATTTAACTTATCTTCAATAGTAACTGGTGTTCCTTTAAAGCTTATTGTTTTCTTCATAATTAATACCTCTTTTTAATATAATTTATATTGATAAAACTATCTACAACTAATGATAACATATTTCAATTAGAGTTAAAAGTTTTTTACATAATTTAATATGATTTTAAGCGTTTTTTATGTAGTTTTGTTATTATTTTATGATATAATAGAATGGAATATTGTTTGAAAGGATTATTTTTATGTCAAAAGAAGAAAAAGATATAGTAGTTAAAAATGATACTACAGACACGACTGAAGAAAAAGATAACTCTACATCTTTTTTTGGTCGTTTAAAAAAACAAGTGAAAACTCTTAATTTTAAAAATAATGATTCTAAGGATAACGAAAAGACAGATTCTCATATTGATGAATCTGCTATCGAAAAAGAACTTCGAGAAAAAGAAAAAGAAGTAAAAAAACAAGAACAAGAATTAAAAAAACGAGCTTTAGAGCTAGAAAAAGCTAAAAAACAATTTGAAGAGCAACAACGTAAGATAGAAGAAGAGAAGAAGAAAAACGAACTTGCTCGTGCTGAAAGAGAAAGACTTGAAAAAGAACGTATTGCTCGTGAAAAAGAATTAGAACGTCAACGTATCGAAAAAGAAAAAGCTGAACAAAGAGAAAAAGATCGCCTTGAAAAAGAACGTATCGAAAAAGAACAAGAAGAAAAAAGAAAAAGAGAATTTAGACGAAAAGAAAAAGAATTTAAGTTATCAGAAGATAAGAAAAAATTAGAGCTATTACAAAAAGAAAATGAGATGAGAGAACACGAAAATACTCTTCTATCATTACAAACTTCATTAATTTCTCTAGAAGATAAAATAGAAGAAAAGAAACTTACTATCTCTACTCTAAAAAGTAGAAATGCTGATAAAGAGAAAATAATGCTAGAAGAAAAAAGACTTAATGTTTTAAATTCTCAAAGACAAGTTATTCTAAAGGACATTACAACTGAGAAAAAGGCAATAGAAAAAATTCAAAAAAATCTTGATATTGAATATAAACTAGACGGGCTTAAAAAGGAAATTCACAGTATCAAAAAAGAAGTTGTTAATGAAGATGAAACCGCATTTAAAGTTAAATATATTGACAACAAATCTAAAAATATATTCGTGGTATCTCTTCTAAGTATTAAAGCTTTCATTTCTAAATCTATTTTAAGAAATAAAGTTGAGAATTATGATAAAATACAAAAAGTAGCCAAAAATATTAAGGTTAGAATTGCAACTTCAATAATCTTAGCATTATTATTATCAATTTGTTTCTTAGTTACTCTGAAATTCATTTCTTCTGCTAAGGAGCACTATATCGGTTTCGGTGAGACAAACAATAGTGCTGTCGATACTACAGACGAATTGAAAAAACAAAAAGAAGCTGAGGAAAAGGAAAAAATTCTTAAAGCACAAGAGCAAGCCAACGCTGTTCGTATAGATTCAGAAGCGCAAGATGAAGAAATAACTGCGAAATTAGCAGGAACATTCTCATCTTACTCATTCGACGTGGACCGTGAAGTTACAGTTAATAAGAAAATTCACGCATTTAAATCAGCTTCTTGGTCAGAACCAGGTGAAGTAATTGAACCTGGAACAAAACTAACAGTTGATAAGATGGTTTCTCCCGCTGGTTACATTATGTATCAAATTTCATCTGGGAATTTACAAGGGCAGTATATTACAGCAAATGAAAAATTTGTTTCTGTAGATAAGAAAAATGATCAACTTGAAAACTTTATCTCTCGTCCAGTAGCAATTAAATTCTTAACTACACAAAATATTTATTCTAACGAATCACTTAGTAGTATTAGAACAACGTATGGTAATGGAGCACAACTAAACATTAATGGTATAGGTATCTCTAAAAACAACAGATTAGTTTATCATGTAACAGATGGAACATTTGTTCCTGTTAATCCAGTTCGTGTAACCGAAGTTAACAGAGAAGCTCCTAAGCCAAAGAATAACGAGAATGATAATAAAAATACCGCTACAACCAATTCTCAAAACACTCAAAAGAGAACAACTAGATAACAAACTAATCCACCTTGGTTATTAAACCAAGGTGGATTTTCTCATAAAAAAGAGAACATAGCACTTGGCTATATTCTCTTTTCTATTATCTAATTTCTGCTCCATTAGGAATTTCAGAATTTATTTCTACTACTCGTAAAATACCATCTTTTTCAGCTGATAGTATCATACCTTCACTTAATTCACCACATAATTTAACTGGTTTTAAGTTAGCTACTACAGCTACTTTTTTACCAACTAATTCTGTTGGATCATAATATTTAGCAATACCAGAAACTATCTGTCTTTGATGATTACCTAAATCTAATTTGAATTTTAATAGTTTAGAACTTTTCTTAACTTTTTCACATTCTAATACTTCTGCAACCCTTAAAGAAGTCTCGAAGAATTTATCGATTGTAATTTCTTCAGCAAGTTCTACATAAGTATCGTCTTTTTCTTCTTTTGATTCAGTTTCTAAGTTTTCTAAAGCCTTAGGAGACATTTGAGTTTTAATATACTCTACCTCTACTTCTTTATCAAATCTTGGGAAAATTGGAGTTGGTTTTTCTACAACTTTAACCGTTCCATCAAATACTCCAAATGTTTTAGCAGATTCGAATACTAATAATTCTTCTTTAACACCTAATTGTTTAGCAATTTCAACAGGTGCTTTTGTTAAAGCTGGCGCTATTAAAATTGTAGCAATACGCAGGCTTTCTGCTAAATAGTTCATCACCTTATCTAGTTCAGGTTGATTAGCTTCATCTTTCGCTAAAATCCATGGTGTTGTTTGATCGATATATTTATTAGTTCTTGAAATGAACTTCCACACTGATTCTAGAGCTTTAGAGAACTGCATATTTTCCATATATTCTTCATACTCTGAAATAACTTCTTTTGATAAAGCTATTAATTCTTTATCAAATTCTGTAGTTGGTTCCACGAATTTTGGAATAACTCCACCACAGTACTTGTTGATCATTGAAATAGTTCTGTTTAATAAGTTTCCTAAATCATTTGATAAATCTGAGTTAATTCTATCGATAAAACTTTCAGGAGTGAAGATACCGTCTTGACCAAATGGAACCTCACGTAATAAATAGTAACGAGCTGAATCTAAACCATAACGTTCTATTAACATGTATGGATCAACTACATTACCTTTAGATTTACTCATTTTACCATCTTTCATTAATAACCAACCATGAGCAAAAATTTTCTTAGGTAGTGGTAAATCTAATGCCATTAGAAGTATCGGCCAATAAATTACGTGGAAACGTACGATTTCTTTCCCAACAACTTGCACATCTGCAGGCCAATATTTATTAAATAATTCTTCACTATCTCCTGTTGCATAACCTAAAGCTGTAATGTAGTTAACTAAAGCGTCAATCCAAACATATACAACGTGTTTCGGATTAGATTTTACTTTCACTCCCCAATCGAAAGTTGTACGAGTAACTGCTAAATCTTCCAATCCTGGCTTAATGAAGTTGTTAAGCATCTCATTTTTTCTACTTTCAGGTAGAATAAATTCAGGATGTTCATCATAGTATTTAACTAATCTGTCAGCATATTTACTCATTCTGAAGAAATAACATTCTTCACTAACTAATTTTACTTCATTTCCACTTGGTGCAATACCACCAA
>RBWB01583599.1_pt1 | contig 11580 bp, 14 predicted proteins | sample 2014201 | NCBI WGS metagenome assembly RBWB01 (sample SAMN10133834, study PRJNA383868) | Human oral metagenome, whole genome shotgun sequencing project. | isolation source: supragingival plaque isolated from 88 juvenile twins | host: Homo sapiens | place: Australia
TAAAATCAGTTGTTAAAAAGTTTGGTAAGGGATCTAATGCTACTATTTCTGGTGAAAGTTTAAATTTGGAATACAGGAAAAGCGGTGACGACGATGAACGAGAAAGTGTGCACCTAATTTTTAGAAAGCAATATAATGGTAAATTTATTCTTTCGGATGGTTATGCTTATTTTACTTCTAAAGATATAAAGACTGTTTCTGAAAAATCTTATAAGTCTGACTGGACACAAGCAGATGTTGATGCTTTAACAGTTGGTGATTCTAGTACTGGAAAGGGTGGAGATAATTTAAATGAAGTTCTTAAAAAGCATGGAAATCCGACTGAAGCTAGAGAATCAATTTCAAATTATGGTGATGGCTTTAAAACAAGCTTGAAAATTTTTTACAATTCTAATGCTTCTAATGACAGTTCTAAGTTAGGTTATGTCTCTTTAGAATTTGCACAGCAATCTAATGATGATTATCTATTAACATATAAGTATCCTACGAAATAATTAATTAATTTTTAAGTAATAATAAAAAAGCTATCTTTACTAACAAGTAAGAATAGCTTTTTTGATTTAAGAAACTCTTATTAGAAAATATATAAAAACAAATAAATTCAAAAATATACTTGACTTTTGAATAATTATGCAATATAATAAGTCTATCCTTTGAATAATTATTAAAAATAGAAAAGAGTTGTTTACTATGTCAAAAGAGAAAGTTATTTTAGCCTATTCAGGCGGACTTGATACGTCAGTTGCCATTACGTGGTTAAAAAAAGATTATGATGTTGTTGCTGTTTGTATGGATGTTGGTGAAGGTAAAGATCTTGAGTTTATTCATGATAAAGCGCTGAAAGTTGGAGCAATTGAATCTTATGTCTTGGATATTAAAGATGAATTTGCTGAAGAATATGTCCTTCCTGCTCTGCAGGCTCATGCTTATTATGAACAAAAATATCCATTAGTATCAGCCCTTAGTCGTCCAGTGATTTCTAAGAAATTGGTTGAAATTGCTCATCAGACAGGAGCAACTACTATTGCTCATGGCTGTACCGGTAAGGGAAATGATCAAGTTCGGTTTGAAGTAGCTATTGCAGCACTTGATCCAAAATTAAAAGTCATTGCACCTGTTCGGGAATGGAAATGGTCACGGGAAGAAGAGATTAATTATGCTAAAGAAAATGGCGTACCGGTTCCGGCTGATCTTGATAATCCTTACTCTGTTGATCAAAATCTTTGGGGCCGTGCAAATGAATGCGGTGTCCTTGAAAATCCTTGGAACCAAGCTCCAGAAGAGGCGTTTGGTATCACCAATTCGGTTGAAGAAGCTCCAGATAAAGCAGAATACGTTGATATTACATTTAAAGAAGGCAAGCCTGTTGCTCTTGATGGACAGGAAATGAAGTTGGCTGATCTTATTCAAAAGCTTAATGTTCTTGCTGGTAAGCATGGTGTTGGTCGAATTGATCATGTTGAAAATCGTTTGGTTGGTATTAAATCACGTGAAATTTACGAATGTCCTGGGGCAGTTACTCTTTTAACAGCTCATAAGGAAATTGAGGATATAACCTTAGTGCGTGAGGTGTCGCACTTCAAGCCGATTCTTGAAAATGAATTGTCAAATCTTATCTACAATGCTCTTTGGTTCAATCCAGCAACGCAAGCTATTCTTGCTTATATTACGGAAACACAAAAAGCAGTTAATGGAACAGCTAAAGTGAAATTGTACAAGGGATCTGCAAGGGTTGTTGCTAGAAAGTCACCTCATTCACTTTATGATGAAAATTTAGCAACCTATACATCAGCTGATAGTTTTGATCAAGATGCAGCCGTTGGTTTCATTAAACTTTGGGGATTACCAACGCAAGTTAACTCGCAGGTAAACAACAAATAAGGTTAAACAAGAGAGAATTATTTGCTTGAAAAGATTCAAGCTTGTTAATAGAGATGGCAGGCAATTAACTTTTGCAATGTCGGAGGCCATGGGTATTCTACATTAAAAATTCAAAAGAAAAGCTTATCAGATAATCACAGTCAGAGAGCTGGATCTGATACTCTTTTCTAATAAAAACTCCTGACACGGTATTCCTGTGAGGATACTTCAGGCTCAGAAAAAATTTCTGAGAGACTTGCTCTTTCTGAGAGGAGCTTAAATAAGTCTGAGACGAGGGTCCCAGACTTATTGTTATATTAAGGAAATTGGATTTAAACTTTTATCATTAGAAAAGAGAAAGTTATGACAACAAAAAATCACAAATTATGGGGCGGCAGATTTGAAGCTGGTTTAGCACAGTGGGTTGAGGAATTTGGAGCTTCCATTTCCTTTGATCAAAAATTGGCAGAATTTGATCTCAAGGGTTCTATTGCTCATGTTACCATGTTAGGGGAAAAAGGAATTATTTCTCAAGAAGATGCCGCAACAATCAAAGCAGGTTTAGAAGACTTGTTAGAAGAATATAAAGCTGGACAATTGAAATTTGATGTTTCCAATGAAGATATTCATATGAATATGGAAAGTCTTCTGACTGCTAAAATTGGTCCTGTGGCAGGCAAGCTTCACACGGCTCGTTCGAGAAATGATCAGGTAGCGACAGATATGCATCTTTACTTGAAAGCTAAGTTGGATGAGGTGATTGAAAAGTTAGCTAACTTGCGTACTGTCTTAGTTGACTTGGCAGATAAGCATGTTCATACTATTATGCCAGGCTATACCCATTTACAGCATGCTCAGCCTATTTCTTTTGGTCATCACCTTATGGCTTATTACAACATGTTTACCCGAGACAGTGAACGTTTTATTTTTAATGTTAAGCATACAGACTTGTCTCCGCTGGGAGCAGCTGCTTTGGCAGGCACGACCTTTCCAATTGACCGTGAGATGACGGCACAGCTTATGGGGTTTGCCGAACCTTACAGCAATTCACTAGATGCAGTATCTGATCGTGATTTTATCTTAGAATTTTTATCGAATGCTTCTATTCTTATGATGCATATGAGCCGTATGTGTGAAGAAGTCATTAGTTGGTGCTCTCATGAGTATCAATTTGTAACGCTTTCAGATACGTTTTCAACCGGCTCATCCATTATGCCGCAAAAGAAAAATCCTGACATGGCAGAGCTCATTCGTGGAAAGTCAGGACGTGTTTATGCTAATCTTTTTGGACTTTTGACTGTTATGAAAGCTCTGCCTTTAGCTTATAACAAAGATCTTCAAGAAGATAAGGAAGGTATGTTTGATACTGCTGAAACAATTACAGTTGCTCTTGACATTTTGGCTGGTATGCTATCTAGTATGATTGTTAATGACAAACATATGGCTGAATCAACTCAAAAAGATTTTTCTAATGCAACAGAATTGGCTGATTATTTAGCCAGCAAAGGCATGCCCTTTCGTCAGGCCCATGAGATTGTTGGGAAATTAATCCTTGAATGCAGTAAGAATGGTCATTATTTGCAAGATGTTCCTCTTGAACGTTATCAAACCATTTCTGACTTAATTGAGGAAGATGTCTATGAAACACTTAAATCACATACGGCCGTTGAGCGACGTCATTCTCTTGGCGGAACTGGTTTTGAACAGGTTAAATGGCAGATTGCAGAGGCTAAAAAAGCACTTTAATTTTAGCAAAATTGATAAGTCAAAAATAATGAGATTTTTGGCTTTTTCTCATTTTATGATATAATAGTGATAATTTAGATATTGGAGTCATGTTTTGAAAAAAGCCTATCGCGTTAAAAGTGATAAAGATTTTCAGGCAATTTTTACTGAAGGACGAAGTGTTGCCAATCGGAAATTTGTTGTCTATAGTTTAGAAAAAGATCAAAGTCACTATCGTGTTGGACTTTCAGTTGGAAAAAGATTAGGAAATGCTGTCGTTAGAAATGCGATTAAACGAAAATTGCGCCATGTCCTTATGGAACTTGGTCCTTATTTAGGCACTCAAGATTTTGTTGTTATTGCTAGAAAAGGTGTTGAGGAACTTGATTATAGCACGATGAAAAAAAATCTGGTTCATGTTTTAAAACTGGCTAAACTGTATCAGAAAGGATCTATTCGTGAAAAAGAAATATAGAATTATTGGATTAGCTGTTGCAGCACTTTTATTTTTATCGGCTTGTGGACGTAGTCAAGTTACCAGTCATTCAAGCGATGCTTGGGAGAAGTTTGTTTATTTCTTTGCGGAGACCATCCGCTTTTTATCCATCAATGGCAGGATTGGTATCGGAATTATTCTCTTTACCTTTCTTATCAGAACCATTCTTTTACCACTGTTTAACTTGCAATTGAAATCTGGACAAAAAATGCAGGAGCTTCAGCCTGAGCTGAAAGCTTTACAGACTAAATATCCGGGTAAAGACAGGGAAAGCCGTATGCGTATGGCTGAGGAAAGTCAGGAACTTTACAAAAAATATGGTGTCAATCCCTATGCCAGCCTTTTTCCTCTTCTTATTCAGATGCCCGTTCTTTGGGCTCTCTATCAAGCCCTTACTCGAGTTGAATTTTTAAAAACAGGGTCTTTTCTTTGGATGGATATTGGCGATAAAGATCCTTACTTTATTTTACCTGTCTTGGCAGCTATTTTTACTTTCTTATCTTCTTGGCTGACTAATAAGGCCGCCAAAGAACGAAATGGTATGATGATAACGATGAACATTATCTTACCAATCTTTATCTTGCTTATTGGCTTTAATTTAGCCAGTGGGGTTGCTCTCTACTGGGTAGTCTCAAATGCTTATCAGGTCTTCCAGATTCTGTTGTTAAATAATCCCTTTAAAATTATTGCAGAACGCCAGCGTCTTGAAGATGAAGCACGTGAATTGGAAGCTAAGAAAAGACGTGCTAAAAAGAAAGCACATAAAAAGAGAAAATAAGGAGAACAAATCATGGTATTATTCACAGGAAAAACTGTTGAAGAAGCTATTGAAAGTGGTTTGAAACAAATGGGTATTTCTCGTATGAAGGCTCATATTAGAGTGATCTCGCGGGAGAAAAAGGGCTTTCTGGGTTTTGGCAGAAAACTAGCTCGAGTCGAAATTGAAGGAATTAATGAAAAGACAGCCCATAAGGCTGATCAAAAGGCAGTACGTGGTGTACCGGATAGTATTAATAAGCAAAATGCTCCTGTTTCAAGCAGTGCTGAAGATACGGTGGCTTTAAATCATCTGTCAAAAACTATTAAAAAATTAGAAAAAGAAGATGGTCAACCATTAGATAAAGAGACCAAAGAACAAGTCTTAGAGCATAAGATTTCTGCACAAGAAATGTTAGAGCAAAATGCTTTAACAACTAAAACATCGGCAGCCACTGCTTCTAGTGAAGCCTTCAATCAAAAAGGAAAGCAAACTTTTGAGGACTTTGTTGCTGATGCATTTGATGAAGTTGATAATGGTGCAGATATTGCTGTGGCGAGTGAAGAAGTTTCTCAATACATCCAAAAAATTATTTATGAAATGGATCTAGAAACAAGCATTGAGACAAGTCATAATCGTCGTCAAATCAATCTTCAAATTGAAACGCCAGAGGCAGGACGTGTTATCGGCTATCATGGCAAGGTTTTAAAATCATTGCAATTGTTAGCACAAAACTTTTTACATGATCATTATTCAAAACATTTTTCCGTCACTTTAAATGTTCATGATTATATGGAACATCGGACAAAAACACTTATTGATTTTGCACATAAAATTGCTAAACGTGTCTTAGATTCCGGTAAGGCTTATCAGATGGATCCCATGAGTAATAGTGAGAGGAAGGTTATTCATAAAACAATTACTGGCATTGAAGGAGTTGAAAGTTATTCTGAAGGCAATGATCCCAATCGTTATGTTGTTATTGCGTCGAAAGGCAATTAACGCTTAAATATGAAAAAGAATTGGGATAGGCTGCTCTCAAATTCTTTCTTTATAAAAAATCCTTTTTGATTACAGTTGCCTGCTATACTTAATTGAAGGAAGTTCTTATGTTGCTCACTATTTTTAGTATTTTAGCCATCTTATGCCTTGTTCTATACTTTTATTGTATGGTAATTTTGCACCTAAAAAATAAAGGCGTTTATCACCCCATGACTCATGCAGTCAGTGATTATGGTATCGGACAGAATAAATCTTATTTTCAACTGGCAGGTTTAGCTAATACCTTTAGAAATCTTTTTTTAATTCTATCACTGATTTTCTGGAAGTATTCTTTTTCTTTTAAAAAGGAAGCTGTCTTATTGCTCATCTTGGCTATCATTGGTTATGCAGGGGTAGCGCTATTTCCGACAGATATTGAAGGTAGCAAACGAACAGTCAAAGGGATTATTCATTTACTTTTTGCTATTTTACAATTTACGGCCTTGGCAATATTTATTTTTAATGTTACAGAAGTTCTTAAACCTTTGAATGCCACTTTATTTTTGATAGCATCTTATATCAAAATAGTTGTGGAAGTAGGACTGTACGGTTTGGTCATTGCTTTATTCTTACCTTTTGTTAAAAAATATTTTGGCCTTTTTGAACGTCTTTTCCTCTATTCAAGTAACCTTTATATCTTGTTGCTTTGTGTTATGATGATTAGATATTGAATAGTTCAATTTTACAGATTTACTTGATGTTATTCAATAAGAAAACTGTTCTGGCAATAATCATTGGATTTTCCGTCTTATTAAAAACTTATGACACATACCAAGGAAAAATAAACCTTGACACTGCCCTTTCTTTATTATAAAATAATCTAGTATGTTTAGTAACTGATCACATAATAGCCGGCTAAACGAATACGAAAATCTATGAGGAGGTATTCAAAGTGAAACGTACTTATCAACCAAGTAAAATCCGTCGTCAACGTAAACATGGATTTCGTCACCGTATGTCAACGAAAAATGGTCGTCGCGTCTTAGCTGCGCGTCGTCGTAAGGGACGTAAAGTCTTGTCAGCCTAATGGAAAGAACTTTTTTCTGTGTTAATGATAGGAGAATTATTTACCTAAATGCTATGGTGCGTCTCATGATCTATTTTCATTGGAATAAGTTTTCAAAGTTTGACAAAATAAAGCAGAACCAGCAGGAACTCGAGCCTGTTGGCTTTTTATATGTCTCTCTGTTAAGGTGTAAGGCTAATGCATAAGAGGGGACAGACAGCTATTATTTTTCATTTTCAAAAGCGGGCTGTACTAAAATCAGCTCCATTATCTCACTCAGTAAACCATAATATTTTATTTAGCATATGTTATAATGATAGTATGCTACAAATATTTGATACTCACACCCACCTTAACGTGGAAGATTTTACTGGAAAAGAACAAGAAGAAATTGACTTTGCGCATGAACTCGGCGTGACCAAGATGAACATTGTTGGTTTTGACCAATCAACCATTAAGCGTGCTCTTGAATTGGCTGAGCTCTACCCAGAACTCTATGCAACTATCGGCTGGCACCCGACTGAAGCTGGTTCCTACATGCAGGAAGTGGAGGACATGATTGTCAGCCATCTGCATGACCCTAAAGTTATCGCTCTCGGCGAAATTGGGCTAGATTACCACTGGATGGAAGATCCTAAAGAAGTACAGATCGAGGTTTTCAAGCGCCAGATTCAGTTATCCAAAGACCATGACCTGCCCTTTGTTGTTCACACCCGTGATGCTTTAGATGATACTTATGAGATTATCAAAGAAGCGGGAGTTGGTCCGCGCGCTGGCATCATGCATTCTTACTCAGGCTCTTTGGAAATGGCAGAGCGTTTCATAGATTTGGGCATGATGATTTCATTTTCTGGCGTGGTCACCTTTAAGAAGGCTCTGGATGTCCAAGAGGCTGCGCAGCATTTACCATTGGATAAAATCTTGGTCGAAACCGACGCACCCTATCTTGCTCCTGTACCCAAACGTGGCCGTAAAAATCATACTGCCTATACTCGCTATGTTGTAGACAAAATCGCAGAGCTTCGCGGTCTCACGATCGAAGAAGTTGCCCAAGCCACCTACGACAATGCTATGAGACTATTCAGATTGAAAGACTAGAGAGAGGGAGCCCTTAAAGAACAAGGGCACTGTGGTGAAAATCACTTAGCAGAGCACTAGCGGCCGAAGGTCGCTCAATAAGACAGTTGCCGCCGTAGCAAAAATCTTCTAACAAACTGTTTGTTAGAGGACGATGAAAACTTCAAGACCTTAGGCTTGAAGTTTAGCAATGAAACCAAAGGTTTGCTTGCGTCCATGCTACCTTAGGCAAGCTGTCAAAAAAATAGAATTTATGACAGAAAAAATCAAAATACAAGAAGTCCTCGTCGTCGAAGGCAAAGACGACACCGTCAATCTACGTCGCTTTTATGATGTAGATACATACGAAACCAGAGGATCAGCTATCAATGATGAAGATTTAGAGCGCATCGAAAAACTCAATAATCTGCGCGGAGTTATCGTATTTACTGATCCAGACTATAATGGCGAACGCATTCGCAAGCTGATTATGACAGCTATTCCGACCGCTAAACATGCTTTTCTCAATCGCGGTGAAGCAGTGCCTAAGTCCAAAACTAAAGGTCGTTCGCTGGGCGTTGAACATGCCTCTTTTGAAGATTTGCAAAAGGCTTTGTCTGGTGTTTTGGGTAACTATGATGATGAAAATCATTTTGATATTAGCAAGTCCGACCTTATGCGCTTTGGCCTTCTCATGGGAGCTGATAGCCGCAAGCGCCGTGAGTATCTTGGGGAAAAGCTACGTATAGGCTACAGCAATGGCAAACAGCTGCTTAAACGCTTGGAACTTTTTGGGGTGACTAAGGCGGAAGTTGAAGAAGTGATGGAAAAGTATCAAAAAAGATAGAAATTGGAAGACAAAATAGCTACAATCAGACTAGAGCGAGGCACAAAAGGTGCTAATATGTTTAGGAAGTTTAAAGTTTTCATTGATGGCGAATACGTTGGAAAAATTAAGTGAGGGTAGAAATTAAAATTTCATGTATCAGAGGGCATGTACGAAGTTTATTGTAAGATTGACTGGGAACAGAGCAACACCTTGACGGTTGACCTCCCAGCAGCAGGTGCAGATCTGATTGTTAATTCAAAAGAAATAGCAGAATAATTGAGGAGGAAATCATATGACAGCTTTTTACCTACTAGTTCCTTTCCTGTTTATCCGATTTATTTTTCTCTCACTCTTGGATAGGAAAGCAACGGGGCGGGCAGCCCATTTTGCTCCAATGCAAGGGAAAGAAATGATTGCTTATTATTTTTATCAATTATCAACCCTTATGCTCATGGTTGTTCCTTTCTTTCTGAAAGTCAGTCTTTCTTTATCTCCTTTTTTCTATTTAGGGTTAGGAGTCTATTTTTTAGGTAGCCTGCTTCTTATTTTGGTCATGAAGGATTTTGCCAAGCCTGATGAAAAGGGATTGAATACCAAAGGACTGTATGCTCTGTCTCGTCACCCAATGTATATTGCTTATTTTGTTTTATTTTTAGGCGTGGCGATGCTGACTCAGTCGTTAACACTGCTCATTTTCTTAGCGATTTTTCAACTATCAGCTCACTTTATCATACTGGCAGAGGAAAGAGAGTGTTTAATAAAATTTGGCGCTGCCTATCAAGAATACCAAAAACGAGTTAGGATGTATCTGTGAAGTTTATTTTTACAAATCAGACTGTTTCTATAAGGAAGATTAGCTAATAACCTTCTACGTGGTGTTACACCCATTGGAAGAAATAGAATTCCCAAAATGGCTTATCTTAGGGGGATTTTGGAGTTTACAGGTTTGCAGTCTGTTCAAACTTATATTCAGAGTGGTAACATCATCTGTGAGACAGATTGGTCGAATGAAAAGCTTAACCAGCTCATTCACGATACTATTAAAATCAAGCCTAACTGGTGCAGATTGCTGCGGAGCAATCTTTTGTGACAGCTTCGACATCTCACGCATACCAATGATGTCTGGCCTTCAGAACTTTCCTACACCTAATTATTCGTAAAATGTTATAAATTTTCTCTCCCCCAACCATTCAAAGACATCAGTAAATTTAATAATTCCTTGCCCTTATTTGTCAGTGAATACTGAGTATGGAGCGGCCAAGTCTTGAAGTCTTCTTTGAAATAAGCTTGTTTTGAATGAGACTGTCTAAAGATCGCGTCAGCATGATTTTGGTAATGCCATCAACTTCTCTCTTTAGCTGATTAAAGCGGATGGGGCTTTTTTGCGAGATAACCCAAAAAATCTGTAGTGCCCATTTGCTTGAAAGAGCGTCCATAACACGGGTTAAACCGCAATTCCAGTTTGGCTTTGTTTGCATTATTTTCTCCTGATTTGGTAGGTCACAAAAAAGTGCCTACTGTTTTTCTTTTGATAAGCCTATTATAATAAAACTATCTTAAAAAACAAGGAGGCTTATGATGAATGATTATTTGAATTTCTTAGATGGACGCGTATCAGTCAGACAATTTGATCCTGATGCAGTCCTGCCAAATGATCTTATCAAGGATATGTTAGAGCATGCCAGCTATGCTCCGTCTGGTAATAATTTTCAACCTTGGCGCGTTGTGGTTGTGAAAAATAAAAACAAACAAGAAGATCTGAAAAAACTGGCAGCCCTTCAGCCGCAAGTTGCAACTGCGTCGGCAGTATTTCTCTTATTTGGGGATGAAAATGCCTATGATTTGACTTGGTGGTAGGAATTTCATGTGCAAAAAGGTATTATCACGAAAGATGAAGCAGCAGCGCGAGCTGAACGGATTCGTCAGTACTTTGACCTGCACCCTGAGGATAAGGAGACTCAGGGTTTACGATTAGATGTTGGGCTCTTTGCTATGAATCTCATGCAGGTTGTGAGGGTTTACGGCTATGATAGTGTGCCTAGCGTGGCGTGGATTTTGATGCTATTAAAACCTATCTCGACATGCCGAATGGTTGGGAACCTATTTTGATGCTGCCGGTGGGAAAAGCATTGCAGGCAGGCAATCCGCATATGAGGAAGTCTGTTGCAGAATTTGCAGATATTATTGAATAAGGTAAGTGGAGGCTAAGAACTATCGGCCTTTGCTTTATTTATGTTACAATAAGGAAGGTGAAAAATTAAGTGATTTTATATACTCAGGAGAAGAACAACATGTGCCTCATTTGTGAGCGGATTGATAGGATTAAATCAAGAACCAATCCTTATTTTGTTAAAGAATTAGAAACTGGTTATGTTGTTGTTGGCGATCATCAGCATTTCAAAGGGTATACGATTTTTCTTTGTAAGAAGCATGTGACAGAGCTTCACGACTTGCCCAAAGACTTTCGTGACAAGCATTTGTCTGAAATGGCAGACGTATCACAGGCAGTCAGTGCAGCATTTTCAGCTGAAAAAATGAATATCGAAAGTTTGGGAAATGGCGATAGTCATCTGCATTGGCACCTTTTTCCAAGAAAAACTGGTGATTTAGGAAATCATGGTTGCAAGGGTAAAGGTCCTGTTTGGTGGCTGCCTTTTGAGGAGATGTATGCGGTTAAAGCAAGTTCTTCTGAGATAGAAAAATTGAAAGATCAACTTTTACAACACTTACCGAAATAGAAAGAGAAAACATGAAAATCGCAGACAAAACCGTTACTCGCGCGATTTTGGAGCGCCACGGGTTCACGTTTA
>RBWB01583600.1_pt1 | contig 11580 bp, 8 predicted proteins | sample 2014201 | NCBI WGS metagenome assembly RBWB01 (sample SAMN10133834, study PRJNA383868) | Human oral metagenome, whole genome shotgun sequencing project. | isolation source: supragingival plaque isolated from 88 juvenile twins | host: Homo sapiens | place: Australia
ACGGCGTCATGCGCTCGCTCATCCTGCTGCCCTGGCTGCTGCCGATGATCGTCTCCAGCGCGATCTGGAAGTGGATGCTGGACAAGGACAGCGGGGTGATCAATCAGCTCCTCCAGGCCGTGAGCCTGCCGGCCGTGCCGTGGCTGACCAGTACGAGCGTCGCGCTGATCGCGGTCATCATCGTCAACATCTGGCTCGGCATCCCCTTCAACATGACCATCCTGTACAGCGGGCTCCAGGACATCCCCGACGAGCTCTACGAGGCGGCCTCCCTCGACGGCGCCGTGGGGTGGAAGGCCTTCAGGCACGTGACGTGGCCGCTGCTGCGGCCCGTGGTCTCGGTCGTCCTGGTCCTCGGGGTGGTCTACACCCTCAAGGTCCTCGACATCATCCTGGGACTCACCGGGGGAGGTCCGTCGAACGCCACTCAGACCCTGGCCACCCAGTCCTACAAGCTGTCCTTCGCCAACTTCGAGTTCGGTCAGGGGGCGGCTCTCGGCAACATCCTGGTCCTCGTGTCCGTCGTGTTCGCCGTCGTCTACCTCAGGCTCAGCCGATCCGGGGAGGGATCATGACGTCCTCACGCTCCCGCCGCTCCCGCCGCGCCGCCCTGAGCACGGCCCTCGGGCTGCTCTTCCTGTCGATCATGCTGTTCCCCGTGTACTGGATGGTCAACGCCTCCCTTCAGCCGGGCGTGTCCACCGCCGACCTGCGGGTCCTCCCGCTGCACCCCGGCCTGGACGGGTACCGGGAGGCCTTCGCCGGTCAGGGGGGCAATCTCGTCACCAGCCTCGTCGTCTCCCTCGGGGCCGTGGCGGTCTGCCTGCTCGTGGCCACCCCGGCGGCCTACGCCCTGTCCCTCCACCGGGTGCGGCGCTCGGGGATCGTCCTGTTCATCCTTCTCCTGAGCCAGATGATCCCCGGGATCATCATCGCCAACGCCCTGTACAGCGCCTACAACACCCTCGGCATCCTCAACACCGTCCCGGGCCTGATCCTGGCGGACTCCGCTCTGGGGATCCCCTTCTCGATCCTCATCATCCGCGCCTTCATGTCGGCCATACCGGTCTCCATCCTGGAGGCGGCCAGGGTGGACGGGGCGGGTCGCCTGCGCACCTTCTTCTCCATCGTCCTGCCATTGAGCCGCAATGCGATCGTCACTGCCGCGCTCTTCAGCTTCCTGTTCGCCTGGAGCGACTTCCTGTTCGCGCTCACCCTGGACTCGAACTCGGCGGCGAGGCCGGTGACCCTGGGGATCTACCAGTACATCGGAGGATTCGTGGCCGATTGGGGCTCCGTCATGGCGACCGCGACCATGGCCTCCCTGCCCGCGGCGATCCTGCTCGTCGTGGCGCAGAAATATGTTGCCGCCGGTGCGACGGGGGGCGCGGTCAAGGCCTGAGCGCGCCGCCGGTGCGCGCGGAGTCGTTGGCGATCACGAGCAGGATCTCGCAGATCATCGGGCGCCGCCGGTGCGCGCGGCGTCCTTCCTCTCGGTCATTCCCCGCGCCGCCCCCGATCCTGTTCATGAATCCGTAGAAATAGAAGGCGAAAGAAAAGACGAAGATGTATGACATGCTTGAATTCACGCCCATCGAGGAGGGCTTCGAGGTGCGCTACGCGCACGAGGTCCTTCGAGTCGAGCAGTGGGGGCGGGACTCCGTGCGCGTTCGCGCCGCCCAGCATCGGATTCCCGACTCGGACGTCGGGGCGCTGGGGGAGAGGCCCGCGGGGGCGCGGATCGCGCCGGCCGGCCGGGCGGACGACGGGACGGTCCGTCTGGTGGCGGGCGGCCTCACCGTCGAGGCGCGGCTCGACTCGGGCGACGGGAAGCCCGCCGTCATGCTCTCCTTCCTGAGGACCCGGGACGGAGCGGAGCTCCTGGCCGAGGAGCGGGAGCACTTCTGGTGGCCCGGTTCCCACGTGCTCTACGGCCGGCGGTCGGGGCTGTACGAGATCCACCAGCAGTTCAAGGCGTACGACGACGAGCGCATCTACGGGCTCGGCCAGCACCAGCACGGTCGCCTGGACCACAAGGGGCTCGTCGTCGACCTCGTGCAGCGGAACACGGAGGTGAGCATCCCGTTCTGCCTCTCCAGCCGCGGATACGGATTCCTGTGGAACAGCCCCGCCATCGGCAGGGTCGAGTTCGCCGACAACGCCACACGGTGGGTCGCGGATGAGGCCCCGGCGCTCGACTACTGGGTGACCGCGGGCGACCGCCCGGCGGACATCATGTCGCGCTACGCCGACGCGGTGGGCCACGCCCCCGAGCTTCCCGAGTGGGCCTCCGGCTTCTGGCAGTGCAAGCTGCGCTACCTCGACCAGGAGGAGCTGCTCGGAGTCGCGCGGGAGTACCGACGCCGGGAGCTGCCGCTGTCGGTGATCGTGACGGACTTCTTCCACTGGACCGCCATGGGCGACTACCGGTTCGACCCCGAGGAGTACCCGGATCCCGCCGCGATGATGCGCGAGCTCGACGAGCTCGGCGTCAAGCTCATGGTCTCGGTGTGGCCCACGATCTCGCCCCTGTCGGAGAACTACGACGAGATGGTGCGACGGGGCCTGCTCGTGGGGAGCGACCAGGGCGTGGAGTTCCACCAGGACATCCACGACAAGAAGATGCCGCGCTCCCTTCCGGTCGCCTTCTACGACTCGACGAACCCCCGGGCGCGCGCCTTCCTGTGGGAGACCGTCAAGAGGAACTACTTCGACCTGGGGATCCGGGTCTGGTGGCTGGACGCCTGCGAGCCCGAGCTCAACCCCGGTCACCCGAAGAACCTGTCGTTCTACGCCGGGCCGGGCGCCGCGGTGGCCAATGCCTACCCCCGCGACAACGCCCGGGGCTTCTTCGAGGGCAACCGGGATGCGGGCGGGGCGCCGACCGTCCTCCTGTGCCGCTCGGCATGGGCGGGGCAGGCCAAGTACGGGGCCGCCGTGTGGTCCGGGGACATCCCGCCGACCTGGGACTCGTTGGCCCGGCAGATTCGCGCGGGTCTGAGCATCGGGATGTCTGGTATCCCCTGGTGGACCACCGATATCGGCGGCTTTCACGGGGGCGACCCCTCGAACGAGGCCTACCGCGAGCTGTACGCGCGCTGGTTCGCCTTCGGTGCGTTCTGCCCCCTCTTCAGGCTCCACGGCCATAGGGAGCCGCGGGGCGAGCTCGGCTCGCCGGTCAGCGGCGGGCCCAACGAGGTGTGGAGCTACGGCGAGCGCTGCCTGGAGGTCTCCCGGGCCCACATGGAGCTGCGCGAGAGGCTGCGCCCCTACATCGGCGAGGTCATGAGGCAGGCCTCGGAGTCGGGCCTGCCGGCCATGCGGACGCTGTTCCTCGAGTTCCCCGATGACGTCGTCGCGTGGGAGATCGACGACGAGTTCCTGCTGGGGCCCGACCTCCTCATCGCGCCGGTGACGGAGCCGGGCGCGACCAGCCGCGAGGTGTACCTGCCGGCGGGCGCCCGCTGGACGGAGATCCACTCGGGGCGGGACGTCGACGGCGGCCGATGGGTCGAGGCCCCGGCGCCGTACGAGTACATCCCCGTGTTCCGGCGTGAGGGCGCGCGCCTCATCCCCGGGTGACCCTCCTCCTGAGCCGCTGCCGGCTCGGCTGCGCGCGGGGCCGGCCCCGGTCAGGCGATGAAGGCGGCCGGGTCGGTGATGACCTGCTCGAGAAGGGACCAGGCGGCACCGGTCGCGCCCGGCATCTGGTCGTCGGGCGCGGTGACGACCTTCAGGTCGATCCACGACGAGGCCAGGACTCGGTGCGTGAGCTCCGCCTCGAGCTCGGGGCGCAGCGCCTCGGTCAGCGGGGCGAGGTGCCCGCCCAGCACGATCGTGGGGATGTCGAGGAGGTTGATGGCGGCCCCGAGTCCCGCGCCCAGGGCGTGAGCGGCGTGGGAGACCGCCTCCCGCGCGGAGGGCTCGCCCGCCTCCCAGGCGGCGACCAGCGCCTCGGGCTGCGCCGTCGGCGGCAGGCCGGCTGCGGCGAGAAGGGCCCGGCGGCCCGCATAGCGCTCGAGGCAGCCCCGGTTGCCGCAGGTGCACTCCGGGCCGTCCGGGGCGACCTGGATATGGCCGATCTCGCCGGCGAATCCGTGGCTTCCCTCGACCACCCGGCCCTCGCGCACCAGAGCGGCGCCGATGCCGATCTCCCCGGACAGGTAGATGTAGGACGATTCCGACTGGGGGGCGCCGGGGCGACTGCGCCCGGCGGTGAGCGCCCCGAACGTGGCCTCATTGCCCAGGCGCAGCACGAGCTCCTCGGGGGCGAGGGCCGGGGCGAGCAGCGGTGCCGGATCCAGGTCCTGCCAGGCGAGGTTGGGGGCGCGCAGGAGTCTGTTGCGGGACACGAGACCGGGCAGGGCCAGAGCGGCCCCGACCTTGCGGGCGCTGCGGACGGCGTGGAGGTCCAGGATCTCGAGGGTGAGCCGCGCCAGGTGGGGAAGGACCTCGGCCGGGTCGGAGGCCTCCAGGTCATCGACGACGACGCGCTCGGCCAGGACCTGGCCGGCCAGATCGACGGCGCGCGCGGCCATGCGCGAGACGTTGACCTCCAGGCCGATGGCGATGAACGTCCCCGACGCCGGGGCCAGCGGTACTGCGGGACGGCCCGGCCCCGCCGAGGGCGTGGGCGCGAGCTCGGTCAGGATGCCCGTGGCGACGAGCTCATCGGCGAGTCGTGAGGCCGTCGATCGGGTCATCCCGGTCGCGGCGGCGACGCTGGCGCGCGAGACGGGCTCGGAGGAGGCGAAGACCCGGCCGGCGAGCAGTGCCAGATTCGATGTGCGCAGACTGGACTGGCGGGCCGAAGGGGCGGTGCCGGGCGCTCCGTTCCCGGCGGGAGCGCGACGGGACCTGGGGGAGGATGGCGGTGCTGGCGTGCTTGTGCTTCGTGCCACGTTCTGACCATACCTGACACCCCGGGTTAGTTGTCTTTATGAACAAAAAAGATGATCGGCGCGGCCGGGCGGTTCCCGTGCAGATCCCGGGCGCCCGGTGGGGCCTGTGCCCTCCGCGGGATGACGTGAAGACGCCGTCCTGCAGTGCACGGATCGCGGGGCGGGGAGGCGCGGGGTCGTCGACGGCCGCCTCGCGGTGCTCCGTCGCGCGTTCCGGGCGCGGGGGTGTCGCTCCTCGCGCGCTGTCGGCCCCGCCCGCGCGCTCGCGAGACCGCCGGAACTCACCCCCTTCTGCGCCAACCTTTGTGTGCCCCGCCCGCGCGCTCGCGAGGCCGCCGTCGGCCGGGAGTGGGCCGGCGTTTCGCCGGGTCTGCCGCGAAGACCGCCGCCGATCCGCCGTCGGCCGGGAGCGGGCCGGCGACCTCGAGCCGGCCCTGCCCGCGCGCCGGCGGGGCGAACGGCGGCCTGCAAGCCGATCACCAAGACCTGCCAGCTCCGCCCGCGCGCCGGCGGGGCGAACCGACTGCGCTCGCGGCCTCCGCCCGACCGGGGCGCCGGGCGTCCCCCTCCCCGCCCGCCGGATCCGATCGCGGCGGCACCGTTCTCGGGTGCCTCCGTCCCGTGATGGCGTCTCGACGATCCTCGGGCGCCGCCGATGGCCTCCGCCGAACTGCTCCCGGGCGATCGGGGCCCTTGTCCGCCCCGCCCCGACGTCGTCCGTCGACGGGGGCGCTGCTTCTGCGCCGGGGCTCGGCTCCATGCGCGACTCGCTCGTCTCGGGTCCGATCGTCGGGGTCGATGGTGGCGTCCCGGCCGTCGTCGCGGGCCGCCCGTCAGGGGCGACGGCTCCTCTCGGACCGTCATGGGGCGCTACGGATCGATGAGGAGGGGCATCGCGGACCACTGCGAGGACGGCGCCGCTCGCGGCGCTCCGGTCGCGACCGCTGTCGGCGGCGCTCGTGGCCGATGCCGGAACCTCGTTCGGCGCTCGCCGGTCGAGCGCCGGTTCCGACCGATCTCGATGCGGAACTGAACCGATCTCGGCGCGGAATCGGACCGATCTCGGCGGACCTCGGCGGCCGGATCGTCCGCCTCTTGACCCGGACGCCCCCTCATGTCATAGTTGCACCAATAAACAAATCCTGGCTCGAGGAGGAGCGCATGGTTCGCAAGCCCACCAAGGAAGACAAGTTCTCATTCGGCCTGTGGACGGTCGGTTGGCTCGCAGCCGATCCCTTCGGCGAGCCGACCCGCGCCGCTCTGCGCCCGTGGGAGTACGCGGAGAAGCTCGCCGAGCTCGGCGCCTGGGGCATCACCTTCCACGACAACGACGTCTTCCCCTTCGACGCCACCGACGCCGAGCGCGACCAGATCGTCGCCAGGCTCAAGGAGACCGTCGAGGCCACGGGCCTGACCATCGAGATGGTCACCACCAACACCTTCACCCACCCGATCTTCAAGGACGGGGGCCTGACCAACAACGACCGCTCCATCCGCCGCTTCGGCCTGCGCAAGATCCTGCGCAACGTGGACCTGGCCGCCGAGCTGGGCGCCACCACCTTCGTCATGTGGGGCGGGCGCGAGGGCGCCGAGTACGACTCCTCCAAGGACCTGAACGCCGCCTTCGACCGCTACAAGGAGGGCCTGGACACCGTCGCCGGATACATCAAGGACAAGGGCTACTCCTTGCGGATCGGGTTGGAGCCCAAGCCCAACGAGCCCCGCGGCGACATCTTCCTGCCCACCGTCGGCCACGCGCTGGCCCTCATCGCCGAGCTCGACAACGGCGACGTCGTGGGGCTCAACCCCGAGGTCGGCCACGAGCAGATGGCCAACCTCAACTACACCCACGCCCTGGCCCAGGCGCTGAACGCCGGCAAGCTCTTCCACATCGACCTCAACGGTCAGAAGGGCCTGAAGTACGATCAGGACCTCGTCTTCGGCCACGGAGACCTGCTCTCCGCCTTCTTCACCGTGGACCTGCTCGTCAACGGCTTCCCGGGCGGCGGCCCGCGCTACGAGGGGCCGATCCATTTCGACTACAAGCCCTCGCGCACCGACGGCATCGACGGCGTGTGGGAGTCGGCGGCCGCGAACATGGAGATGTACCTCCAGCTGGCGGAGAAGGCCAGGGTGTTCCGCGCGGATCCGGAGATCCGGGCGGCCCTCGATCGCTCCGGCATCTACGAGCTCGCCGAGCCGACCCTGGCCGAGGGGGAGTCCCTGGACGACTTCCTGGCCGACCGCTCCGCGTTCGAGGACTTCGACGCCGAGGCGGCGGCCGCCCGCGACTACCACTACGTGGACCTCTACGAGAAGGCCGTCCAGCATCTCATCGGCTGATACGCTCGCCGTTCGGGGCCGCGCCCGTCGGCGCTCATCGGCGTCCATCGGTGCCGCCCCGGACAAGAGCGGTTCTTCCGCGCATCCCCCGCCGCGTGCCCTCCTGCCCGATCGCTCCTCTCAACCCCCCCTTCGATGCGGAAGGAAACTCATGACCCTCGTCGCAGGCGTCGACTCCTCGACGCAGTCGTGCAAGATCGTCATCCGAGATGCCGCCACCGGCGCCCTCGTCCGCGAGGCCAGGGCCCCCCACCCCGACGGCACCGAGGTGCACCCCGACCACTGGTGGCGAGCGCTGGGGGAGGCGGTCGGCGCCGTCGGCGGCCTCGACGACGTCGCCGCTCTGAGCGTCGGCGGGCAGCAGCACGGCATGGTCGTCCTCGACGCCGACGGCGAGGTCATCCGCCCCGCCCTGCTGTGGAACGACACCCGTTCGGCCGACGCGGCCCGCGACCTCATCCGCGAGCTCGGCGACGGCGACGAGGCGGTCGGCCGCAGGACCTGGGCCGACGCCGTCGGCAGCGTCCCGGTCGCCTCGCTGACCGTCACCAAGCTGCGCTGGCTGGCGGACCACGAGCCTGAGCGCGCGCGTCGCGTCGCCGCCATCTGCCTCCCGCATGACTGGCTCACCTGGAGGCTGTCGGGGGCGGGCTCCCTGGAGGACCTCGTCACCGACCGCTCCGACGCGTCGGGCACCGGCTACTTCGACGCCGTCACGAACACCTACCGTCGTGATCTGCTCGCCCTCGCCCTGCGCATCACCGAGGAGGAGGCGGAGCGGATCGTCCTTCCGCGTATCGCGGGCCCGCACGAGGTCGCCGCCCGCGGCGGCGTCTGCGCCCTCGCCCCGGGCGCCGCCGTCGACCTGACCCACCTGGCTCTCGGTCCCGGTTGCGGCGACAACGCCGGCGCCGCCCTCGGGCTCGGCCTGCGCCCCGGCCGGACGAGCGTGTCCCTGGGCACCTCCGGCGTGGTCGCCTCCGTGTCGGCCACGCCGACCCACGATCCCTCCGGACTGGTGACCGGCTTCGCCGACGCCACCGGCGCCTTCCTGCCGCTGGCCTGCACCCTCAACGGCGCTCGCGTGCTCGACGCCGCCAAGGGAGTCCTCGGCGTCACTTACGACGAGTTCGACGCCCTCGCCCTGTCCGCCGAGCCCGGGGCCGGAGGACTGGTCCACGTGCCCTACCTCGAGGGCGAGCGCACCCCGAACCTGCCCGAGGCCACCGGTGCGCTCACCGGTATGACCCTGGCCTCGCTCACCCCGGCCAATTACGCGCGTGCGTGCGTCGAGGGGCTGCTGTGCCTCATGGGCGCCTGCATCGACGCCGTGCGCGCGCAGGGCGTCGATGTCTCCGCGGTCGCCATCGTGGGCGGCGGCGTGAAGTGGGCCAGCGCCAGGGAGCTGTCCCCGGCGGTTCTCGGCGTGCCCGTGGACGTGCCCTCGGCTGGTGAGTACGTGGCCAACGGCGCCGCCAAGCAGGCCGCCTGGGTCCTGGCCGGGGGAGAGGAGCCCCCCGCCTGGGAGATCGGCCCCGTCGAGCACCTCACGGCCGAGCCCCGACCCGCGGTACGGGCCGCCTATGAGAGGGCGGCCGATGCCGTCGCGGCCATGACCCGACGGGAGCCCTGAGGGCGGCCCCGTCACGACGTCGTCGCGTCGGCGCTCTCGCCGGCCCCGTTGATCCCTGCTGATCCCCTCCGGTCTCCGAGCCGATGCCGAACCCGGGCCGGCGCGGGACGAGGCGGTCTAGGCTTACTGCGACCCCTGATAGACGTGGGACGCCAGATTCCCGCTCGGAAGGATCTCCGCCTATGCCGACTCGTGCTGACACGACGCAACTGCGCCTGATGGTGAGGATCGCGCGGATGTACTACGAGCTCGGCATGCGCCAGACCACCATCGCCTCCGAGCTCCACGTCTCCCAGTCGCGTGTTTCCCGTCTCCTCAAGCGGGCGGTCGCGGACGGGGTGGTGCGCACCGTGGTCGTCGCGCCCGAGGGCACGTACACCGGCCTGGAGGAGGCGCTCGAGCAGCGCTACGGACTCGACGAGTGCGTCGTCGTCGAATCCGGTAGGAAGGAGGCGGAGATCGAGGCGGCCCTGGCCTCCGCCTGCGCGACCTATCTCGAGACCACGCTGACCGGTGGGGACGTCATCGGCCTGTCGTCGTGGAGCGCCACCTGGTTGGCCGCCGCGCAGCAGCTCTCCGCCTTCCGTGCGCCGGTCGCCCAGAAGGTCGTCCAGCTCTTCGGAGGGGTCGGCAACCCCAGGGTGCAGGTCAAGGCGACCCGCCTCATCGACCTGCTCGCGCGCGCCACGGGGGCGGAGGCGGTCTTCTTCCCCTCACCGGCGGTGCTCGGCTCCGCGTCGGCGGCCGAGCAGCTCGCCGACGACGCCTCGGTGCAGCGCCTCCTGGACCTGCTCCCGACCGTCACGATCTCGCTGGTCGGCATTGGCAGCCTGAAGCCCTCCGCGCTGCTGCGCGAGTCGGGCAACATGACCGCCGCGGCGGACATGGCCGACCTCGGCGCGGCGGGTGCGGTCGGGGACGTGTGCCTGCGCTTCTTCGACACCGCGGGCGAGCCCGTGGCCAGCGACTACGACGCGCGCGTCGTGGGGGCGAGCGCCGAGCAGCTGCGCGCCATCCCCCGTCGTGTGGCGGCCGCGGGCGGCAGGCGCAAGCACGCGGCCATCCGCGGCGCCGTGCTCGGGAGGTGGGTCAACGTCCTGATCACCGACGTCCACACCGCTCGGGCGCTGCTCAGGAAGGAGCCGCGTCCCGCCTCCGGGCCTCGGGGAGCCGGTGCCCGACGTCGATCGGGAGCATGACGACCTGCTCCCGCCTCCGCGTCCCGGGGCCGGGGTGGGGCCTGCGAGGCGATCGCCGCTCCGGCCGGCCCGCCTCCGCATCCCGGGGGCCGGGGATCCCGTGGGAGGGGAGCCACCGACGGGACGCTCCCGGTGCACGACCATGACGGCCCCGGGGACCTCGCGCGAGGGGGCCACCGATAAATCGGACCGCCTCCGCTGAGCCGTGCGCGTCACGATCTGGGACGCGTCCCGCGGCGGTGGGTCGCTTCCGGGGCGCGTGAGCCGTGCGTCGGAGGACCCTCGGCTGGAGCCGAGTTCGGCTGCCGCCCAGAGCGTCGCGCGGTCGTACGTGGGCTCGCGCGGTCGTACGTGGGCTCGCGCGGTCGTACGTGGGCTCGCGCGGTCGTACCTTCCTGTGCCAGGTCGTACCTTGGGGGAGGTCCAAGGTACGACCGCGGGCATCCGGGTACGACCTGGCGAGTTGGGGTACGACCGCGGGCATCCGGGTACGACCGCGAGCGGGCCTCTCGCGCCGTCTCCCTGCAACCCGGGCGCCGCGCCCGTCGCGCCGTCTCGCGATCCCGCACGAAGGCGGAGGGCTCTGTCCGAGTGACACCGGGTTCGCCTGCGATGTACGCGATCCCGCACGAAGGCGGAGGTCCCGGAGGCGCATCAGGAGACGGCGAACGCTGGTGCCCCGATCCCGCACGAAGGCGTTGGACCCGGGCGCGCTCCCAACGCCCGACCGCGCGAAGAGCTCGTCGTCGGCTCCTCGTCCGCCCCGTCCTCCGGGCTTCGAGCCTCGTCCGCGGCTGCCGCCTCTTCTGCGAGACCGCTCGGGGCGGGGAGCCACCGGGGTGCCTCGCCGACCGTTCCCGCTGACGACGCTCCCGGCGGATGTTCTCCGAATCCTTGACATGGGACGGGCTCTCAAGGATGATTGACACAAGATTCGTCATTGAATAAATATGCCAGCCGTGCGGGCTCCGCTCGGCCGCATCACTCGGAATCGCTCAGAGCAAGGAGGCTCTTGCAGTGGCACAGACACCTGCAGCGCGCCGCAGGCGCTCCCGGGGCATCATCGTGAGGGCCGTCGGAGCGGTGGCGATCGTCGCCGTGTGCTTCTTCGGCACGACCTTCATGTCCCCCGAGGACGCCGAGGCCGTGCTCAACGCGGGAAGCACGGATCCGGTGGCCTACGCGGAGGGCGCCTACGACTCGACCATCGCCTATGTCAAGAACAACGCCCTCGATCTGACCGGCCTCGTCACCGACCTCCGGACCGACGAGGAGGGGACCTCCCAGTCCAGGGGCGCCCGCGACGGCGAGGCCGCCTACACCTTCCCCGCCACCGTCACCGGTACCGTTGAGAAGGGCGGATTCGGCCAGGTCAACATGGCCGTTGACGGCATGCCCGGCGGCGTCGTCGTCTCCGTGCAGACCGGTCCGGCACTTACCGGCACCGCACTGCGCGACGTCACCGGCGAGACCACCTTCGACATGTTCGAGAATCAGATCGACT
>RBWB01583602.1_pt1 | contig 11576 bp, 7 predicted proteins | sample 2014201 | NCBI WGS metagenome assembly RBWB01 (sample SAMN10133834, study PRJNA383868) | Human oral metagenome, whole genome shotgun sequencing project. | isolation source: supragingival plaque isolated from 88 juvenile twins | host: Homo sapiens | place: Australia
TCCCGGCGCCTGCGCGCCGCGTGGACCAGGCGGCCCGGCCGCCGGTCCCGGCCGTGACCAGGACGACGACCAGCCCGAGCACCGTGACAAGGGACTGCAGGAGCATCCCGGGCCAGAAGGGGTAGGACCAGGCGGCGTCGCCCGGCTCCAGGTTGACCGAGTTGCCGTGGACGCCCAGCAGCGGGAGCGTCGTGCGGATCATCCAGGTCCAGGGCTCGACCAGCCACGTCGGCGTCTCGGCGCGCTGGGCGCCAATGATCGCCCACACGGCGGCGGCCACCGGGGCCAGGCCGACCGCAACGCCGCCGATGAAGCGGGCCAGCGTCAGTCCCCACAGGCTCGCCCCGGTCACCGAGACCCACATGAGCGCGGCGAAGCGGAGGTAGTCCGCGACCGGGCCCCAGCCCGCCCCGGAGGCCAGCCCGTAGCCGACGACCGGTATGAGCAGCCCCGCCTGGCACGCCAGCGCCGACAGGGCCAGGACCGTCGCCCGCGCCCCCGCCACCCGGCGCGGGTCGGTGGCGCGCCAGGCGGTCCCGCCCTCGCGGACCCGCTGCTCGCGCCACTGCGTCATAGCGCCGACGAGCGCCCCGATGATCAGGGCGAAGAAGTCCGGGTAGAAGGACAGCCAGGCCAGGATGTTGCCGGCCCAGCGCCCCTCGTCCGTGACCAGCCCGGCGGAGGTCAGGGAGTGGGACAGATTGATCGACCAGGCCGCGATGAACAGGGAGACGCCGATGGCGCCCCAGGTGAAGGTCCGGTGCGACCGGAGCAGTTCGGCGCGCAGGAGGGCGAGCCGCACGGTTCGGGGCCGGCTCGCGCGGCGGCCTGTGCGGAGAGCCGGGGAGATGGTGGGAGAGGCAGAAGAGATAGGGGAGACAGGGGCGTTCGCGGGGCTCATGCTGCCGCCCCCCGACCGGTGACCAGGGCCAGGTAGGCCGCCTCGAGGCCGGGTCCGTCATCGGGGTGGGCGAGCCCGGACAACGGGCCCTCGTAGGCCAGGCGGCCCGCCACCAGGACGCCGACGTCGTCGGCCATGCGCGCCATCTCGCCCAGCTGGTGGCTGGAGACGACCACCGTGCGCCCGGCGTCGGCCAGCGACCGCAGCAGGTCCCGCAGCTCGATGATGCCCTGGGGGTCCAGGCCGTTCTGCGGCTCGTCGAGGATGAGGACCTCCGGGTCGGTCAGCAGCGCCATCGCCAGGGCCAGGCGCACCTTCATGCCGGTCGAGAAGGACTTGGCGCGCTTGCGCCCCGCCCCGCCCAGGCCCACGTGCTCCAGGAGCGGGGCGATCGCGGCGGGATCGGTGCCGGTCAGGCGGGCGTGCACGAGCAGATTGCGGCGGGCCGACAGCTGGGGGAAGAAAGCCGGGCCGTTGAGCGAGGCGCCCACATGCTCCAGGGACCGCCGGGTCCACGGCCGGTCCAGGATCTCGACGCCGCCGGCGTCTGGGCGCGTCAGGCCGAGCGCGATCGCGAGCGTGGTCGACTTGCCGGCGCCGTTGGGGCCCAGCAGGGCATAGACGCGCCCCGGCCGGGCTGCCAGGTTCAGGCCGTTCAGGACCCTCTGGGAGCCGAAGGACTTGACGATGTCCGTCATGCGCAGACCGGTCGGACGCGCAGCGGGTGGGACAGGGGTAACAGGGGGATCGGATGGGGCTGTGTGCGTCACTGGGCGTGTCATGGTCTCAGCATCCGCGCCGGCGGTGCGCGGCGGATCCCCCGTGGGGATGCGGCCGGGCCGAGCGGGCGCACCGGCTCCTCCTCCCTAGGGGGGAGCCGCGCCGGCCGGGCTGCGGGGAACTGGCTGCGCGGAACGATCCGGGCTCAGCTCACCTTCACCAGGCCGTGGCGGAATGCGTGCACGATGAGCTCGACCCGATTGCGGCAGCCGGTCTTGGCCAGCAGTGCCTTGACATGGGTCTTGACGGTGGACTCGGCCAGGTGCAGGCGCTCGCCGATCTCGGCATTGGGCAGTCCGTCGCACACCAGTGACAGCACGTCGCGCTCGCGGCCCGTCAGCGGTTCGAACAGGCCGTTCGCGCCGATCTCGGCCCCGGTCGGCCTGGTGGCGTCCATGGCGCTTGCAGGTCCGGACGCATTCGGCTTCGGTCCCATCCCGGGCCCGGAGCCGGGAGTGGTCGCGACTGTGCCCTCGCTCCCCTCGCCCGCCCCGAGATGGGCCAGGACCGTGCCCGTGACGGCCGGGTCGAGCCAGGACCCTCCGCGTGCGACCGTGCGCACGGCCTCGAGCAGGACCTGCGCGGAGGCGTCCTTGAGGAGGAATCCGTTGGCTCCCGCTCGCAACGCCGCCAGGACCAGCTCCTCCTCGTCGAAGGTGGTCAGCACGAGCACCGGGGTGCGGCGCAGTGCCTCCCGCGCTGCTGAATGCTCGTCATTCTGGTCATCCCCGCCGGTGCGCATGGCGCGGATCGCGGTCACACCGTCCATGACCGGCATGCGGATGTCCATCAGGACGACGTCGACGGGAGCGGCGCCCTGGAGCTGCTGCGCCCGCGAGCCCAGCAGCTCCAGGGCGGCGGCGCCGTCGGCGGCGGTTCCGACGACCTCCAGGTCCGGCTGGGAGGACAGAAGCATCTCGAAGGCGGAGACGAGTAGTGCCTGATCATCCACGATGACGGCGCGCCACGGCGCTCGCGCGCCCGGGGAAGAAGCGCTCGCAGGGTTTACAGGGCTCACGGGGCTCACGCTGATCCTCCCGCCTTCTCGGTTTCGGTATCGGTGCTCTTGACGGACACCGGCAGGCTCACCGCCAGGCGGAAGCCGGGGGCGCCGTCGTCGAGCATCCAGGGTCCGGCCTCCATGGTGCCGCCCGTCAGTCGGATCCGCTCGGCCAGGCCCGCCAGGCCGCTGCCGGCCGTCTCCTCTCCGCCGGATCGCGTCACCGGGTTGGTGATCATGACGGCGCACCGGCCGGAGTCGATCCGCATGCGCAGGTCGGCGGTGCCGGCCCCATGGCGCAGGGCGTTGGTCAGCCCCTCCTGGATGGTGCGCAGCACGGCCAGCCGCTGGAGCAGGGACCATGAGGCGCTGGCGCGCGTCAGTTCGGCGGGCTCCGGGATGTCGGTCTCCAGGTTCAGCCCCGCGGCCGTGACCGTCGCCAGGGTCCGGTCGAGGGCGTCCAGGTCGGCGGGAGGCGCCGCGTCGCCGGCATTGCCCCGTAGCGCCCGTACCAGGTCTCGCACCTCGTCCAGGCTCGCGGCGGCCGTCTGCTCGATCGTGGTGAGCGTCGTGCGCAGGGTCTCTGCCTGCCCCACGGCCAGGGCGGTGGCGGCCTGCACCTTGATCGCGGTCAGGCTGTGGCCCAGGAGGTCGTGGAGCTCGCGCGCCAGCTCGAGCCGCTCGGATGCCGCCGCGGCCGCCCGCTCCCGGGCGAGCTGTCGCAGGCGCCCCTCGGCCAGGCGGCGGCGGCGCCACGCGTCGTTGGCGACCAGCAGCGCCGTCAGAGCGATGAGAGCCGTGTACGCGACGCATATGGCCAGTTCCCCAACGGGGTCCCGGGGCTGGACGACCGCATCCCATACGGAGCGGTTGTATCCCGTCACGGCCATGGTCATGGGGTTGACGAGAGCCCCTACGAGGGCCGCGCCGAGGGCCGTCCGCCCCCACCGGCGTTCCGGGCACCAGCGGGCGACGGCGTGCAGGCTCGTCAGGGCGGTCAGCGTCAGTGGTGAGAGCCCGAGTGGTACGGGGGAGAAGTAGGTCAGCAGCGCATACAGGGCGAGTGCAACAGCGGTGATGACGAAGGAGGTGCGCGGCATCCGCCGCCGCAGCGGCTGGGCCAGAGCGAGCACGATCTCCAGAACCAGGTCCGCGACATAGACCGCATGGGCCCCGAAACGGCTGATGAAGGAGAGGGGCGAAAGGACGATGAGAAGGCAGGCGGCGCCCAGGAGGACGTCGGCCAGGGGCAGTGACCAGCGTGCGCCGCGCGGGCCGAGCATGCGGACGGTCGAGCGCCAGTCGGTGGCCGCTGCTACGACCCGGGCCTCGTCCGCGGCGGACGAACTGTCGAGGTCGTCCGTCATGACTCTCCTCCTCGGCTGCTCGGCTGGTCGTGCAGGCGCGGGCCCGGAGCTCCAAGTGTACGGAGGCCGTGTCACAATCCGGGACAAACGAGGGCCAACAGGCTTGCACCTCCTGAAGAAACCGCATAATTCCAACGATTCCCCGGCACCTTGAAGGCAGGTGGAGCGCGTTTGTCCCGGATTGTGACAGACGCGCGGGTGGACGTGCGCCCGCAACGTGCTGTTCGCGGGGCCCTCGCTCGGTGGCGGACGCGTCGTCGAGCGCGCCTACCGGCGGCTCTTCGGCTGACCGTTCCAGCGACACGGGCGCGGGTGCAGGTGCGCCGCCCCGCAGTAAACAGCGCTCGCGGCGCTATCGTGGGCGCCGTGCACCTCAAGACGTTGACGCTCAAGGGCTTCAAGTCCTTCGCCTCGTCGACCACCCTGCGACTGGAGCCCGGCATCACCGCGGTGGTGGGGCCCAACGGGAGCGGCAAGTCCAATGTGGTGGACGCCCTGACCTGGGTCATGGGGGAGCAGGGCGCCAAGAACCTGCGCGGTGGCTCCATGGCCGACGTCATCTTCGCCGGCGCCGGCTCCCGCCCGGCCCTCGGGCGCGCCGAGGTCTCCCTGACCATCGACAACACCGACGGCGCCCTGCCGATCGACTACACCGAGGTCACCATCTCGCGCACCCTGTTCCGTGGCGGCGGGTCGGAGTACCGCATCAACGGCAGCCCGTGCCGCCTCCTCGACGTCCAAGAGCTCCTCAGTGACACGGGCCTGGGCCGCCAGATGCACGTCATCGTCGGGCAGGGGCAGCTCGACGCCGTCCTGAGCGCCACCCCCGAGGACCGGCGCGGCTTCATCGAGGAGGCCGCCGGCGTCCTCAAGCACCGGCGCCGCAAGGAGCGGGCCCTGCGCAAGCTGGAGTCCATGGCCGCCGACCTCGCCCGCCTGACGGACCTGACCACCGAGCTGCGCCGCCAACTCGGCCCGCTGGCCCGCCAGGCCGCCGTGGCGCGCCGCGCCCGCACCATCCAGGTCGAGGTTCGCGACGCCACCGCCCGCCTGCTGGCCGACGACGTCGTCCAGACCCAGTCCCTGCTCGAGGCCGGGGACGAGGACAAGGCCGTCCTGGCCCGCCGTCGCGCCGCCGTCGAGGAGGCCGATCAGACCGCTCGCGCCCGTGCGGCCGAGCTGGCCGCCGTCGAGACCACCTCCGCGCAGCGCCTGACTCGCGCCACCGACGTCTGGGAGGAGCTCACCACCGCCGCCCAATCGCTGGGCGCATTGGCCGATGTCGCCGCCGAGCGCGTTCGCGGCCTCGCCTCCGCCCCCGGGCCTTCGCGGGGCACCGACCCCGATGAGCTCGAGCGCCGTGCCGAGACCGCCGCGGCCGAGGAGGCCGAACTGGCCGATGCGATCGAGACCGCCCGTTCCGCACTGTCCGAGGCCACCCGTGAGCGCGCCGACGCCGAGGCCGCCGAGACCACCGCCGAGCGGGCCCTGTCCCAGACGCAGCGCCGCGCCGCCGACCGCCGCGAGTCCCTGGCCCGCGCCGGGGGCCGAGTGGCTTCCGCCCGCTCCCGCCACGAGGCCGCCCTGGCCTCCCTCGAGCAGGCCCGCTCGGCGCTGGCGGACGCCGAGAAGCGCGCCGATGCTGCGCAGGCGGCCCTGGATGAGTCGACTGAGTCGGCTGGGCACGCGGGCGCGCCCCCTGAGAGCCCGGACGGCGCCGACCGGGCGGCGGACGAGCAGCAGGCCCGGGCGACCGCCGCCCATGAGAGGGCCACCGCCGAACTGGCCGCCGCCCGCGACGCCGTCGCCGCGGCCACCGACGCCCGCCGCGAGGCCGCCTCCGACCGCGCCACCTGGACGGCGCGCCGTGACACGCTGGCCCTGTCCCTGAGCGCCCAGGACGCGACCGGCGCCCTGGCCGAGGCCGAGCTGGCCGGTGTGCTCGGCCCCCTGAGCGAGGCCGTGAGCATTGAGCGCGGCTGGGAGAACGCCGTCGCCGCCCTGCTCGGAGACCTGGCCGGGGCGGCTCTCGTGGAGGGGATCGATGCCGCCGTCGCCGCCATGACTCATGTCCAGGGCGATGGCGGCGGCGCCCTGCGCCTGGTGCTCCTCCAGGATCCGGGAACAGCGGCGCCGGAGGCCGGCGCGCCCGCACCGCCCGTGGACGGCGCGCGCGCCGCCACCGGCCTGGTGTCGGCCGATCGGCCTGGCCTGCGCGCCGCTGTGGGGCGGATCCTGGCCGGAGCCTGGGTCGCCCCGGACCTCGAGACGGCTCGGGCGGTGCGCGAGGCACTGCCCGAGGCCGTCGTCGCCACCAGAAGTGGGGATGTCCTCGCACCCGCCTGGGCGACCTCCGCCGGACACGGCACCTCGTCCGTGCTCGAGCTGGCCGCCGCCCGCGAAGAGGCCGCCGCCGAGGCCGAGGCCGCCGCCCAGGCCGAGGCCGAGGCCGACGCCGCCCTGGACGCGGCTCGGGCCCGCGAGGAGGATGCCCGTCGCGGCGTCAGCGAGGCCCTGACGGCTCTGCGAGCCGCCGACGCCGAGGCCGCCCGCGCCGCCGAGGCGCTGGCCCGCCTGACCTCTGCCGCCCGTGCGGCGCAGGAGGAGGCCGGGCGCGCCCGCCGGGTGCTGGAGCGGGCCGAGGACGAGTCGGCCCAGCGCACCACCGAGCTGGCTGCGGCGACCGCCGCCCTGGCCGAGATCGAATCCGGACACTCGAGCGACGCCGGGGACGACGACCTCGATGCCGCGGTCGAGACGGCGCGGGAGCGGCGCGAGTCGGCGGTGGCGGCTGCCCGCCGGGCGCGCGCCGATGAGACCGAGGCCCGGCTGGCGCTGCGCACCGCCGAGGAGCGCGAGCGCTCGGGGCGCGGGCGCGCGGACTCGCTGCGAGCCGCCGCCCGCCGCGAGCGGGAGGCGCGAGCCGCCGCCGAGCGGGCCGAGGCGCGTCGGGCCGCTCAACTGGCCGTCGCCTCCCGCGTGCGCGATCAGGCCCGCGCCGCCGTCGATGCCGCCCGGGCCTGGATCGAGGAGGCCCAGGGAGAACGAGCCCGGATCGAGGCCGAGCGGGCGGAGGCGAGCGCCGCGACCGGCGAGGTCCGTGCCGAGCTGGATGCCCTGGCCGCGGAGCTGTCACAGCTCACCGATGCGGCCCACCGCGATGAGGTCGCCCGTGCCGAGCAGCGCATGCGCCTGGAGTCCCTGGCCGAGCGCGCCATGAATGAGCTGGGGCTGGAGCTGGAGCCGCTCGTGGAGGAGTACGGGCCGCATATGCTCGTCCCCGCCACGGCTGAGGATGGGGGCGCGGACGGGGACGCCGCAGTCTCCGGGGGCGACGGCACCGACGGCACTGAAGGCGCTGACGGCACCGACGATGACGGCGCGGCGGACCGCCGGGCCGCCGCTGATCCGGGGCGCCCGTATGTGCGCGCCGAGCAGGAGAGGCGATTGGCGCGGGCCAGTCGAGACCTGGCCCGCCTGGGCAAGGTCAACCCGCTGGCCCTGGAGGAGCACGCCGCCCTGGAGCAGCGCCACCAGTTCCTGGCCGAGCAGCTCGCCGACCTCAAGTCCTCGCGCGAGGATCTGCTGCGCATCGTCGAGGAGATCGACACCCGCGTCCAGGAGGTCTTCACCCGCGCCTTCGAGGACACGGCGCGCCAGTTCGCGGAGGTCTTCGACCGCCTCTTCCCCGGGGGCGAGGGGCGCCTGGTGCTCACCGATCCCGGTGACATGCTCGCCACAGGCATCGAGATCGAGGCGCGGCCGGCGGGCAAGAAGGTCAAACGGCTCTCGCTGCTGTCCGGCGGTGAGCGCTCCCTGGCCGCGGTGGCACTGCTCATCGCGATCTTCAAGGCCAGGCCCTCGCCGTTCTACGTCATGGATGAGGTCGAGGCTGCCCTGGACGACACGAATCTGGAGCGACTGCTGGAGATCTTCACCGAACTGCGCCAATCGAGCCAGCTCATCATCATCACCCACCAGAAGCGCACCATGGAGGTGGCCGACGCCCTGTACGGCATCAGCATGCGCGACGGGATCACCAAGGCCATCAGCCAGCGTCTGGCGCACAAGGGCTGAGCCGCGGCCGACGGAGTGCCGGAGCGCCTCAGAGCTCCTCGCTGCTCAGGAGCCCGTCGATGAGTCTGCCCATGGTCCAGGCGAAGAGGTCGCCGAGTTCGCGGGAGCGCTGCTGCCCCGCTGCGATGGTGGGGAAGCGCGCGGCGTCGATGAGGGGCGCGGGCCCAGGCGTCCCGCTGCCGTCCTCGGCTGAGGGGATGGCGAGCTCACCGAGGGCGACGGCGCAACTGGTGACGGTGGACACGATGACGCTGGCGCGTGCGGGCGCCCATCCGTACCGTTCGGCCCAGGCCCTCTGGTTGTGCTCGATCGTCTCGAAGATCAATTCCGAACCGGGATCCAGGTTCAGCAGGCAGGACCCGATGCCCGGGTGGCGCGAGGCCATGGCGCGCATCGCCTCGGCGAGCTCGAGCAGGGCCCGACGGGGGTCTGGGGAGTCCGGTTCCGGGAAGTCCGTGCGCGCCCAGATCCCCTGCGCCACGGTTCGGCGCAGGCCGGCGAGGTTGTCGACGTGCCGGTAGAGCGTCATCTCGGAGATGCCGAGGGCCTCGGCGACTCCCCTCATGCTCAATGCGGGCAGCGTCAGGGCGATGCCGGCGTCGATGATGCGCTCGGTCGTCACCAGGGGAGGGCGGCCACGGCGCCGGCCCTGCGGGACATGATCGTTCATCATCGGCCTCCTGATCCAAGCATGTCACCTCGACCTTTTTCGGCGGCGTTGAACGTGCCTCGACCCCCAGTTAAAGTTAGACGACTAACATAAAGGAGGTCCAGCATGGCAGAGTCTGCAGAGTCTTATGGATCCCAGGAGTTCCACGGATCTCGCGAGCACGATGGGTCGCCCGAGAGCGACAGGGCTGAGGCTGCGCAGCTTCTCAGCCTGCTCAAGAATCACTCCCGCGACGCCTCGGATGACGGGCGATCCCCCGACCGGCAAGCGGACCGACCGGTGAGATGGCGGATCACCGGCATCGAGAGCCGCGCCGCGCATATGACGCGCGTGCACGGAATCCTCGATCGGGACGATGATGCGGATGCGGATACGGAGGCGGAGGCGGCGGAGTGGGCGGAGCGCTGGTGCATCCCCAACGTCGCCATACGCATCGAGCTTCCCTTCCAGTCGGCCGAGTTCCACGGGATTCCCGATGCCCCCGTGACCGCTTCCCGCGTCTACACGGTCGCCACGGCCGACCCCGAACGGAGGGAGATCACCGTCGATTTCGTCGTCCACGAGGGTGACTCGCCCGCCATGCTGTGGCTCCGCTCCGTGCGGCCGGGTGACGTCGTCGAGCTCTCCCAGCCCCGTCAGCACCGCATCCCCCTGGTGGCGACCAGCCATGTGCTGGTGGTCGATTCCACGGGTCTGCCCGCGGCGGTCAGCGTACTGACCGGCATGGACCTGCCCGGTCGAGTGCGCCTGCTCGCGCGGATCCCCTCAGATGAGGTCCCCGAGCTCGACGGTGTCGAGGTGATCCGCGTCGAGGAGCCGCTCGACCGCGCCTTCGCCGCACTCGACCTGGACGGCGTGGACTCCGTGTGGGGCGCCGCCGAGTCCGGTGAGATGCGTCCGGTGCGCCGGCACTGCCGACGCACTCTGGGCCTGTCCAAGGAGGCGACCCAGGTCTACGGGTACTGGCGCCGCGGAGCCAGCAACACGCGGCTCGACCTCGATCGGCTGCGCCTGTACCGGGACATCCTCGCCGCCGGGGGAGACCCGGCGGAACTCGAGGAGCGCATGGTGGAGATGGTGGAGGACGAGTGAGGCGGCGAGTGAGGCGGGTCGAAGTCGTTCACGCCGCCCGGCGGCCGGTCGGGAGGACGATCTCATGACCGCCGGTCACCGCCAGGGTCTTAAGGCACGAGATATGTGTGACGAAAGTCCGAACAAAGCCCGTGCGTCATCGGCATGCGAATGTGCCGCGTGCGCCCAGGGCGAACACGGCGAACGAGACGCTGCGAGCACGCGACACGTGTCATGGACCTCAGCGACGGTATGACAAACGTAGGTAACAATTAACCACATGGGTGACATGATCGTTCCTCTGCTCGTCGTCGTCATCGCCGCTCTAGCGGTCATCGGATTCTTCGTTATCACTCGCTACCCAATCTCCACCTGGCGGGCCGGACTGCGCGATCTCAGCAAGGCCGCCCGTGAGAAGGAGGAGCCCGTCGAGATCGTTCCCCAGGACGTGCGCCTGGACGATCTCATGACTCGTGAAGGCCCATCCGTCTACACCCGCACCGACTCGTTCCCCGGCCTGGTCGGGGCCGTCGAGAAGGCCATGACCACCGCCGAGGGCACTACTGCGGTGGTGCGCAGAGCTCGTGCCGAGTTGGGGGCCGACCAGGCCTCCAAGTCGCAGCGGGCGAAGGGCGGACAGGTCTCGGTGTCCTGACTCCCTGAATTCCCTGACTCCGACGTGCGCGCCGTGCTGATGCGGGATGTCCCGCATCAGCACGGTCGTCTGTAATGACCTGAAATGACCTGAAATGACGCGATGAGCGGGTGCCCTCCAGGTTCATTCGCGGGTTCATTCACGGGACGGGGGCGGCTGCCCACTGCCGGCGTCATCGGGCATGATGGAGCCATGGAACCCTGGATGATCGTTCTCGCCGTCATCGTCGTCGTCGCCGTGATCGGCGGCATCTGGTTCGTCGCGAGCCGCCGCGGCAGCGGGCAGGTGCCCCCCGAGGTCAGTGCCCACAAGCCCACCAGTGCCGACGACGTCCTTCCGGCTCCGCCGTCCGAGCAGAAGGAGGGTGCTGGGGAAGCTGAGGAATCCGAGGGGGCGCAGGCCCCTCAGGCGCCGACGCTCGAGCGCCCCGAGTCGATCCCCGGCCGCATGCAGCGCCTGCGGGCCCGTCTGGCGGGGTCCGGGGGTTTCGGGCGCGCCGTCCTGTCGGTCCTGTCGCGCGGCGACCTGACCGAGGCCGACTGGGAGGAGATCGAGGACACGCTGCTGACCTCGGATCTCGGCATTGAGGTCACCACCGCGCTCATGGACGAGCTGCGCACCCAGGCCAAGGTTCTGGACACCTCTGACCCCGAGGCGATCCGCGGCGTTCTGCGTGCCGAGCTGCTGAAGCTGGTCGACCCGACCATGGACCGCTCACTCGTCCTGGATCGGCCCGCTCCCGCGGAGAGCTGGGACGAGAACCAGGGCGACCCGGCCGCCGCCGTCCTCATGGTGGGCGTCAACGGGACCGGCAAGACGACCACCTGCGGAAAGCTCGCGCGCGTCCTGGTTGCGCAGGACAAAACAGTCGTCATGGGTGCGGCTGACACCTTCCGCGCCGCGGCCGCCGACCAGCTGACCACCTGGGGCCGGCGCGTGGGCGTCGAGGTGGTGCGCAGCGACAAGGAGGGCGCTGACCCGGCGTCGGTCGCCTACGATGCCGCCCAGCAGGCCGCGCGCACCGGTGTCGATGTCGTCCTGGTGGACACCGCCGG
>RBWB01583613.1_pt1 | contig 11538 bp, 5 predicted proteins | sample 2014201 | NCBI WGS metagenome assembly RBWB01 (sample SAMN10133834, study PRJNA383868) | Human oral metagenome, whole genome shotgun sequencing project. | isolation source: supragingival plaque isolated from 88 juvenile twins | host: Homo sapiens | place: Australia
CGGATCCGGCTCGGAGTAGGCGTTACCGCCGATGTGGTCGCGCTTGTCGATGACGAGCACCCCGAGTCCGAGCTCGTTGGCGCATCGCTCCGCGATCGTCAGGCCGAACAGGCCCGAGCCGACGATGACGAGGTCGTGGTTCACCGTATTTTCCCTCCGTAGGCAGTAGCCCGATGGTAGCCGATCGCGCGCCGACCACGCGCGATCCTCCCGCACCGCCGCTCGCCCCGCCGTTGTGCTCCTCTCCGCGACCTCCCCCACGAGTTCCATACGGTCACCTGATAATGTGATCATTCGTGTGGGTCTCTCTCATTCCCCAGATCCTGGTCGTCTCTGCGCTCTTGTTCGTGCCGGGTCTGCTCATCACCGCGACGGCGGGGCTCCCGCCGCGCACCGCGGTGTCCCTCGCGCCCGCGGTCTCCATCGGGATCGTCGCCGGCGCGGGCGTCATCGCGCCGCTGGTCCGTGTGCCCTGGGGGCCCGTGCTCGTCGTCGCCCTGACGGCGGTCGCCGTGATCGTCACGGGCCTGGTGCGCCTCGTCCTGGTCCGGGTGCTGCGCCTCGTCCTGGTCCGAGTGCGGGGACGAGCCGCATCCGGACCGACGCCGCGCGGGCGACCGACGCCCGCCGACGCCCTGGTCTTCCTCGTCCTCCTGGCGGCCTCGGCCCTGGTCATGACCTGGCTCACCGCCCGCGAGCTCAATACGCCGGACGCCATCTCGCAGACCTTCGACGCCGTGTTCCACCTCAATGCCGTGGAGTGGATCCTGCGAACCGGCAACGCCTCCTCCGTCAGGTGCCACCTGGAGTCCCCCGATGGCAGCTTCTACCCCATGGGATGGCACACGCTGGTCGCGCTGACCATGAGGCTGACGGGATCGACCAGCATTCCCATGACCACCAACGCCACCGCCATCGCCGTGTCCGCCCTGGTGTGGCCCAGCGGGTGCCTGGCCCTGACCAGCCGGATCCTCGACAGGCGCCGGCTCGCCATGGTGGCCACGGCCTTCCTGTGCACGGCGACGACGGCCTTCCCCCTGCTCCTGCTGAGCTTCGGCGTGCTCTACCCCAATTTCCTCGCGCTGTGCCTGCTGCCGGGGATGATCGCGAGCCTGCTGGACCTCTTCCCCGCCCACGACGAGCCATCGCCGCCGCCGCTCCTCATCCCCGCGATCATCGTCGCCCTCGGCGGCCTGGGCATGGCTCAGCCCAACGTCATCGTGACCTTCCTCATCGCCCTGAGCATCCTCTTGGTCGTATGGGTCATGCGGGCCGTCGAAGGGGCCCGGCGGGGAGACGCCGCCCGCCGGGCCCACCAGGTCCTATACCGCATCATCACCTGCCTCACCCTGGCACCGGTGATCATCGGGCTGTGGATCGTGCTGCGGCCCCCTCAGGAGGCCGCGTCATGGGGGCCCAACAACTTCATGAGCGCCGTCATCGGGGAGATCCTCACCTCATCGCCCCAGGGCCTGCCCATCGCCTGGGTGGTGGCGGTCCCCGCGATCGTCGGCGCGGTCGCCGCCTGGAGACGACCGCGGCTGCGATGGCTCGTCGTGCTCCACGCCATCGACTGCGCCCTGTACATCACGTCCAAGACGATGCCCATGGAGGGGGCCACGAAGGACCTGCGCTACTGGCTGGTGGGCACATGGTACTCCGACACGTTCAGGCTCTCGGCCCTTTTCCCGCTGACGACGATCCCGCTGGCGGCGCTGGGGGCCTGCGTCATCGCAGACTGGGCGGCGCGGCGGTACCCCGCCCTGCGGCTCGGGGAGGCGCGCGGCGCTCGCAGGCGGGTCGCCTACGGCGTCCTCGTGGCGGCCCTCGTCCTTCTCGGTCCCGCGAGCCCGCCGACGTCCCAGGCCCTGCACAAGCTCGAGGAGTCGTACACGATCAAGGACGACTCCCCGCTGCTGACGCCCGATGAGCTGATGCTCATCAGGAGACTCCCCGGGCTCGTGGGCGAGGACGAGGTCGTCGCCGTGGACCCGAACAGCGGTTCCGCGCTGGCCTACGCCCTGGCGGGCACCGACACCACGGTCAAGCACATCTTCTACCACGACACCCCGGACCTGGAGATCATCAACAAAAGGCTCCGCTTCGTCGCCACGGACCCGAATGTGTGCAAGGCGCTCAACAACCTCGACGTCCAGTACGTCCTCTACTTCCCGGGCCGGATGATCCGCGGCAAGCGCGGCCTCGACGGGTTCGTGAGCCTGTCCGCCGTCGACGGCCTCCAGCTCGTCTCCAGACAGGGAAGGGCGGCCCTCTACCGCGTCACCGCCTGCGGGTGAACGGGGCGGCTCGGGCCCGGGATCCGGGACCGTCGCGGTCGGCGGACCCCGCCCGGTCATCGACACCCGCCTCATCACTAGACTCGCGGTTGCGAGAGGAGCGCACCGCACGCGGGTAGAATGCGCTCCCGTGTGGTCCCAACTCGTCCCGATCCTCATCGCGGCCACCGCGCTGCTGTACGTCCCCGGAGTCCTCGTCGGCGCCGCCGCGAGGCTGCGACCGCCCCTCGTCGTCGGCCTGGCGCCGGCGATCTCGATCGCCCTCATCACCGGGACCGGCATCGTCGCCCCCGTGCTCGCGGTGCCCTGGGGGCCGGTGCCGGTCGCCGGCGCCGCTCTCCTCCTGAGCCTGGCGGCCCTGGCGAGCCGGCTCATGATGGCGCAACGGCATCCCGAGCGCAGGACGGCATACGCCCGCGGGCGGCTCCGGCCCGACGCCGTCGCCATCTGGTGCGCGGCTTGGCCGCTGTCGGCCGCCGTGACCATGCTCACCGTCACGCACATCCTGGACGCCCCCGATGCGATCTCGCAGACCTACGACGCGGTCTTCCACCTCAATGCCGTGGAGTGGATCCTCCGGACGGACAATGCGTCCTCGCTCCGCTTCTTCCTGGAGGCCCCTCAGGGAGGCGTCTACCCGCTCGGCTGGCACGCACTGGTCGCCCTGGCCATGAGGCTGTGCGGTGCGACGAGCATCCCCGCGGCGACCAACGCGATCGTGCTGGTCGTGGCGGGCATCGTGTGGACCTCCGGCTGCCTGTCGCTGGCGCACATCCTCTTCCACGGGCGCCCGTCGGCCCTGCTCGTCACCGCGGTCATGTCCGGCAGCTTCACCGCCTTCCCCTTCGTCCTGCTGTCCTGGGGCGTGCTCTACCCGAACTTCCTCGCCATCGCCCTTCTCCCCTCGCTCCTGGCCGCCGCTCGCGAGCTGATACCGATGGGCCCGGGCGCCCGCACTCGACCGGCCGGCCTTCTCCTGCCGGCCGGAGTCATCGGCGCGGGCGGCCTCGGGCTGTGCCAGCCGAACACCGTCGCCACCCTCCTGCTGGCCCTCGTCGCCCTGACCACGGCGAGACTGATCGCCACCCTGCGAACGCCGCGCGACGAGCGCTCCGCCAACAGGATTCGGCGGCAGGGACTCGCGGCCGGCGGCCTGCTCGCAGCCCTGGTCGTCACGTGGCTCTTCCTGCGGCCGGACCGCTCGGGAGCGATCTGGGGACCGAGCTACGCGACGAGCGGCTCCATCGGCGAGGCCGTGACCGCCATGCCCGTCCAGCTCCCGCTGATCTGGGTCCCGGCCGTGCTGACTCTTGTCGGATTCATCGCGGCCCTGCGAATCGACGGATACAGGTGGTTGGCCGCGCTCCACGCCATGACGGGCGCCCTCTACGTCGTGGCCCGATCCGCCGAGGACGGCGACCTGCGCTTCTTCATGGTGGGCATCTGGTACAACGACGCCAGCCGCCTGGCCGCTCTCATCCCGCTCACCGCCGTGCCACTGGCCGCTCTCGGCGTGCTCGCCGCCGCGCGATGGGTGCGCGGAGCGTGCGAGGGCCTCGCCACCGCGCGGTGGGCGGGCGAGTCGCGCGGAGCCCGCCGGCTCGCCGCCATCGGACGCATCCGCGTGCTGTCGTGGTGGAGGTGGGCCGCCTATCCCGCTATGGTCCTCGCCCTGGTGATGACCGGGCCATCGACGGGAGCGATGTCGGACTCCGTACAGGTATTCGAGAAGGCCTACCAGTTCTCCGCGGACTCCCCCTCGCTCACGCCCGACGAGCGCGCCCTCATCGACGAGCTCCCCGACCTGATCGAGAGGAGCGCCGTGGTCGCCGTCGACCCCAGGACGGGCGCCGCGCTCGCCTACGCGCTGTCCGGAGTCGACACCACCGTGAAGCACCTCTTCCACCGGCACGACCCGGAGGTGTACGTCATCCAGGACAAGCTCAACAAGGCCGCCACGGACCCGGCCGTCTGCCCCGCGCTGGCGGACCTCGGTGCGACCTACGCGCTCTACTTCCCGGGCAAGACGATCGCGGGCCAGACCCCCTTCCCCGGATTCGCCCGCCTGGACGCCGCACCGGGGTTCGAGCTCGTCGCCAAGCGGGGGCAGGCGGCTCTCTACCGCATCACCGCCTGCGGGTAGGCGGTGATGCGAACGGTGATGCATGATTCCCCCATCCCGTTCTCCCACCCGTCCCGGCGGGCCTGAGGCGCTCCGTCTCCCCGGGGCCGTGGTGATGGCCGGCAGCCCGAAAGGAATTCCATGGCCAGCTGGAGTGATCTCCTCCCCCCTCTGCTCGTCGCTGCGGCTCTGCTGTACGTTCCAGGCGGCCTCGTCGCCGCTGCGGGCCGTCTGCCCGTCCGCGTGGCGGTGGCGCTGGCCCCGGCCCTGTCCATCGCGCTCATCGCGGGCACCGGGGTGCTGGCGCCCCGGCTGGGACCGACCTGGGGTCCCGCGCCGGTCGCGGGCGCGACCGTCGTCGCGGCCCTGACCACCATGGTCATCACCATCGCCGTCGCCAGGGCCGCCGCCGTGGCCGCCCGGCACGTGAGCGGGATCCCGGCCGCTCTCCTCCGGATCCCGGCCGCGATCCTGAACGGCGGGGCCCCGGAGGAGCGCGCCTCTCCAGCGGACGAGCCGACGCCCTCGGGCGAGCCGGGCCCCGACGAGCGCGCCTCCCCGCCGAACCCCGACGAGCGCGCCTCCCCGCTGGGCGAATCGGACTCGGACGAGCCGATCACCCGGCCGGGTCGCCCATCCGTCCTCGACGCCGCTCCCGCGCTCCGGGGCGGAGCGGTCGCACGTCTGCGGGACCGATGCTGGAACGCCGCACGCGGCCCTCTGGGCGATCTCGTCCCGTGGACGGTCTCGGCCGTTCTCATGGCGACGATCTGCGTCCGGTTCATCGATGCGCCGGACGCCTTCTCCCAGACCTACGACGCGGTCTACCACCTCAATGCCGTGCGCTGGATCATCGACACCGGCAACGCCTCGAGCGTGGACTTCGACATGGTGGTCTCCAACGGCACGGTCTACCCCCTGGGCTGGCACACCCTCGTCGTGCTCACGATGCGCCTGTCGGGCGTCACGAGCATTCCCCTGGCCACCAACGCCGTCATGTGCGCGGTCGCCGTCCTCGTGTGGACCTCCGGGATCATGATGCTGACGGGCGCCCTGACGGCCGATCGCCGGGCCGGGCGCCTCGCAACCGCGGTCCTGGCCTCCGCGGCGCCGGCGTTCCCGCTGCTCGGGCTGTTCTGGGGCATCCTGTACCCCACGTTCCTGGCGACCGCGCTGCTCCCGGGCCTCTTCCTGACCGCGTTGTCCTCCACCGGCGGGGGGACGCCGCTGCCCCGCCGGGTGGTCCTGTGGCTCATGGCGGGGGGCGCGTGCACGGGGATAGCCTTCGCGCAGCCGTCGATCCTCGTGATCGCGGCCATCGCCGCCGTGGCCGCGGCCGCGGCGCGAACCGTCCGCCTGGCGGTCGTCTCCGTCAGAACGCGCCGCGGCGTACGCCGGGCCGCTGCGGCCTGCGCGCTGACGGCGCTGCTGGCCGCGGCGTCGTGGACGATCGCGCCCGCGCTGCGCGCCTCGATGAGCGCCTCCCACTGGCCGCCGCACACCTCCGTGGCGGGGGGCATCGGCGAGGTGGCGACGAGCGCGCCCGAGCTCACCGCCATCGTCTGGCCGCTGGCGCTGCTCGTCGTCATCGGCTATGCGTCGGCCTGGCGCCGCCCGCGTCTCTGGTGGGTGGCGGTGACCCACACCGCCGTGGGCGCGCTGTACGTCGTGACCGTCTCCCAGGACTTAAGCCGGATGCGCTACGACCTGACCGGGTTCTGGTACTCCGACGCCTATCGGCTGGGCGGGTTCCTGATGATCACGGGGCTGCCGCTGGCGGGCATCGGCGCGTGCGCGCTCGCGGACGCCCTCGCCCACGCGCTGCCCGGCGCGGCGCGCACGGTCCGAACGGTGACGTGGGTCCGGGCGACGCTGACCGTGGTCGTCGTCGCGGTGCTCACGTGGCAGAGTCAGGGAGGTGCCGCGATGTCCGACAACCTCAGACGGTTCGGCCTCACGTTCCTCGTGACGGACGACTCCCAGTCGCTGACCGCCAATGAGCTCGCCATCGTGAGCCAGCTCCCCGAGCTTCTCGACCCCGACGACGTCGTCCTGGCGGACCCCTGGATGGGCGGTTCGCTCGCCTATGCGCTGACCGGCGTCACGACACTGCCCAGGCACCTGACCTCCTACGACGCCACGAGTCCGGCCCTGGAGGTGCTGATGGACAGCCTCGACGACGTGAGCGTCGATCCCGAGGTCTGCCCCGCGCTGGAGGAGCTCGGCGTCGACTACGTCCTGGACTTCAAGGGCCGCACGATCCTGGACGGTCCGAGAGCGGCGGGCCTGTCCGACATCCGGCCCCGTGACGGCTTCGAGCCGATCCTCATGATCGGGGACTCGACCCTGTACCACATCACCGCGTGCGCCTGAGCAGCACCCTCTGAGCAGCGCGGTAGGCCGCCTGGCGCGCCGCGGTCGGCACCAGGCGGTAGCTGGCGCGCACCGCGAGATTGCGCGCGTACTGGGACGTCGTGATGACGCCGGCGCGACGCATCCTCGCCTGGAGATCGAGCTCGCTGCGCAGCAGGCGCAAACCCCCGCGCCGCGCGTAGGCGCCCGCGCCGACCCGGTAGCGCACCAGTGCCCGGGACACGTTGGTGGCGCGCACGCCGTGGTGGATCATGCGAGCGAACAACCAGTAGTCCTCCATGAGGTCGAGGGGCTGGTAGCCGCCGACGGCGCGGACCGCGGCCGCCCGGTAGACGACCGAGGGATGGTTGAAGGGATCGCGCAGGGCCACAGCGCGACGGATCTGCTCCGGGTCCGAGGGCTGACGACGGACGAGGCCGTCGGTGTCGGCCTCATCGTCGAACTCCTGGATGGCCGAACCCACCAGGTCGTACCCGGCCGCGATGAGCGGCAACTGCGTGGCGAAGCGCTCGGGGACGGAGATGTCGTCCGCGTCCTGGCGGGCGACCACGTCGTGGGCCACCTCCGCCAGCCCGGCCTCCAGGGCCAGCGCCAGGCCGACGTTCTCGGCCAGCTCGACCAGCCGCACCGGCACGGCCCCGGTGAGCTCGCCCCTGCGCGCCGAGGCGAGCGCCCCCTCCAGCTCATCGGGCACGGGCCCGTCGCGCACGATGACGACCTCGTCGGGCGGCAGGGTCTGCTCGACGGTGACCGAGGCCAGGCTGCGGCGCAGGAAGTCGGCGCGGTCTCCCCGGTAGACCGGCAGCAGCACGCTGAACGGCGGCGCGGAGGCGACGGGTCCGATGCCGCCCGCGGGTGCCGCATCCGCGGCACCGCCGCCGCCCCCCGCCCCGGTGGCCTGGCGGTCCCGCCCGGTTCGCGCACCGCCGGCCCTCGCCGCGGCACGGGCCACGGACTCGACGGCAGCGACGTCGGCCTGGACGGGCGTGCCCAGGAAGACCTCCGCATTGCTGGCGGGCCGCGCCAGGGCCTCGAGCAGACCCTGGCGGCCCGCCCTCCACAGCGTGCCCCGATCGCCCGAGCTCACCGTCGCGCGCAACCAGCGGCGGGCCGTGGCCGCCTCGTACGCCATCCGCTCGAACGCCCCGAGCCCCTCGGAGTCGCGGAAGGTCCAGACCTTGTTGCGCACCTCGAAGCGGAACCGCTCCCCCGGGTCGGCGTCCGAGGATCCCAGCGCCCTGGTGAGGTGGTGCACGATCGACCCCGGCACGTACAGCCCGACCCGCCCCCGCAGGATCCGCGAGGTGTACTCGAAGTCGTCGTTCCACAGGAAGTAGGAGGCGCGTGGCAGGCCGACCTCGCGCACAGCGCGCGCATCCAGCAGGATCGACACGAAGGAGGCGGTGCGGATCTGACGGGCGCCCGCCAGGGCCGCGTGGCGGTGGAGCGCCGGGGGAAGACCAGGGCGAGTGCGCGGACGGTTCATGGGGTGCTCGGTGCCGTCGGTCCACACGGCCCTGGAGGCGAGCAGCGCCGGTGCGCCCGGATACGCCTCGGCGGCTTGGACGAGCGCCTCCAGGGCGGTCGCGGTGGGGATCGTGTCGTCGTCCATGATCCAGATCCAGTCGGCCCGCGGGAATCGCGTGAGGGCGCGCGCGATGCCGGCGGCGAATCCGCCGGCGCCCCCGGTGTTGGTGGGAAGCGCGACGACATGGGCGCCCAGCGGATGGGTCGAGGCCACCTCGCGGGAGGAATCGGTGGAGGCGTTGTCCACCACGACCGTGCCGGTCAGCGCGACGGTCTGCTCCGCCAGGCTGTCGAGGCACCGGCGCAGCAGCTCCTGGCGGTTGTAGGCGACGACGACAGCGACAACACTCGTGCGGCTCACTCGGGGTCCTTCCGTATCCTCCCGCGTTCCTCCCGCGGGCTGGGACTGGGGTCAAGTGTGCCCTATCCGAAGCTCGCCCGATGCACGTGGCGTGCCCTGTGCACTGCGGCGTCCGAAGCGAATGCTCCAGCTCGAGCGGGGTGGTGGCCGGCGGTGAATTGATGCCGGCACGGGGTGCGACCGATCTCGACGCGGAATGCGACCGATCTCGAGCCGGAACCGGACCGATCTCGACGCGGAGTACGACCGATCTCGACGCTGCTGCTCAGTCGCCGCAGGCGGTGATCCGCCACAGGCCGGCCGTACTCGTGGAGGCCACCGGCTCCATGCCGTCAGTGGGCCAGTCGGCCAGCGCCTTGTCCCAGCGCAGGGGCGCCTCCCGGCCGTCCCACGCTGCTCCCCGGTCGGCCCGGAAGTAGTACTCGGCTCCGAGCTCATTGAGAAGCTGGCACGTCGTCGACCCCGGCCGCAGATCCGGGGCCGCGGAGGCGAGCATGTCGGCGGCCGTTCCCTGCGTCGGCCTCGAGCGCAGCGGATACACGACGTCGATTCCCCCGAGCGCCCACAGATAGCTCTCTCCCCGCGAGGGCGCTCCCACGACCAGGGCGTCCTCGGGCAGCTGGTCGCTCAGAGACGTGATGAAGTCCGCCTCCTCAGAGGTGAGGATCGTGCCATAGGCGATCCGGTCGGCATCGTGGACCGATCGCGCCAGTTTCGCGTGCAGCGGCATGCGTCCCACAGCGGCGGCGCACACGAGCACGAGGAGCACGGCGGTCATCCTGCGCCCGGGGCGCGCCTCAAGCAGACGGCGCAGCCCCAGGGTGGCCAGCACGAGGCCGGGAATGATGACGAGCGGCTGCACGCGCGCCTTCTGCAAGTACCACAGGGCGCCGATCCGACGCCCCCACCACTGCGGTCCGCCGACGAGCGTGACCAGGCACAGCGCCACCGCCGCCGTCACCAGCCACGGGCGCGCCTGAGGCACGCGGACCGCCGCGAATACCGCCAGCCCGCACACCACGATGCCCAGAGGCGCCCCGACGATCATCGGAATTCCTTGGAAGGAGAAGGCCCCGTACTGCGGCAGGTCGAGCAGGGCCTGCCCCAGGGTTCCCAGAAGGTTTCCGCCGCCGCGGGGGTATCGCCAGACCCAGACCAGGGACTCGCGCATCACCCACGCCCCGATCAGGACGCACACGGCCAGCACCGCGAGAATACGGAGCGTCACCGTCTTGCGCCGACCGCCGGCGCGCACCAGGCGCACGATCAGGACCACGGCGAGCGGCCCGAGGAGCACCATGGTGTTGAAGGTCCCCGCACCGTGGGCCAGAACCGCGCCGATCCCTCCGCCCACGAACAGCACACCATTCATGATCAGATCGGACAACGAGGACCGCGTTCGAGCCCTCTCCTCTTCGGATTCCCCCTCGGAGAAGCCCTCGAGGGCGCCCTCTCCGGCACTGTCCGCGGGCACGGAGCGCAACAGGCGCAGGCCCAGAACCACCACCCCGGGCAGACAGATCACGCTCAGGGTGTAGGCCCACACCGCCAAGGTGCCCAGCAGCATCGTCGGAGCCCCCACCGTGGCGGCGCTCAGGACGGTGCCCAGCGCGGCCGCGGTACGGCTGCGGGGGCGGGCGTCGTCGTCGAGGGCCTCGACGAGCAGGCCGGCGATTCCGAGCGGCCAGGCCAGCGCCCCCACGACGAGCGCCATCGCGTTCGAGGCGACCGTCACGCCCGCCGGGAGCAATGCGACCACCCCGTGCCACACGGTCGGGTAGTAGGTCGGCGTCCCCTGGTACAGGGCCGCCATGCTCCCGAAGCTGGAGGCGTTCCCCACCTGGCGGATCGCCTGGACGGCGTTGAAGTGGAAGACGATGTCGAAGGCCTGAGCCGGGGTGCTCATCGACCCCATGCCGATCAGCATCCCGACGGCGAGGATGAGGCACGCCGTCACCAGCCCGGCCGGCACGCGCGGATCGGGGCGCCGGGGACCGGAGTCGTTCCGAGAGTCATCAGAGGTATCGGTGGAGCGGGTCCGGCTCCCGGGGAGAGTACGACGGACGGCCATCAGAAGACCCGCGGCGAGAATCGTCACTCCCGCGATGGCCACCCATCCCCACGGGCTCCAGGCCCGTCCGACGGACGCGGCCGCCAGCTCGGCGGTGCCGATGACGGCGCAGCTCAGCGGCAGCGCGGCGCTCGCCGCGCCCCAGCCCCGCACGCCCCCCAGGCGGGCCAGGAGCAGCCCGGGGACGATCAGGATCGCGCCCGCCAGCAGGACGCTCGCAATCGCGTGGATCATTCGCCACCGCCGATCGTCAACCGGGGCGCACCGGTCCACTTGGCGGCATCGGTGGCGCGGCGCCCGTCCAGGAGGAGTCGCAGCCCGGGCAGGTCGGCGGGGGCGAGCTCGTGGTACTCGGGGTGGTCGGCCTGGACGATGGCGACGTCGACCGGCTCCCCCAAGTGGTAGGGGGTCCAGCCGAAGCCGGCCAGCTCCTCGTCGGAGTACATGGGGTCGTGCACCAGCACCTCGGCGCCGGCCTCGCGCAGCGCCTCCACGGTGGGGAAGACGCCGGAGAAGGCGGTCTCCCTGACCCGCCCGCGATAGGAGGCGCCCAGCACGACGGCGCGCAGGCCGTCCAGGGAGCCGAGCACCTCGATGGCGCGGCCCACCGCGTAGGCGGGCATGGTCGCGTTGAAGAGGCGAGCGCTGCGGACCACCGTCGCGTCGGGATCCGTGGACAGGTACAGACGCGGGTAGACGGGGATGCAGTGGCCGCCCACCGCGACGCCGGGGTGGTGGATGTGGGAGTAGGGCTGGGAGTTGCAGGCCTCGATGACGCGCTCGATGT